>Ga0208038_1000259_pt1 | contig 50213 bp, 35 predicted proteins | sample June2015DPH_16_1_FD_184714 | JGI IMG/M metagenome (GOLD analysis project Ga0208038, IMG submission 184714) | Peatland microbial communities from SPRUCE experiment site at the Marcell Experimental Forest, Minnesota, USA - June2015DPH_16_100... | ecosystem: Environmental > Terrestrial > Soil >...
TTCAGGATGCTGACATCAGGTGTGACCCACCGAGCCTGCTCCGCCATAAAGACCTGGTCACGGATGTTGCGTTCTTCGGCGGTCGACCGCGCGGCCATCAGCTTGAGTTGCAGTTGGGAAATCGTGCGCTCCTGCTTCCTTGCCTCCTGCGGCGTCACGGAGCCTGCCATAAGCATGTCCGTGGTTACGCGGCCACGAACCTGCTCGATAATCGAGAAAGCCTTGGCCGGATTGTTGAAATGCTGCGCAATCAGGCAAAAATGCTGCGAGTACGGTTCACTGGATGACTTAATCAGAGCGGTTTTATCCAAGACAGCCGAGAGGTTACCTATGGTGGAATCGACGAAGGTGGCAGCGCGGTCGTACGTACGGTCGGCTTCGGAGAACGCACCTTGCTTGATCTCGATCTCGGCCAGAGCTTGCAGCCGCTCCGGGACTGACCAGATATCGCCGTTCGCCTGGGTCGTCGCGGCCGCGAGTGCGGCATAGTGTTTGGCCTGCAGCAGATCGCCACGTTGGAGATACAGATCTGCCAACAATGACTCTGCCCTCTCCTGCTGCCCCATGAATCCACCCGCTTTGGAAATCGTAAGAGACTGCTCAAGACCAGACACCGCGCCGTTCCAGTCGTTCCGGGCGATAGCGAGGGGTGCGGACTCGATCAAAGTCAGCGCCTCGTGTTCCATCCGGCGCTGTTCTCGTGCATGCTTCAGCATATCATCGGCCAGGGCTTGCGCCGCGTCGAACTGTTTTAAGCCGATCAGCGCGTCTAAGCGCGCCTCATTCGTTGAAAATTGATAGCCGGCATCGGGAGTCAAACTGGCAACCTGCAGAGCTTTCTCGAGATAAGGAATCGCCTGCTCGAACATCTTTGTGTAAACCAAGCCAGTTCCCAGAACCGTCAAAAACCGGATTTGGGCGCCGGCGTCACCTGCAGCAGTGGCGGCAGCTAACGCGCCGCCGACGTTCTTGCGAGCCGTCGCCAGGTCCCCCTCGTAGAAGGCCACCAAACCGAGCTGAGCGAGCGCTCGATATTGCCATTTCGTATTGCCTAGCTCGGTGGCAAGCGCCTGTACTTGCTCCCAGTCATGGCCCATCGCACTGGAATTAACCTCGTCATCAACATCACCCTTCACGATAAGGCAGAACATCCGGAGCTGTTTATCCTGGAGAAGGAGCGGGTTGGTAGCCAGTTCTGTTTCGAGCTGGGCTGAGATCGCCGGCACTTTACCCTGCTCCGCAGTTGAACGCAGCCGGCCCAGTTTGGCATATAAGGCATTCCTCTGGTCATCTGCCGCGATAAACATCTTCTCGGCTTGACTAAACTCCGGCCCGGCAGCGGCCCAGTTGTATAGTTCAGCAAGATAAATGGCGTGGTGCAGCAGTTCCACCGCAGATTGCTGCTTCTGCTGAGCATGTAGTGGCTGGGGGGCCGCGGCTATGACACATATCGCGGCGACTGCGCAAATGATAGCTTCACGAGTCCTCAAGGTTTGTCCTCTGGAGTATCGAAGAGTATCAGCTCTCATGCGCTTGTACCCCATTCTTGGAAATAAGAACGGCTACAACGGGACCGGCGGGTGACGGAGCGTAGACATCATGCTCCCAACGAACCGGTCCGAACGCTATATCTTGCTAAAGAATCTGGAAAGGGTCAGCTCGAAACCACTCGCGATGATTTCCAAATTGCGGGCGGAGACGTTTCTTTTTCCGTGCTCCACATCCGCCAAATAACTTCTATCCAGCCCGAATTCCTCTGCCATCTGAACCTGCGTCCAGCCGCGCTGCTTTCGGAGCTTTCGCAATCTCCGCCCAATCCGGATGCAGATGTCATCGGCCATAACCTTTCATCATGGCTTGAGGACTCCGCGCCACAAACCGGTTATAAGCAACATTTAGCGCGCGGTTGCTCAGGGAGAGGATTGGCCGGCCGAATGGGAATGGGAAGCCGAGGCGGATTAGATGCCCAATGTGACGCATTACCGGCCTTGGAACCCATTCCGTGGACACAGGGGCGGAAGGGACGAATCATGCTGTTTGGGAGCGGGGCTGTTCCGAGTGAAGCGAGATACTGCAAGGGGGCTAAGCGAGACATTACCGCTTGTTAAGATCCCTCTCGTAGCGAATGCGCATCCACTCTAGGTCGACCCTGGGGTCGGCTTTCTCTGCACTTTGGAGGGCTTCAGACTTGTCAGATGCTGTGCCTTCCCAGACAATCCATTCGTGGGCTCCCGGCCGGTCTTGAGCAGCCGGGCCTGAAACGGCTTCGATATTACCGCTGACGAGCGCAATGACTTTCCAGGTAGCCATGTGGTTGTCAATGGTCCTTGCGATGTATTTTAACAGAGTCGGGAACGGTCGAGGATCCGTCCGAGCTTAACCTGGAAACCAGCGATTTCATCGGCTGTCACGTTGAAATGGGGGTAGGCGTCGCCTATGGTGCGCCACGACTTGTCCGCGGTCAAGCCAAGTTGTTCAGAGCTTCCTGCAAATTCCACCGCTGCCTCACAGCCCAGTCGGCGATTTGGCTGGCGCGCTTGCTTATCTTCTCAGGTGTCCAGGCGTCCGGGTTCTCCCGAGCGATATTGGCGACTGTCCAGTTGGGCACATTTTCCTGATACAGCTTGCACTTTGTTGGCCAGTCATAATTGTAGCCGGCGATGTTTGTAGCAGCGTCGAGAGGAACGATGTTGCCGATGTTATTCACGATACGACCGTAGAAGATCTGGTCGTGCGTACCCACCACGTTGGACCAGTATTCCGTTGGAGTCTTAGGAGCCATATGTTCGAATTGGACATCTGCGATTTCGACTTCACCCCTCATGCCCTCCTCGTACTCACGAACAATGAACTTCATGATTCTTCCGGGATAAGCGGCGTTTTCTATCGCCTGCCGAACCTCGCTCTCGGGAGGGGCCAGGCGCGCCAACTGATCTTTCAACCTCCGCAACGCATCACGTCCGGAGTCCAACTCTGAGTACACCGCATTTGCAAGAGCGGTGAAGGGCCGTTCTTTACCGTGTTTTCCTCGAATAGCCATCCAGAGCTGAAACGACTCAAGTGCATGAAGCACATGTCGTCGGAATGCTGCACTTTGTCCACACTTTTCTGCGACCGCAAGAATCGCTGTGGTGTGATCACGACGGTCCAATTCCCGAAGACCTCTAAGAGAGCGTCGACCGTTGCCGAGGTCAGGAATCTTTTCCAAGGAGGCATGCCAGCAATATTGGTAGGTATGCGCCGCACTTGCGAGCACGGCTGCTGACAGCTTGTGTGAATCCCACCCTCGGGAGAAGGTCCTAAAAAGCTTTGCCTCTGATCCTACCTCCCCGGTCGTCATCCGCGTAATGTCAAGTATCGCGCTCGTCGAATCGTTGCCGAGTGGAAGAATCTTGTCGTTCCAGATATCTGCCATCGCACGACCGTCTTCGCTGCGGCCGCACACAAATGCCTTGATCAGATCCGCCGGGTTAAGCGCCCGACCCTTTCCATTCAAGCCTATGAATAGAGTCCAAGCGGAGCTGTAACTGTCTGACTCAACCAGGACAAAATTGACTTGGTTTTCCAAGTAATAAAAGAAGTTAGCCAGTTCGGCGACGACGGGCCATTGGGCAAGCTGCTGCGCAAGGTATTTCACACATTGACCGAACAACGTAGTCTCATCCTGTTGGCGTCCTTCCCGAAGGCAGCGAAAGTTTGCCTGGTCTTCTCTGGCAACCTGAAGAGTGGTCTCACTTGCGGCGGTGAGGACAAGACGCTTGATCTCTTCTTTCGCGTCCCGCGTCTTTTCAGAGTCGCGACCGGCAAGTCGCTGGAGCATCAGCCACAGCAATGCATGGAGTGAGGTCAGTCGCTGCTGGCCGTCGACCACATGGCCGATAATCCTGCCTCGCGTGTCCCTTTCATTAGCAATAACAATCGGTCCGAGAAAGTAGTCCTCGCCCTCTGGTGGTGAACCCTTGCTCACGAACTCTGCATAAGCTTCACTCAGATCATTCCATAACTGCTCAACGTACTCTTGAGTCCAAGCGAAGGGGCGCTGAAATTCAGGAATACGAAATTGGTAGACACTCGTCACTAGCTGCGCGAGTGTCTTGGGATTTGCCTGCATGGGTGTCCCCCTCCTGTCTTCAGGTTAAGCGACTCCGATCCTGAGGACGGAAAGCCGCCTGCTCGCGACCTACTCCGCCTTGAATCGGGCCACGAGTTTCTCAGATTCTTGTTCAATTTCGTTCCTCAACTCCTTGGGCTGAAGGGCTTCAGCCTCCGCCCCGAAGCCGATCAGCCACCGCTTAACCTCCCACAAATCGCCGACGTTGAGCGTCAGAATAATGCTGCCGTCGCCGCAGGTTTCAATCTTCTGGCTTGGGTGCCAGGTGCGCTCGCGGATATAGGGGGCTTGAGATGGAGAAAAGCGGATCTTCACTTCCTGCGGTTCGCCCCAGATCACATTGAACGCCGTCCTTTGGAACTCGTCGAAGTTGAAGTCAGGCGGCATCTCAAAGCGCCGGTTGGTCAGCTTTGCAGATTGAATACGCTCGACCGCGAAGGTTCGCAGGTCATCCTCGCGGTGGTCGTGCCCGACCATGTACAGCCCGTTGTTGACATACCAAAGCTTGTAAGGGTTGACCTCGCGTTCGATGGCGTGCTCATGCTGTGGCGAACGGTGAAGGATAGTCACGGTACGCTTATTAAATACAGCTTGGGTGAGCGCATTGATGACTTCTTTTGAGTGACTGTAGTCTTTTAGCCCAAAGTTCGAGACTGAGATTCCCTGTCCGAGGCCGCGCAGAAACCTGAAGCTCTGCGCGGGGAGCTGTGAGCCGATCTTCTGTATGGCGGTTTCCAGCGATTCGTAAATCGGCGTGCCCTGCAGGGGTTTGAAGAGTCCTTTGCTGAAATAGAGCGCCATCTGTTCAGTGAGCGTGAACGAGATGGGCGCCTCGGCGTGGAACCCCTCCATCAAATGCCAAAAGACAGTGCCATTCCGCATGTCCGACGTGACCGGGATGCCCGCCTCCGTCAGGACTGCAATGTCCCGCTGGACAGTGCGCTTGGCGACACCCAACTCACCGCAAAGCTGAGCCAGCGTACGTCCCATTCGTCCGGCGAGAAGCTGAACCAGACGCCACTGACGCGTGAGTTGGTCCCCACGTGGCACGGTCGGACCTCTTTCTGAAACTCCTAGAGCATCTGGAAAACAAGCAGGGCCAATTCTATCCCTTCACCCCACAAAAAACATCACCTTGTTGCACTTACAGTGATCCTCGCGCCCAGCCAACTGAACATTAGATTCCTTCCTCGCAATCCTCCGGCTGATCAGAACCGTTCTCGTGCTCGAGCATTCGCCGCTTCATAATCTCCTCGAACTCCCTGCGGGAGCAGTCTTCCCACGTACTTTCGACCTCTCCCCCGAAGTCGCGTGCCTCGATAGACCTGAGTAATTTCTCCTCCGGCGTCAATTCCTCCAATCTTACGAATCGATTTTCCGATTCAATCCACAAAAACGCGATCTTCAATCGATACCTCCAAGAAAGATTGGAAACAAAATACCTCTGGGGTGTGACAGGGCTGGTCGCACCTTGCGCGCCCTCACGCCGCCTGGCCGCAAGACTGGACGTAAAGCGCATCAGCATTGATGTTCAGCTTCCGCAATGCGTGGCGCTCCGGCCAAGGGAGCCGGCCAAACCGGGAGATGTAATCGACAGTAGCTTCCACTGCCTCCTCCGGCATGTGGAGCGCCACATAGACCTGAATAATGTTCTCAAAAGGGAGGGCGGACACGAACATGTCTCCCATCGCCCCGACGCTATTGACTTTAGCCGCCCGCTCAAACCATGGGAGAGCTTTGGCATACTCTTCCTTCCGGTAGAGCGACCATCCGATGTTGTTCCAGCAGTCTCGCAAACATTCCCGGCAAAGGGACTCGGGATGCTCCAGCACCGCTTCATACTCCTTGGCCGCTTCATCTTCACACCCGAGTTTCCAGAGCACGCTGGCATACCGGAACCGCTTCTCAGAGTTGTAAGGGTCTCCCTCAACGGCAGCCCGCAGACACGGGAGCGCTTCCTCATCGTGGGCCAGCGTTCGATTTACGTCATTCAAGCCTTCAAAGATGTCGGCCAACGCTTCCGCTTCGACATCCTCAGGCGCTGCTTTCAGGGCCTGATGGTAATAGTAGTGTGCCCGCTTGGGCTCGCCACTGTACTGTGCCAGGCACGCCTCCTCCCACGCCGCGTAAAACCCTTCTGCGTTGGCCTTCATCACGCTGGGTTGTTCGGCGGGGATTCGTGCAGGCTTTATGAGGGCGAGCGAAAATCCCCCAATTTCCTGCCGGATGGCCTCGCTCCGCTCCATCAATCACCTCCGAAGTTATCGTGTCAGGATCTGATGAACCAACAATAGCAGCGGGGTATGACAGGGTTGGTCATCACATGTGGCCAAGGCCTCTACGGTGGTCGACCAGAATATGTACCCACACAACAAACGGGAAGACGTCCATTTTGTCCCTGCTATTGCGGTGACCATCCCTGACACACCTTAGGTGTATGCTCTTGGCAAGCGGCCCCCGCGTACTGGCGCGGTCTGGCACGCAGTTGTGATCTTGCTAAACCGGAGGATACATGGGGCTCTCCAAGTCGAGATTCATCGCCGGATTGCAGTGCCTCAAGCGTCTGTACCTGGAGGTTCACCAACCTGAATTGGCGGGTGAACCCGATGAACAATCCATGGCGGTTTTCGAGCAGGGTTACGAAGTGGGCCGATGGGCGCAGAAGGCATTTCCCGGCGGAGTGCTGATCGAGGCGGGCCCTGAGGAGATGGACGGAGCCCTAAAGCAAACCGAGCAAGCCGTGGGAGACAAGCAACATCCCGCCATCTTCGAGGCGACTTTCACGCACGACAACATCCTGGCCAGAGTCGACATCCTGGAGAGACTGCCCAGGAACAAGTGGCGCCTGATCGAGGTAAAGTCGTCCACCAGCCTTAAGGATTACTACCTCTACGACGTAGCCATCCAACGGCTCATCCTCGAAGGCTTGGGGATAAAGGTTGTTCCCTGCCTGATGCACCTTAACCGGGAGTACGTCTACGACGGGAAGCAGTACGAGTTGGAGAAGTTGTTCGTTATCCGGGATATCACAAAAGAAACCGCGGCCCTTGAGCAGAAGGTGAAGGATCTCCTTCGTGAAGAGTGGAAGGTGCTCGCGAGGGCCAAGGTGCCAGATATCGAGCCGGGAAGCCACTGCGGCAACCCCTTCACCTGCGAATTCTACGAAGTCTGCAACAAGTCCTTGCCGGTCGACCACGTTGCCAACCTCCCGGGCATATCGCCAAAGAAGCTGGAGGAGCTGGCGAGCCAGGGAATTGAGTTCATCGGGAAGATCCCGAAGAACTTCCCTCTGACTGAACGGCAGAGGCGGGCGTGGGAGTGCGCAAGGACCGGGAAGCCGTGGTTCGGAAAGGGACTGAAGGAAACTCTCGCGGGGCTGCGCTATCCCCTTTACTTCATGGACTTCGAAACCCTGGGAGTGGCTCTTCCCCGATACGCCGGGATGTCTCCTTACGACCAGATTCCGTTCCAGTGGTCGGTGCACATCCAGCGCAAACCGGGAGCTGAACTGGAGCACTATGAATTCCTGGCGGACGACTCCGATGATCCGCGGCCGCAATTTGTCAAAGCCCTTTGCCGGGTTATCGGAAAGAAGGGGAGTGTCCTCGCTTACAGCAGCGGGTTCGAGTCAGGACGTCTTGGAGACTTGGCGGAATGGCTGCCTCAATACAAAGATGAAATCGGAAAAATCCAGGACAGGTTGTGGGACCTGCTGCCGGTCATGCGCGCCCATGTCTACCACTTGGAATTCCGCGGCTCTTACTCGCTGAAGAGTGTGTTGCCCGCCCTGGTACCCGACATGTCTTACGACGGGATGGAAGTGGCCGAAGGCAACGAGGCAGGCCTTGCTTGGGAAAAGATGGTCCACTCTGAGGTGGGAAGCGAGGAGAGAAGGGGGCTTGAAGACGCCCTCCTTGCTTACTGCAAGCAGGATACGCTGGCGATGGCGCGCCTGCTGGAAGTTCTGCAAGCAGCATGAAAGTGCATTAATAGAAACCGGGCTGACGAATTCTTGGACGGGTGGCTCAGCCCACTAGGAGTTAACCGAATGCCACCACCCAGAGGAGGCTTTATGCAACTGATCACCGATGCTATTTCCAGTACTAGACTTGGCAAACCCAAGACATTTCGAAATCTCACGATCTTCCCGGTCTTCGGCAAGGTGATTGTGCCGGACTACGTAACCTTGGACGAAGCTCTGACCAACAAGTTTGCCAAGGTTACCGAGGTGTCCGAAGGCGGCAGTGTTCCGGAGCTGAAATTCATCAACGACAGCGACTACCCGGTCTTTTTGATGGAGGGCGAAGAACTAATCGGCGCCAAGCAGAACCGCACGTTGAATTTGAGTATTCTCATTTCGGCCAAGAAAGCTGTCAGCATCCCTGTTTCCTGCGTGGAACGCGGCCGCTGGGCACGCCATTCCGTGGATTTCTCTGCAGCACCGCGTGCTCAATATGCCAAAGGTCGGGCTAGGAAGATGGCGCAGGTTTCTGCATCGCTGCAGTCCACGGGGACCAGATATTCGAACCAGGGAGCGGTCTGGCAGGACATCGACGAGAAATTCCACAGGCTGCAGGCCACTTCCCGCACGTCGGCCATGGCGGATATATTCGAGCAACACTCGGCGGGGCTGGAGGAATACGTTCGTTCCTTGCCGCCAGAGGAGGGGCAGGTTGGGGCAGTCTTCACGATCGAGGGCAAGGTGAGCGGGTTGGAGCTCTTTGACAGCCCCGATACCCTGAGAAAGCTCTGGCCGAAGCTCATGCGCAGTTACGGGCTCGACGCGCTCGACCGGGCGGGCATGACTGGTGAGAAAGAAGAGGAACCACCTGATGTGGGGCCGAATGATATAGAGGCATTCCTCAAGAATCTAGTGGGAAGTGAAGTGAAACAGTATCCGGCCGTTGGAGAAGGAGAGGACATCCGTCTTTCCAATGTAGGTCTGACCGGCGCCGCCCTGGCAGCGCGTGGCCGCGTCATCCACCTCAGCGCGTTTGCAATGTGAGGAGAAACCGGAGCGCCCAGAATTGGCCGCCAAGCAGGGGCTGCGATGGAAGAGCGATGAAACCAGTGCTGAAGACGAGTGAATCGGATCCACTGAGAATCGACCCGGTGTCGATGGATGGCGTCAAGGGAAGGATCGGCCTAACCTTCTGCCCCGGCAAGAAGGACAAGTACAGCGCTAGGGGCCCATGGGACCGTGACTTGGGAGCTGATCTGAATGTGGTCCAGTCTTTCGGTGCGGTTGCGCTCGTGACATTGATGGAAAACAGTGAACTCCAAGAGGTGAAGGTTCCTCCTGAGGAACTCAGGGCCGGGGCTGCGGCACACGGACTAGAATGGCATCACCTCCCGATTCAAGACTTGGACACCCGCGATGAGCACTTTGAAGACCTGTGGACCTATTCGGGCATGCGACTCAGGAAGCTGCTGGCCCACGGCCGGAACGTGGTCGTCCACTGCCGGGGAGGGGTGGGGCGGACAGGCATGGTCGGAGCACGCCTGCTGGTGGAGCTTGGCCTTGAGCCTGTGGAGGCAATCCGCCGTGTACGGGCGGCGAAGCCCGGGTCGATCGAGACACGTGACCAGGAAAAACACGTTCTGGGGTGCAGAAAGGTCGCGTCGCCGGGTGCTGGCCTAACTTATGCCGAGAGATTCCTCGGTTGCCTGCTCGGCGGGGCAGTTGGCGATGCGTTCGGTTATTGCGTGGAGTTCCTGCAATTGTCCGAGATCCGATACGCGTTCGGTCCCGAGGGCATAAAGGAGCCGGTCTACCAGGAAAGGAAACTGATTGTTTCGGACGACACGCAGATGACCCTCTTCACCCTGGAAGGAGTCCTGAACGGGCTCAAGGAACCGTCACCACAATTGCAGACCTTGGTGGAATCCATCCGGCTGTCCTACCTCGACTGGCTCGCGACACAGGGAACCAGCTACAGCGATGCCCGGAAGAGGAAAGACAGCTGGCTCGCCCATTGCGCCGAACTGAATGTGCCGAGGGCCCCCGGAACGACGTGTGTGTCGAGCTTGATGCACGGAGGCCACGGCACTATCGAGAACCCTCTAAACGACTCTAAAGGCTGCGGAGGCGCCATGCGGTCGGCCCCGGTCGGCCTCTTCCGCCGCTTCGACCCCAAGCTAGCATTTGAACTGGGCGCACGGTCTGCCGCGATCACCCACGGCCACCCAAGCGGCTACCTCAGCGCCGGGACGGTGGCAGCGATTGTCCGCTGCCTGATGGATGGCATGGACATTCACGCCGCCACAGAAGAGAGCTTGCAGATCCTGGAGGGATGGGACGAGCACGAGGAAACTCTCCATGTGGTTGCGAAGGCTCTGGATACAGCGCAGTTTGCCTCAAAGGATCATCCGACGGCCATTGATGCCATCGGGGGCGGCTGGGTGGGAGAAGAGGCTCTGGCCATCGCCCTGTACGCGGTCCTAGCAGCAGGCTCGTATGTTGAGGCCACCCGCATTGCGAGCAACCACGACGGCGACAGCGACAGCACCGCGTCGATTGCCGGGCAGCTATGGGGAGCCTGGAAAGGAATCATGGGGATTCCCTACGAATGGATTACTCGCCTGGACGTACTCGTGCCGTTGGTTCACCTTGGGCGGCGAGTATTTGCACCTTTTGCGCCTAATGGATAAACTAGGCACAAAATAGTAGCGCCAGGCACGGGGAAAGTTATGGCCTCTCATGCGGCAACTCACTCCCTGGGGGAATCACGAATGGATCAGTCTGTGGGTTGGAGAGTTGGTTTGCACACCGTCCGGCCTGGCTACAAAAAGCGGCACGGGCGGATTATTACCGTTCATGCCTTGACGAGCATCGATATTCAAGACGTTGTCAGGCGTTGTAAGGCTGAGGCTGGTGTCATCCGGACTCAGTTTCGGCCCGAGGATAGCTTGAAGGATTTCAGCAACATCCATGCCAGAAGGGCCAAATTGTCATGATCACTAGGATTCAACTGATCAGGAACGTTGGCCAGTTCGATTCAGTTGCACCGGCGCCGAACCTCCAATTGGCACCACTGACATTGGTTTACGCCGAGAACGGCAGGGGCAAGACGACTCTTGCGGCCATTCTCCGCTCGTTAGCAACTGGCGATCCGATCCCTATCGCGGAGCGGCGTCGGCTCGCGGCGCAAAACTTCCCACACGTCGTCGTCGAGGCTAGTGGTGGACCGCCCCTTGCCGTATTCGAAAACAATGCCTGGAATCAGACGATCCCGAATATTGCAGTTTTCGATGATATGTTTGTGGATGAAAACGTTTACTCCGGCCTAGCAGTTGGATCAGACCAACGCCAGAATCTTCACGAGTTGATCTTGGGAGCTCAGGGTGTGGCATTAAACGAACGACTTCAACAGTTTGTGGATCAGATCGAAGTTCACAATACGGCGTTGAGGACAAAAGGTGCTGCAATCCCTGCGTCAGAGCGTGGCTCCCTTTCTGTGGACGAGTTCTGCGACCTCACAGCTCGTGCGGACATTGACGGGGCAATCCAGGCTGCGGAGCGAACACTAGCTGCTGTCAAAGAACAGGAGCCCGTTCGCGCTACTGCACCGTTCGACGCTCTGACCCTGCCTGCCTTCGATGTTGCCGCCATCGAGCGCCTTCTCCAGCGTGATCTGCCCGAACTGGATGCCACCGCCGTTGCTCGTGTCCAAGCCCACCTCGCTGGTATAGGTCGCAACGGGGAAGCGTGGGTAGCGGACGGAATGGAGCGGATGAGCCAGGTGCCGGTAGCTGGGATCTGCCCCTTTTGCGCACAGGATCTTCGTGGCTCACCGGTCATTGGTCACTACCGGGCCTACTTCAGCGCGGCTTACGCGACGCTCAAGAGAAACGTCGCGGATACTTTGGCGGCAATCGATCGTACCCACAGTGACCAAGTACCGGCAACTTTTGAGCGCGCGGTGAGATTCGCCAGTGAGAGGCGCCAGTTTTGGTCCAGGTTCTGCGATATACCAGCTATCAGTATCGACACGGCTGCCATCGCACTAGATTGGCGAGCCGCACGCGACGCGGCGCTAGCACAGTTAAACGCAAAACAAGGCGCCCCCCTCGAAAGGATGTCACTGACAAACCAGGCGCGTGCGGCGTTAGCAGGGTATGAAACCCACCGGCAATCGGTAGCAACACTAAACCAGCAACTCCAAGCGGCAAACGCTGCCATACGCACGGTGAAAGAGCAAGCGGCCCGAGGCGACGTCACTGCATCTACCGCGGCCGTCGCTCGACTCAAGGCGACCAAGGCGCGGCACGCGCCCGCCACCGCGGCGCTGTGCGCCGATTACCTGCGAGAAAAGAGCGCCAAGGCGCGCACAGAGCAACTCCGTGATCAAGCAAGGGCGCAACTCGATCAGTACCGAACGAACGCGTTTCGAGACTACAAGGATGCCATCAATGACCTTTTGGATCGATTCAACGCGGGCTTTCGAATGGACAGGGTGACACCTGTAAACACCCGCACTGGCTCGACGTGTACATACAATATCGTCATCAACAACAAGCCGGTTCCGGTCGCCGGTGGCGTCCCGGCACCAGGCACGCCTTCGTTCCGAAACACATTGAGCTCCGGAGACCGGAACACCCTCGCACTAGCTTTCTTTTTCGCATCGCTTGAGCGCGACCCCAACTTGGCGAGGAAGATCGTCGTAATCGATGACCCAAAGTCGAGTCTTGACGAACACCGCGCCTTAACAACGGTACAGGAGCTGCGCCGCATCACACAGCGCGTATCACAGATGATAGTCCTCTCGCATGAGAAAGCGTTACTATGCCAGATTTGGGACGGCGCAGACCGGACAACTCGGGCCGCACTTCAGGTCGCGCGAGATCGGGCGGGCTCGACAATTCTTGAATGGGACGTCAACCAGGACTGTATCACCGAGCATGATCGACGCCATGCGGCACTTCGCGATTACCTGACCAGGCCCACACCAAACAATCGAGAGGTTGCCCGGTCCATCCGCCATTTGCTCGAAGCTTTCTTCCGTGTAGCCTATCCAGAATGCTTTCCACCCGAGGCAAAGCTGGGGGTATTTCGGAATCTCTGCCAGCAACGACTGGGGACAGCGGGGCAAGTACTCGGGGCCGATGACGTTCGTGAGCTCAGTGAGCTGACTGAGTACGCACATAGATTCCATCATGATACGAACCAGGCGTGGGAAACAGAACGGATCAACGACCAAGAATTGATGGGCTTTGTCGAGAGGGCGCTAACATTCACCAGGAGGCGGGCATAATCCAGCCAACCAACAAAAAGCGCTAGCGAACCCGGTGATCGACGCCGGCGGACGACCTAGCCGCCGGGCTAGCTAGACTTCGCTTGCTGTTCGGCCGAAAAGGTCAGGTCGTCGGCCAGGAGATGTGGACCTTCTGATCTGGTGTGTCTGCACCGGCACACCAGGCATGATCAGAGACACCTGCGGACTCAAGCTCTAACCGTAAGGAGTTTTTGGCTAACCGACCAAAACGACGGTCTGACTCACAGGCGGAAACAGCGATCCGTCCGATATCAATTATTGGGGAAGGAACATCACCCATGGTGAAGGTTCTTCATACTGCGGACGTTCATATCGGCAAGGTCTTCGAGCAGTTCGGGAGCTTTGGCCGGCAGCTTCGAACTCAAATAAGGGAAACGTTTCGCAAGGTCCTGGATCTCGCGGCAACACAAAGGGTAGACGCCGTTCTGCTGGCCGGCGATATCTTTGACTCCGACAAGATCGCGATCGCAGACATCCGATTTTTCATGGAGGGGATCAATTTAATCAAGCCTATTCCCGTCCTATTCCTTCCCGGCACATGGACTCATGACAGTATCTTCCAGAAGGCAATCTTCCGATCCCACCAATTCCTCGATGGCAAGCCCGAGAACCTTTACGTCTTCACACAGGAGACCCCAGAGACTTTCAGAGTGGCCTCCGGAGAATTAGCGATCCACGGCCGTGCCGTTTTGCCGGACACGGACAACCCACTAGATGGGATTGGTCCCGACTCTCAAGCCTCATTCAATATCGGCCTCATGCATACGGCCGTTGCACTTCCACAAATCCCCGAGGAGCCAGGCACGTGCGCGCTAAGACGTGACCAGGTAGAGCGCTGTGGTCTCGACTATCTGGCTCTCGGGCACTGGCACAGTTTTCGCCGGTATTTTGTGGATGCGAAAACGGTCGTCCAATATTCCGGGCCGCCCGAAACACTCAACTTTGGCGAAGATTCCGGGTGCGTCGCTCTTGTCACACTCGGTAGCGGCCCACTGCAGGTCGAGAAGTGTGAGGTGGGCCACTACAAGTGGCAAGAACTTAATATCTCATGGCAGGACATCGGCTCTGTCGAGGAGCTCAAAAAGCAAGTGACTTGCCTAGCGAGCCCACGGACCATCGTGAGAGTCAAAATGGCCGGATGTGTCTCCGACAGGCAGCTCGTTGATTGGGACCGCTTTAGTGATGAAGTTTCTCCACTGTTTGCTCATATCCATTTAGACACGTCACAAGTCAAGGAAGAGCTTCCGCTCGAACAGCTAGAGCAAGCGTATCGTGAAAACACCGTGCAACGAGCTTTCGTGACATTGGTGCAATCGGCGCTCGAGACCGCACAGAACGACGCGGAGAAGCAAAAGCTTCTTGAAGCCTTGCGCCGTGGGCACGCGCTTTTTCAGGGCTATGAGGAGGTGTCGCAGTGAAGATCCTTTCCCTCACCACTCGGAATTTCAAGAACTTGCCTGACCAAAAATGGGAGCTCGACGAAAAGCTCCAAGCCGTCACCGGCCTGAACGAAGCCGGGAAATCAAGCCTCTTAGAAGCCATTGTGGTTGGTCTGTACGGCGATGCAACGTCCACCGACTCCCGCTACGAACGAATGCGACGATGGAACTCTTCGGAACATATCTACGTTGCGTTAGACCTCATTCTGGGTTGTTCCCATTGCGCGATTGAGAGGGATTTTGAGAGCGGAAAGAACACCCTGACAGTCGATAAGAATCCCATTCGAGCCAAGGACAAGATCCGCGCGTGGTTGGAACAGCGCCTCCCCCTTCCTTCCGAAAAGGCATTTCTACAAACTGCTTGTATAAAACAGAACGAAATCGACTGTGACATTGATGCTTCCGACTTGCGAACACAAATCGAGCAGCACTCACTGAGCTCGACGGGCCAGGACATGGAGGATCTGTGCCACGCTCTGGAAAAGAGTGCTAACGAACTTCAGAGGGGAGTCCATCATCCGGCCAAATACCCTGGACCGATCAAGCAGGCGTCGGATGAACTTGCAAGGCTCCAACAGGAGCTGGCTGATTTAGAGCGAGAAGAATCAGAAGCGAATCGCGCATTGGTAGAATATGAGCAAGTCGCCGCCCAGGTGGAGAAACTCGAAGCAGACCTAAGCCACCATGAGGAGCACCTGCGTCTGGACAGGGAATTCGTTGATGCCGACCGGACCTACAAGCAACGGTCAACCGAGATTCCTTCACTCAAGGCCAAAATCGAACGCATGAACGGTCTTCCTCAACTCCTGGAAACGGCCGAGCGTGAGCACGGGCAACTACAAGCTTCTACAGCGGAAATCAGGCTTAGGCAGGAAAAGGCCCAATCGTGGGTTCGTAAGAGAGGAGAACTGACGGAGTGCGAGGGAGCCCTGGCTGAACTCGCGGGGGACATCGCTCGGCTAAAGGCATGCGATGAGGAAATGCAAGCATTGAAAGACCCGCTACAATTCACTGGCATCGTCCCTGAAGATTTCTCTAATTTTAGGACTTTGCAGAAACAACTCGCCGGATGTAAGACCGAGCTTGAGCGCGAAAAAACCGAAAGCAGCGAATTGGCTACTGAACTCGAGCGAGCCAAGGAGCAGCTGGATTCATGCACCGGGCCCAGGCAGGACCTTAACGAGGCTACGGAGAAACTCAGGTCCGAAAGAGAGGCTGCTGCGCAAGCAGTCGAGGCACAAAGGGACAGAGAATCGTTGGCGCAAGAGAAGCTGCGGACGGCAGCCAAACTCGAACAGATCAGGGCACTCGAATCTGAAAGAACCATGCTTGAGCAGGACCTCACGACTTACGAGCCTCTGGAGGGCATAGATGCGGCGGCGTTCCGAGGAGCTCTGTCCTCCGCTCAGGCGCTTGAGGGAGCCCTTAAAGACGAAGGCATCGGATTCGAAATCGATCCCGCGCAACCAATCCAGATCACAATTCAGGTAGATGGAGAGGCAAGTGAAGGCGTCCTCCTTGAGCACGTCCATAAGTTTGTTGCGCGCCGGGAGATTCTGGCTCATGTTCCCGGACTGGGGATACTGCGTGTCACGAATGAAAGCCAGACTTCTCACAAATTGGCCGAACAACGCGACGAGATTACTTCGACCCTGTCCAGAGCTTCCTTGGAGAACCCCGAAGACCTGCTCCGCCAATTTGAGCGCCGCAAAGAGGTGATGGACCGTCTCATCGCAAATATCGCGAAACTCCAAACCGCGTCGGAATCCCGGTCAACTAATGAGTGGGATGCAAACCTCGAGGCTCTCGACAACCAGTTGGGCGATTTGTCCCAGCGTATTTCCAAGGCTGGAGTGATCAGGGCCCTCTCGGTGATCGACCAAGATTTGGAAGCCAACCAGACGGAACTCAACCGCATTATGACTGGTACAGCTCAGGCCGAGGCCCAAATCAAATCCCTGACCCGGCAACTTGATACCCTTGTCAAGAGAACTGGCGTGCGGCAGGGTCAGCTAGCCACATTGCAGAACGAAATTGCCGATCTCCTGAAGCGGGCAGGGCTGGAAAACGAAGCAGGCCTGAACACTCTTGAGCAGGCTTACTTGGGGTACCAAGGTGAGTTGTCAAAAATCCGGGCCAGGAAAGCCCAAGTTCTAAATGGCCGACTGGAGGCCCACATTTATTCCCGGCGCACTTCCGAAGAAGGGAAAGCTCGGGACCTGAGAAACGAACTTGACCGGCTTGCCGCTGATGCTCTGCCTGAGGAAGAGCTTAAGGAACTCCGCATACAGATAGAGAAGTCGGAGAAAGGGGTCAGGGCGGCAGGCGACAAAGTCGCCGCGCTGAAGCACGAAAAACAGTTGCTTGAGGCTGATCAACTCGAACAGAAGTATCAGGAAGCCGTAACGCAGGCGGCGATTGCACAACAAGAGCGGAATGAGAATGAGTCCTATGCCTTCTCCACACCTGGGGAGAGGCTCGAATGCAACCGGCAAATCGATAAACTTCGGAAAGACCTCCAGGCTCTCCATAGCAGACGGGCAGAGCTGAAGGTGAAATCGGACGAGGCTGGCGCAGGTCAAAGTCGCATCGCTGATTTGAAAGAAACTATCGCTGACCACGAAAATCGTTTGATGCGCCTCAATCAGCGGTTCGAAACCGATTCCTCCGTGCTCGAATACTTGCAGAAGGCTCGCGACAAGGCCTTTGCCGATTTGTTGGCTGCTATCCCTTCCGGCGTCGGCGAGTTGTTTGGCCGCGTTACAGCCGGTAAGTACGCGCGTGTGGAGGGTAGCGGATTCACTCTGAAGCCGTGGTCTACCGACAAGGGGGGAACGCTTGAATTAGAGGAGATGTCTGGGGGAACGTCGGACCAGTTCTATCTGTCTCTCAGGCTTGAGGCGTTGCGGGCAATCTTCCCAGACGATCTTCCGCCCTTCATCCTTGACGATGCCCTGGTTTCGGCCGACCCCCAACGAAGGGCGGCAACCCTGTCGATCCTTGAAGAACACTCGGCCAAAGGTCAGGTTATATTCCTCACCTGCCAGGAGTGGCCCGAGCTGACGAAATACCCGAGCTTGCATTTGGGATAGGGGTTTCTCTCTCCCACTGCCCCTGATGGGGATGTGCCTTGTTCCGAGATATCTGGCCCGAGGGGGGAAAGTCGGATCACGGATAAAAATCTCATTGGGTGCGTGAGCAGACAGGGGGCTCAGCGGATGTTCTCGGCAACCGATATTGCAAATTTCCTCGCATGCCAGCATCTCACGACCCTGGATCGTGCAGAAGGGGCCGGGAACATTGCTAGGCCTGTTTTCGATGATCCCAGCAGTGAGCTGCTCGCGAAGCTCGGGTGGCAGCACGAGCTGGCCTACCTCAGCCAATTGGCCGATGATAAGAGTCTCGAAATCGTCGACATAACTAGCGACTTAACGTGGGGTGACTCCGTCGCCAGAACGATCGATGCGGTACGTCGGGGAGTAGGCGCCGTCCACCAAGCCACGTTCCAAGAGGGGGAGTGGAGTGGCCGCGCGGATTTCCTCGTCCGGGTCGAGAAGCCGAGCGCACTTGGTCCCTGGTCTTATGAGGTAGTTGAAACAAAGCTCGCACGCTCGGCCAGGGCGCGGGCCTTGATCCAACTCTGCTTCTACTCGGATCTTCTTTCGCGGATCCAGGGGCTGGTGCCGGAGTGGATGCATGTGGCACTGGGGGGCGACGCCAAGCCCGAGAGATTTTCGGTCCGGCACTACATGGCATACTTCCGCAAGGTCAGGCGCGACTTCGAGGCAGCGTGGAAGGGGGCGGCGGACACGTACCCTGAGCCCGTTGAGCTTTGCGATGTCTGCTCGTGGTTTCCTGTGTGTGACGCCCGCCGTCGCGATGACGACCACTTATCTCTGGTTGCAGGAATAACCCGAAACCAACGAAAGGCACTCGTTGAACGAGATGTGACAACAGTCGAACAGCTCGCGACACTGCCTTTGCCGGTTCGCCCAAAGATTGAGCGCGTCGGAGACGCGGCCCTACTGCGCATCCGCGACCAAGCACGCCTGCAAGTGGAGGGGCGAAAGAAAGGGCGATTAGTGTACGAGCTGCTCGAGCCCATTGAGGTAGGGAAAGGGCTTGCAGGGCTGCCGCTGCCGTCCCCAGGAGATATATTCCTCGATTTCGAAGGGGACCCGTTCGCTTTCGAGGACGGGCTGGAGTACCTCATCGGAACAGCAACGATTCAACAGGGACGGGACGCGCAGCCTGCCTATGAAGCCATCTGGTCGTCCGAACGCAGCGGCGAGAAGAAGGCATTTGAGAAATTCATTGCGGGCGTGATGGAACGGAGGCGCCGCTATCCGGATCTGCATATCTACCATTACGCTCCCTATGAGCCGAGTGCGATCAAACGCTTGGCCGGTCGGCACGCTACGTGTGTGGAAGAGGTTGACCAGCTCTTAAGGGCGGGCGCCTTCGTCGACCTTTACCACATTGTCCGGCAAGGTTTGCGAGCCTCGGTCGAAAGCTATTCAATCAAGCAATTGGAACCGCTCTACGGCTTCACACGGGCCATACCGTTACGAGATGCTATTTTCGCGCAGCAAGCATTCGAAGCCGTGCTGGCTCTGGGGTCCGGTGGGGAAGACATCAGCGAACTTCTTCAGACCATTGAAGGCTATAATCGCGACGACTGCTTATCGGCATTCCAGCTTCGGGAATGGCTGGAGGAGCGGCGGCGCGATCTGGAAGCCAAGACCGGCACGCCCCTGGCGCGACCTGAGGTCAGACAGGGTGAGCCCAGCGAGGACTTGGCAGCCCAACTTCAAGAGGTCGCTGCGCTCATGGATCGTCTCGTCGCCGGGTTCCCTACCAACGAATCAGAATGGAGCGATGAGCAAAGGGCCCGATGGCTGCTTGCTCAACTGCTCGAATGGCACCGGCGAGAAGAAAAATCTGCGTGGTGGGAGTACTTCCGCCTCTGCGAGCTTTCTGAGGATGAGATGGAAGAGGATAAGAGCGCTTTGGGCGGACTCGTTTATCTTGGTGAAGTTGCCCGAGTGAAAAGGTCGGCCGTCCACCGCTACCAATTTCCTCCTCAGGATCACGCCATTGATCGGGCGCTGGAAGTCCGCGATCCTCGGACCGGAAAGAGCCCCGGTGCGGTGGTACAGATTGATGAACGCAACCGGACCATAGACCTCAAGAGGGGCATTTCCTCGACGGTTGCCCACCCAACTGCGCTGATTCCGTTTGACATTGTTAACTCCATAGTCTTGCGTGACAGTCTACTGCGCCTCGGAACCTGGGTAGCTGACTACGGCATCTCCGGGCCGGGGCCGCTTCAATCTGCACGCGACCTTCTGCTTCGACTTTCGCCTAGAATCACAGGCGGTAGCCCGGGCCCCCTGCTCTATCAAGGCGAAAACTTGAATGAAGCGGCTAAACGTTTGGTTCTCTCCCTGCAAGATTCAACCCTTCCGGTGCAAGGCCCGCCCGGGTCGGGCAAGACTTACTCGGGAGCACGCATGGTTGTCGAGCTGGTCAAGCAAGGGCGACGAGTTGGGTTGACCGCCGTAAGCCACAAGGTTATCAGCAATCTACTTTGCGAAGTATGCCGCGCTGCGAGGGAAACAGGCGTGGTATTGCAGGCGGTACAGAAGGCGAACGAAGACGATGGCTGCGAAGACCCGGTAGTGACCCAAGTAACCACGAACGAAAACGTCCGCACTATGCTGGCTAGCGGTGCGGCGCAGGTCGGCGCGGGGACAGCATGGCTCTGGGCGCGCCAAGAGATGGCCAATTCTGTCGATGTACTTCTTGTAGACGAGGCGGGACAGATGTCCCTCGCCAACGCCTTGGCAGTTTCACAGGCAGCCTCAAGCCTTGTGCTGCTAGGTGATCCCCAGCAGCTTGACCAGCCCCAACGCGGTGTCCACCCTCCCGGTGCGGATGTCTCAGCCCTTGCCCACTTGCTCCAACAACAGGCGACCATCGATGCCGATCAAGGGCTCTTTCTAGCTGAGACGTGGCGCTTGCATCCGGATGTTTGTGCATTCACCTCAGAACTTTTCTACGACGGACGGCTTGTGCCTCGCCCTGAAAACCAGAATCAGCGACTCAACGCGCAAGGTTCCATCGCTGGAACTGGACTACGATTCATCCGAGCTGACCATCTCGGAAACCAGAACGAGTCCCCTGAGGAGATTGACAAAGTTGTCGAGTTGGTCAACGGACTGTTGCGCACGGGTGCAAGCTGGACGGATAAGGACGGCAGAACGACGATGCTTAAACTAGACCATATATTGGTCGTGGCACCCTACAATGCTCAAGTTTCGGCACTGGCCGAAAAGCTCCCGGCCGGTGCCAGGATTGGCACGGTGGACAAGTTCCAGGGTCAAGAGGCCCCGGTCGTAATCTATTCGATGGCGACCTCGACGCCCGACGATGCCCCAAGAGGGATGGAATTCCTTTATAGCTTAAACCGATTGAACGTGGCAATCTCTCGGGCGCGATGCGTCGCTGTGGTTGTTGCCAGCCCGGCGCTTTTCCACGTACGATGCAAGACGCCACGACAGATGGAGCTCGCCAATGCGTTTTGCCGGTATCTCGAAGTGGCTCGCGTTGCATAAGCAGGCGGCTGCGGATCCCGGCCCAATTTCTAAGTAGACTCTGCTCCCGCCATAGACTTCGCTTATACCGGTGTCGATGTCGATCAACTTGAGACCGCGGCAATGATTGACGCTACGCTTCCGCGTAGGCGTATGCCCGAATATCTGCGGGATGTCGTAGGCACGTTCCGAAGCTGCGATTAGGGAATAGTCGCCCCAGAAGATGCCGCCGATGTCATGTCCCCCACCCCTCACATGGTCTACATGAAAAATCGGATGGCTGTTGAGATCCCCAGCCTTTAGAGATGAAATGAAAACACTGTTCAGTCGGTCCGAGAGCTTCTTCAGACCTCCGCGCTTCGAACGGCTGACTGCTGTCTTAGCCCCGACCTGATCGTGCACCGCAATCCTGACGGCAGACCGTAGACCGGCATGGGTATAGAGCCTCGAACCGTCGCTGAAAGATGCCGTAATCTTTCCGGCCAAGACATCGTCCCTGATTTCCTGGGCAAGACTCGCTGGGTCGCTAAAATTGACGTAATCATAGTTACCTTGAAGGAGCATCAATTCGTGATTGCCGGACAGCCGGACCACCTGTCCGCCCGCTTCGGGCGCCTGGCTCTGAAGCGACCGGAGGAGCGCGACACACTCGCGCGAATATGGCCCCCGGTCGATTACGTCACTGACCTGAATTAGCAGTGACCTGCCGCCAGTCCAGGAGTCACGGTCGTTGATCAGCCTGGCGTGCAGGAGTATTTCCCTGAGCCCAGCGCGATCGCCATGAACGTCGCCGATTACGATTCGTCTCTTTTCAATTGAAGGCATGGCGCTCCTTTTCGTGGATCAGCGTCGACAGTATTGAAAACTAATCTCCGCGAGCCGCGCAATGCTGCGAGAGGCTCGCGAAAAGCAGTGTTGAGACACTATCTTGCCTTAGCCTTCTCCATCAGGTTCGCCGTCCCGACATTAATGACAGCTGGTGAAACAGCGACCACGTTTGTGGTTTATAACCATTCGAAGAAAACGCATGGCCGGTCGAATTGAGACACCTTATTCGTCAAAGGCCCAACGAACAATTTCGACAGCTCGAAGTCCCTGAATTGAGGTGGTTCAGCCTGGGAAGGCGGTAGCGAAATCCTGTCTAGCTCTCCCAGACGGGGTACAGGCCAATTCTCCTTCCATGCTCGCAGAATCAAAGCAACGAATCGTCTCGTGTCAGCAACCCCCAGGCAGTTGGACCACTGCTCGCCGTCCAGAAAGCCCCCCTCGCCTTGCCACCGGTATATGGGTTCCAACATCCAGTGAGAAGATACCACAGCCTTTATTGTCTTACGCTCGCCACTGGACAAGCGAAGCCAACCTCTCGGATCCTCGATGCTATGCAATTTGAATACAGGCCAAAGGGCAGATTGAGGGACTCGACCGCGCAAGTACGCCTCAAACGCCACGGCGATCAAAATCGCGAAGTAGTCGCCCTTGAAGAAGATGCACTGAGAGTGTTTGCGAAAGGCAGGAGTGTTGGACATAAGTTCTGACATCGGCCCGAACTGAGGCGATGAGCGCTTGACTGTCTGCTGAATCGTCTCATGAGCAAGGATTCGCTCCACTTCCTCGGCCGTGGGTTCAGGGTCGATGTGAAAGGAGATCATGTCTCTGAGTGATTCGGTGCCCTCTCTGGTGGGTTCTGCCCTTGCCCAACGGGTTCTGCCCCATCTGCGCAGATATTCTTTCCATGACGTTTTCCAAAGCTGGTCGCAGGCAGTGCGGTCAAAGAAGTGGTAGAAAAACTCCATGATCGTTCCCTCCCCGAAGGGCCTGAAGGTGATCTAACTCTATTCCGATTACACCAATTCTGGGAGTGTAATCTTTGGCCAGCGGCAGGCAGCATCACGATCCGAACAATGCCAAATAATCTAAAGGTATGGTGCCTGTGGTTACTACCAGCCGGGTATGACAGGCGCGGTCATCGCATCTGCTCGCAGCAATCGGAGCGGATGCCGGCGAAACGTATCCCCGCATCGGGCCTGAAGGCGTACAATTTGCCCGTATTCATGCAGCGACCACATCTGACACACCTTAGGTGTATGCTCTTGGCAAGCGGCCCCCGCGTACAGGCGCGCGACACGCAGTTGTGGTCATGCTAAAGCGGAGGATCCATGGAGCTCTCCAAGTCGAGATTCATCGCCGGATTGCAGTGCCTCAAGCGCCTGTACCTGGAGGTTCACCAACCGGAATTGGCAGGCGAACTCGATGACCAATCCATGGCGGTCTGCGAACAGGGTTACGAAGTGGGCCGATGGGCCCAGAAGGTGTTTCCCGGCGGAGTGCTCGTCGAGGCCGGGTCAGATGAGATGGGCAAAGCCCTCCGGCAAACCGAGCAGGCGGTGGCAGACAAGGACATCCAGCCATATTCGAGGCGACTTTCACGCACGACAACATCCTGGCCAGAGTTGACATCCTGGAAAGACTGCCCAGGAACAAGTGGCGCCTATCGATGGCGACGGAGTGTTTCCACTCGCCGCAGTTCCCGGACGACAGAAGATTGCATTTGAGGCAACTAAGCGAATTTGGGGAGGAGTGTGAAGATTCTTGAACAGCAAGCTGGGCCAAAGTATTGGATGACGTGAACACGCCCTAAGGGCGATACTTGACCAGGGCACAATCCGTTGGCCAGTTCTCCCCGTGGCCGATCCTCAGGCGATCATCGATGGTAGGGGGTCGATTAGGTGATTTTTATGATCTTGCCTTCCCCCTTTCCTTTGAGGAAGCCCTCAAATTCGCTCACGATTTTCTTAACTTCTTCATCGCCCCAAAGGACAGTCTGTGACGGTTTGAAATCAGACATCTTGACCGAAGCGAATTCGATTCCTTTGAGGACTGCCGAAAGCGTTTTTGCAAGCTCTTGAAGCTGGTCCTTAGTTAGCTTTAATAGAAAAGATACGGTCTCTTTTGCAGAACCGGTTGCCAATAGCTCCTCGATGACCTTCTTCTCGCGATGATTGTTAAGCTTGTCCCGGAGAGCATTGTCCAGAAAGAATTCCGCAGTCTTCTCTAAGGCGGCCCCCGGAACTTCCTCCGCGGATTGAGCAATGCCTTTTAGTCGGTCTGAAAGAGGTCTCAAGTCTTTCAGGTGTAATTCCGTATTGGAGCTGGTCACAATAGAGGCTCGCAGCCGAAGTCTCCTTTTGAGGTCGTCGCCGGTGACGAGGGGCTGAAACATCTCCTTCTTCGCCGACGAGATTTCGGCCTTTCCTTGTTCCAGGAGATGTGACGCCTCGGGCAGGCCCTCAGACAGAATATCGAGAACGACGAATTCCGTGGAAGAACTCGCCACCTCAATCGCCTCCGTCAAATCCTTTAGGGAGTCGTTTACACCGTGTACCCCGTGCTGGAACGGGCCATCATGTTCCTGCCAAACCCTTTCTAACGCGGGGCGCAGCTCTGCATTTGTCCGATCGGGATTAACCACGAATTCGCTGGCCTGATTAACCAGAGTCTCTAGCTTGCTAATCGACTTTTCAAGTGATTTGTATTCTTTGACATCAGGCACCTCGACTTTCGCATAAGAACCGGCACATCGAACTATTGAGGCCTGATCATCAAAATGTTGCTGTAGAGCCTGCAATTCCTTCCAGCATTTGGAAACTTTCTTCTTATCGTCCTCGGTGATCTCTTCGGGCGCCTCATGTTCAAGTGCCGCCAGGAGAATTCCCTTAAACTCGTCAAAGACTTCGTCATCATTCGTCCCTTGAAGTGTGGACGCAAAAAAGTCCATCCAAAACAAGAGCAAATCGTCGTAAGGATCTTTTTGGCCTAGGTCCCTGAACAGTTCACTGACCCTATTGAGAAGGCTCTCCATCTTTTCCGCAGGAATCCATAAGTTCCGGAGATTCTGGAGTGCTTCGTGCGCAGTAACCTGATCGTATTTCGGCCCGTAGCTGCCTGACGACTTTCCCGCAAGGATTTCAAGAAATCGTGAAAAAGGTTCCCAATCGATAAGCGCTTTCGGGAGCTCTACGGATTCGAAGCTTCGAAGGGTTTCTGGTTTGAAGTCGGTGTCCGCGATCGACGTGCGATCGATTACCCCGCCTTTCTTGAGATTTATCTTCACGATGCCCTGTCTCACCATCGCAAGTAAAAATATGTCGACCATCCGCCGCGTGAGACCCCACGACTTTGCCCCTTCATCTGGCTGCCACCCTGTGAACTCGTTATAGAAAACTGTTAATGGCAGAGGATGTCCCGCCTTGCTCTCTGCAAACTCCCGAATCGTCGTATACGGTTCAGAGTCGGAAGGGTCAAGCGTCTCAACATTTGGTGATCGCACCAATTTCAAGGGTTCTGCAAAGTTCTCTACTGCGCTGTGCAGGCTGTCGCTGACAGGCACGGCCTTCCCCAATTTCACCAAACCGTTGATGAGCTTCACTGCCTCATTCGGGCCAAATCGTCGTGGTTTCGTGTCAATTTCCGCAGCCTTATAACAGTCGTCTAGCGCATCTCCTGCCATCCGCTCTAGCGCCCCGTCCAGTCCCCCCGTCCAATCGATGGAAAGTGTTTTCCGGCTCGTTCTCACATGTCCTTGTTGGTAGACCTGTTTGAGCAAGTCGAATCCCGTTTGGCTCTGGAGTTGAAAAGACGAGCGCGCATCTTTAGCGTATTTTGTGCCCGGGTGATCGTCCTCGACTTTCAGGTAAGCTAACAGGTTGACGAGCGTAGACTTCTGCTCAGGGGTCAAGGCTGCTGGTACCCATACAATCACCCGTGGGTCGGGGTTCTTGGGATCCGTCTTCAAATACTCCTTGGCTTCCACATTAGATACAGGCCTACGGCTGATCACGATCACAAAATCATGTTCGGAACCAGAAGTATCGGGTGTCGGGGCTTTGCCCTTGAAAGTCAGATCACGAAACCCCACTGCGCCCGTGCGCTCCTGTCCGTGCCAGACTACCTCGGTCTTCACCAAACTGTTCCCACGGTACTGACTAAACGGGGACGGAATGTCTTGACTGTACTCGAGAAGCTTATCGAAATAATTCCCAAATACCACATTGTCCTTCCTCAACACCTCCGCAGCTTGGCTCACCACATCATCGAATTCGCCGGTCTCCTTCGGAACGAATTCGCATTTCCCATCCACATAACGAATCTGGCCCCGAAGTTCACTTTTCATCTCCTCCAGGAGAGCTTCGTAATGTCCGACCTGGATATCCATTCCGTCATCGCCCTTCAGATCGCAGACTGCGTCTAGCAATTGCGTGGGAGTGAGCGAACCGAACCCAGCAATCCTGTAAAGGAAAAGGGTGTTAAGAATTCTCTCCGCTCTTTGTTTGCCACGCTTCTTTCCAATGAGACCGGTTTCTATTTTCCCGAGTTTCTTTTGGGCCGATTCCAGAGCGGCGGTAGCATCCTTAAAGATCGTCTTTACGGAGATCGTCCCGCTGGCCGAGTTGGACTTACTCTCTTCATAGGTCATCAGTTCGGTAAAAACTCGGTACAAGGGAATCAGGTCGTTCCACTTGGAATCACGCGTGAACGTGTTCTGAAGTGATGAATGGAGGAAGCTGATGGTACTGCGGGTCCCTGTAAGCCTACTGGAAATTGCTTGGATCACTTGGACAGCTTCCGGAGGGAATGGGAAGCATTCCTGAAATTGTTCCTCGTCGACAGTCCGAACCCAAGGAATCGTCTCTTTGTATCCCACATAGTAATTATGAGTTTCAGGAGCCAGCGATTTTCCTTTAACTATTTTGTAATGTCTGCACCGGTTAATGACAATATTCCTAAAGCGCTCCGGCTTGTGGTCGAGAAGCTCTTCCCTCATGCGGTCCGGCCCAACGATCTTGTTCTGCTTCTGGTATTGTGCCTGCGCCGCGACAATCGTCCATAGCGGCATTCGTTTACCTTTGGCCAGGACGCTCGACAGGGTAAGGAGGCAGTCCTCATCATCATTACCGTACTTAGTTCTGTTCATGTATTCCGACATCTCATCCATTACGACTAGAATGCCGTCATAGCCAGAGGAGAGGATATGATTGAAGGCGCTCTCCAACAATTCGACCGGCTCTGTTTTCGTCTCGATCCGTACCTGCTTCTGGCGGAGGAAGGCACGCAGCACTGTTGCCGCGTCTTCGACCGCAACCGGGTCATGGAGTGCCGTCATCAGGGCGTTATAACTGTCGAATTTTGGAAGTTCATCCATTAAACGCTTGTTGCCGATGAATGCCTTCAGGGAGGTTTCAAAATCTCGCAGACCCTCCCGGAGGTACCACTCTGCGAGGTGGTGGGCCGGGGTTACCGCGAGTGGTTTGCCAGTTCGGTCTTCAAAGACGTTTCTCGCCTCTGTCAAAACAAAGTCAACGAGACGGTTCTCCGTTCCCCCTCCACCCTTTCCCTCAAGCGTGAAAATGATCGGGAAAATCTTCTTAGAGCAGATGGCCTTTCGGAATCGATCCAAACGGGCGCCCGGCCCCAGGTGTTTGACCTCATCCTCTTTGCGCTTAACGATGTCCCACAGTTGTTCGCCTCCGATGGCAAGGATGGCTTCCACCGCCATGAGGTGGGATTTTCCAACTCCGAAGTGAGCTAAGATCCAGTAGCCTTGCCCTTCGCCGTCCGCAACATCCTGAAGGAACGTTTCTAAGTAGGATCGAACTGGATCTAGAAAGTACTCCTCGACGGTGCCCAGCCGGACTCGATTCCTCTTCCTCGCTTCTTTTTGTTCGGGCTCGTCACTCCCATCCCAGATGTGCTGAACCATTGAGTAGACACTCGTCACAGTAGACGGGACTTCTAGAATTTCAGTCAGAGGCTTACGTTGCGTGAAGAGGTTCTCGCTCATTCTCCTTCCTCCTCGGCCATTTCTTGGTCGTCAAGCCTTAATTGCTCGGCACCACCTAATCTGCGCTTGCAGATATCCGCGTATCCGCGGGCCACATCGTAGGCTGTTTCTTCTTCCTCCTCATCGATTGTTATGCTCTTGAGTTGGTCGACTGTAAATCCTCCGCTCTCGTATAAAGTCGCTCCATCCTCGAAATACCCATAGGCGGCGCAGTAGCGTAACCATTCGACAAAGGTACGAACATCGGGGCGATGACTCTCGACATAATTTCGGTCGCCCTCCCGCAAGGCATTGGCAAAGGCTCGTATGCGCCGTCCGAGCCCCGAACGACGTGCTGCCTTCAAATCCGATTCTTCCTTCAGGTTGGGCGGCCTGTAGAGCCAATCTTCCCCGTCCCTAAATCGGACAAGGTATTCGGAAAGGAATTCAGCCAGATTTCGCCTTGGAAGCTGATTTGCGCGCATCCCCTTCATGTATTTTGTAAAGTAGAAGAACAGGGCATCGTAGAACTCAATGCCTTTAAGCGTCCCCCCAAGTTCGAGCGTTTTCTTGTTCTTCTTTAGTAGGAGCTCTCTATCTTCCTTCAGCAGATGGCCATTGATCCATTCCTCGACTGCTTCCTCATCCACTTTCCCCTTCGAGTTAAGCTCGCATAGACCGACATGCGCCAGCGCGATGACGGCAGCATATTTTGCGGGGCTTCCCACGCACCGCAGGCGCGCAAAACGGATGAGGCCATCGCCTGCTTTCTCTTCACTGGCAAGATCACTTTGGGAAAGTTGCTCAAACTCTGACTTGAGGTACCACCGGTCACCTTCAGCTGGGTCAGCCACTTCTCGAAGAATGTCCTCGAACCTATGCTCGGCAAACTGAGCGCGTTCCAACAGACGGCGTGTAACAGTATCAAAGAGTTTGTCACGCGTCTGGCCCGGCGAGGCGCCGAGGGTGTCCTCGAGTATCGTTCGTACGCGCTCCTTCACTGAGTGGGGTGGGGACTCCTGGTGCCCAGTTAACTGAAGCTCTCCCTCCTTCGGCTTTCGGCAGTTAAGAACAAGATCAGATTTGACTACTTTCTCGGCTGTAAGCTGATTAGCACTTTTCTGCAATGGGTCGAGCACCGTAACGGAATGAACTTCGAAGCCGATGTCTAGCAGCGCGTCTTGAACTCGTCTCCAGGTTCCCTCGGCAGTATCGTGGTAGCAGACGGACATCCACCGGCCTGGCTTTAGTGCTCTATAAGCCGACCTGAATGCACCCCGTATGCGCTGCTCCCACGCTTCCTTGGTGTAAATGCGCTCAGGATCAAATTCAGCCTCCTTTACAACTGTTTCCTCGCGATGCCAGGAGGAATCAAAGCCAAGCCACGCCTCCCAAACGAAGTTTAATTCGCCGTACTGGGTCTTTTCCGCATAGGGTGGGTCGGTAAAGATATAATCAAGCGAATCCGGAGGGAATTGGTTCATTGCTGAGTTACTTTGGTTCGACACTAACCCAATGTCGTTAGGGATACTATTCACGAGCGCTGATTGCGCTTTCACAACATCACGCAATTTGTCGGCGAACTGACTTTTCACTGACATGATTTGGGCCAGCGGAGGCAAATAGTAAGAACCGTTTTTGATCCCCCCCTTCCCACTAGGGCGGTAGCGGTACATCTTGGATGAATTGAGGCTAATCGCAGTCAGCGTGAGGCGCAGGTAGTTGCCAACCTCCCCGAGCCTTTTGGCGCGGTCAGCAATCGCCGCCAGTGCCCAGAAGTTTCGTTTCGTATATAACTCTTCGATGGTTCTAAAGTCTCGTCCCGGCCGCCACTCCATTCCCCACGGTTTAGCCCGGTCTTCTACATCCATCATGAATCTTTTAGGGCAAGGGTGGGGTATATCGCACTTTTGAAGAAGTGAGAGCTTTTGAAGATCGAGATCACGAAAATTGCGGGCCTTGCGTTTGGATTCATCGCCATCCTTCCTCGAATCACGTCTAGGCCTACATCCGTTTTCGCAGGAATAGACGACCTCGACGGGTACCTCTCCAAACACTTTCATACGCGTCGAAATCACAAAGTCTGGGCGACCAACGTTCCTGTGTCTCTGATAGCAGGCTGGACAGACCCTTCTTGATTTCCTGTTATTCTCCGGTTCACTATTTTTCCCGGTCCGCGGGTACTCGACAGGAGCTTCAGGACAATTGAGAAGGGCGACGATCTCCCCGCAATTGGGACATTGGAAAGTTTGCGAATAAACCAGGTAATCCGTGGTTGCCTTGCCGTCGCAGCGGTCGCAGCGGGTTTCGTAAAGCCAATCTAATTCATCCCGAAGGGTTCTTAACTCTCTTCCGGAGATGATTTCCAATTTAGCTCTGAGCGAGTCTTCGTATTTCTCACCAAGGATTTCTTCAAAAGCTGCCTCCAGCTTAGGCCCGTCGATGTGATGTACGTAATGATGTGCGATGAATGCTGCCGCTGGGGATGGATCGAAAAGGATACACGGTTTTCCTTCCATTAACGAAGCGACCCCTGTCATGCCGGAACCACAGTATGGGTCGACCACCAATCCGGTTCCCTCCGGGTGAAACTTCTTCGGCAAGTAATGGCGGATATACTCGCGAATCGCGGCCCAGTGTTTCTTGGACCAGTAGGTGTGCATGTCATAGATGGCCTTGGGTTCGGCCGCCTTGTTCACAAGGATGTCGCGATCAAAAGCAGCAACGTTATACTGGTCTTTTTGGGGATCATAAGGTGTTGAATGCTCTCTGATGAACGCTGCGAGGCCAGGATTCGGCCCGGGGACAAACAGAATTGCCCCTGAAGCAACTTTAGATTCTTGGGGCTTTAATGCCAGCCCAGACTGTTTAGGTGTGGTCATCGTGCCGGTCTCCTTCCAAGACGTACGTCCATTCGCTAACTAAGCCAGTCACTTGGCGCCGATATTCTTGGGTCTCATCGAAGGCCCAGACCAAGTGATCCCTTTCAGCTCCAGGAAGAACCAAGCAGATGTGTTTGCCATTTATCGCATACTGCCTAACCAAAGCAAGGGCATTTGAGTCGAGATAGGCATAGAAAAGCTCGAACCCAGCGAGGACGAGCCCACGGTGCATTTTGATGTTGCTGGATAGCCAGTTATGCCAAGCTTCTTCGACCATCCGTGTGAGTTCTTTGTTTCGTAACGCTTCCGCGAGCTCCAAGGCTTTTTCCAACACTCCTTCGCTTTTTAAGTGTTCGAGAAGCGATCGATTGATATCAAAAAATGCCACTCTATTGTCCGTGTCGCCGAAGGAATTCCGGCCACAAAGCTCCTGAATGCTGGGGACAAACTTGTCAAGCTCGTGGTAGGTTCCTAGCACGCAGTAGACACGGCGATCTCGAGCTGGTTCCCGAAAACGCCGACCAAGTTCAGCGATGACATCATCCGCCGACAATCTAGGGAAATCCTGGCTCACGATCAGCGAACTCCTCCCCACGCTTGGCTGAAGTGCCTCAGTCGCTCTTCTCCAGTCCCTGCCAAGATGAACTGGTAATAGTCGTCAAGCTTCGTCACTCGGGCGATTGATCCGGCACGGTCTCCATCTATAATCATTCGTTCCAAAGCAGCTTTAGGCCAAAGGAGCGCTTGCCACAGGGAATTTGTTTTGAACGTCTCCATCTGTACCACTGCCGGCGAAGGATACAACTGGGCAAGAGCGTAGGCGAGAGTCTCTGCCGTTGGCTCCGCCCAAACAGCTCGATATTGTTTGACCCGCACCTTCTTCAGATGCCCAAATTTCGCGATTCCGCCGATAGCTTCTGTGGCGATCTTTGCGGGGTTGCGGCCACCGATTCTTGGTCCCAGAAACTGGAGCAGGTCCTCTCGGCTCGCACCCTGTTCCGGCAGTCTTGAGAGCCAAGCCTCACAAAGCTCCCTGAGAAGTGGTGTTGCACGGACGGTTTCAAACCATAGCGCCTCTCGGGATGAACGCGGGCTCGGACAACTTTTAATGAACCAAGCAAGCGCCAAATTCATCTGGCCATCCTTGCTGTACCGGTAGGCAATGTATTCCGCATATTTCACACGTGTTTTCGCGGAGTTCTGATGAAGATGGTCGCGGAGATAAGCTTTGAAGCTGGCTGTATCCTGATGCTCCAGCGCAGCGGGCAGGTGCTCTAAGCTCTCCTCAACAAGCAGATTGTTAAGGTAGGTTCTTCGCTCCATCCGGGTTGCGGCCGGCTTTCGGAATGGTTTGCTCGCGGCGTCTCCATGCGTGGAGTTCTGATCGAAAAGGGATTCTTGCACTTTACTCATTTCAGATAACCAATTTCCCGGAACGATTCTTCCAAAGTTGAAACGGGAACGATTTTCATTTCACCGATCACTTGCGGCGGAAGGTTTCGATATTCCTTTTCGTTGTCCCTGGGGATTAGAACTTTTCGTACGCCGGCCTTTCGAGCCGCATCCAACTTCTGGGCGATTCCTCCTACCCCCTGAACAAACCCCTTCATCGTGAGTTCCCCAGTGAAAGACACATCATTAGGCGCCGGCTGTTTTGTAATTGCGGAAGCGATTCCAACTGCAAACGCGAGCCCCGCACTCGGTCCATCCTTCGGCACTGCCATTTGACAGGGAAGCGCTGTCACGTGAAATCCCTCCTTGAATTCGGACGAGACTACTAACCGGCTGCGCAGGGAGCGAACCGCGTCGCAAGCAGCAGCAAGACTCGACTTCATTACAGCCTTTACATTACCACGTACCCGCGGCTCGCCCTTTCCCGGGTACGCCTCAATTTCGACTAGCTGAAGCTGACCTCCGATCACGTCTGAAACGACTAGTCCGACGACGACCCCTATCATGGGAACCGACGGAATCGCGATGGCTCGTTTACGAGCCCTTTCCGGGGGGGCAGCGGGCGCTCGGTGTGAACCCACCTCGACCTCGATCGTAGAAAATGGATACTCACCTGGCGCAATGACGGATAGTTGATCTTTCACACGTTGGCGCATCTCTGCCGCGAGAGACACATATTCGAGCAGTTCTTCATTCGTAACTTGGCCATCCGGATGGAGAAGCTTGCACATTCCTTTCACGACTTTGGCCACTGCATCGCTGTCCCGCGATTTCGCATTGAACAGTTGATATCGAGTGGTCGGATCGAGGGGTAGTAAAGTGCTCCTGAGCAAATGGAGGACTTCCGCAAAATAATCTAGTGTGAAGCCCCAACCCATCGCGAACGAGCGGTCTTCTAGCTTAGGCATCTCCCAGCCCGGGATATATCCGTTCACGCGCTCAAAGAGGGCGGGATCGATCAGTTCTGCTGGCAGGGGCTCCAATAGATGTTCGTACATCTCATGTGGCATGCTTCCAAGGACATTTATATTTCCAATTAAGACGATCGATGCTTCACCTTTAACCGGAAATCTGCCGAGGGTGAAGTTCCCATACTCCATATAGTCCTTGAAGATGGACACGGTTGCTTCGGGGTCGCGGAATTCCGTATTAGAAATCTCATCAAAGACCAGTGTGTCAAAGCGAGCAACCAAGCCAGGTGTACCATTACCGGCGTGGACAAACAACGCTGCAGGAGTGGCTCGTCCTCCCGATAGCATGTATGAGTAGTAGGACAGGTTCTTGTATCCGTATGACTTTCCCGTCTCACGCGGCCCTAGTTCCAAAAGATGGACCATCCTCTCAGCCATCGCCACAAGGCGGACCAGAATCAATAGCTTTTGCCGGTGTGAATAGAATTCAGGATTCAAACCGACGGTATTAACGAGGAGATCCATCCATTCATTGCGCGAAAACTCTTTGCGCTTAGTCTGAAAGTCCTTGATGTCAACGCGACCGTATTGAAAAGGCTGGAACTCTGTCACAACCAGAAGCGGGACTGGATTCTCTTTGTTGGGACGCTGATATTGCAGAGAGGCTATCCCCCAGAGGCCCCCAATCATGCGTGGATAGCGGTTCAGAATTGACTCAGGAACCACTAGGTTTCGAAGGTTGAGCGTCGGAATGGACCCAATGTATTTGTCTGTGTTCAGATCCAATGTCACTTCAACCCGAGCTATCAGGTCATAGCTGCCGCGCTCGCGAGCCTCGTAAAGAATGCGGTCCTTGTCCGCGGGGGCAGCGTAGTTCTTCGCCAATTTGCTACGGACGAGCGCCAATTCCTTATCAAAGTCCTCGCCGGGGCAAAATCGATTAATAAGACACTCCACGACGTAACGCGGAAATTCCTTTAGGTCAGAGATGCGTGTCTTGGCCTTTTCAACGACAAGATGTCCAAATACGTCCTTAGCTTTATTCATAGCGAAATCCCAGTCTACCCAAGTAAATTCTTTAGCTTTGCATCCAGAGCATCTTCGGGCCGACTGATTTGTCCTTCTACCTGGATAGTAAGTTGAGCTGGAGACGGAACCGGGCGGAAGCCCCAACGGGCTTCGATGTTCATGGTAACAAGCCCCGGTTTAGCAGGTGTAAACGGGATGCGAACTAATTGCGCGCTGGGTCCAACATTTGAAACAGAAGTCGGTTCGGCACCATCGATGTCACAGCCGATCTCCAACTGTCCGAGTACGGGCGAATCTGAAGAAACCTCGACGAGAATGGCTGCGGGGACGCCTACCTTGAAGACTCCAGTGACCATAGGTGCCAGTCTTACCCTCACTTCGGTTGTGCGGCGCTTCAGCCTTGCCAGCGGGACGAAGATCTCGAATGCACTCAAGCCCCCGTGGCGCATATTCTCCAACGGCTTGAAACGGGCTTTCTCGCCAGCTTCTTTGGCCTGCAACCGGAAACTATAACCGGGCTTCGGAAATGCCCAGAACCCCTCTTGTTCGTATCCCAAGTCCTTGGCCTTAATATAGAAGCAATGGTTGGCATGTTGCCCATATAACTTCTGCTTGAGAAGAGCAGCCCGATAAGAGTTTCCACCCTTTACCAAGAGGTCTTGCGGGATGTCAATAACCGACCCGCCCGATACAATCTGGCCGTGGTCTGCGGTGATCCACAGCTCGCAACTTTTAGGGAGTAGGGCGATTAGTTGGTCGAATTTCGACAGCCAAAGTTCGACCATTTTAGCCAAGAAATCAATATCCCACACATTCGCGTGTCCAAGCGCATCGGCGAAGTCGAGGACTGCGATGAATGTTTTGTTGTCTTTGGTGGCAAAGGTGAAGACACTGTGACCGTATCGTATTTCCCATTGGACCAATTCGGGATGACCCGGAACCAAGTGCTGCAGAAGCCGGTTGCAGGCCGCTGGCTCCCCCCCGGGCAAAGGCTTTTCGAAGAAGTCCTTCGGCTTCAGACCGGAGAAAAAGCCGAAGCGTGAGATGCGAGTTTCACTGGGCAGCATCGATACCGCGATCCGCTCTTCCACCTGATACCTTCGTTCCAAATGTGGGCGAATTATCTCCCGCCAGAGATCGTACCGAAGGCCATCGAGAACAATCAGAGCCATCGAGCCCTTTGGCGCATTAACCTTCTCGGGTGCTATTACCTTCTGAATGAGGAGATTGGTAGGCAAAATTTGGTCAGGTACAACCTTGCTATACTCGGCTTCAAAATAACGACCAAGAATATAGTCGTAATCTTCCAAAAGCTCCTGGCATCCCCGGATAGCTTTATCAGCCTCAGCCCGAAATGGTTCCCATTTCTCATCGAACCCGACTGGCTTGTCCTCAACACCAGTGACGCTGGCGGACAAGTCACTGAGTTTGCCTATTAGCACTGGCACACGGTAGAGTTCTAAGTCACGGAATACCTTCAGGACCTGCTCCATCTTTGTGTTTGAGGGAAGTGCGACTCGCAGGCGGTCGCAGGCAGGCTGCAACGTGGCGACCAGCTTCTGGACCTGTGAAAGGACAGCCCTGAATTCAGGGACTAGGCCTTCTAGCCTTCCTGTTGCAGTTAGTTCTGCTGACCCTTTTCTCGCAACTATAGGTTTCCCGACATCAAGTACGACAAGCTCCCGTAGTTTTCGTGACCAGCAACCACTGTCCGCAAAGGCCTTTGCTGAGGATTTATCATTCAATCCTAGAGCCTGCCGCATTATCTTCAAGAACGCATCGGACACAGCTTTATCAAAAAGCTCAACCTCTGTTTGAAACCAAGTAGGCGGCAGAGCAGAAGTCTCGATTGGTTCGCAATTCTGCCATGCGGTCAGGGACGGAGAGAGGTTAGGGAGGAAGCTTGCCGGGCTGTCAACATGCCGTGATAAAACCAGTAGCGCTACGCATGCCAATCGAGCCGATTGTCTCTGGTTGCCGAAGAGCGCACCCATGGGTGAACGGAGCCGACTTAGATAGTTACTTACAGCTTGCACCTCCTCTGTCCCAAAATACGTATTCAGCTGACTCCAACGTTCCTCCGAGTGGAATGCCAACTCCAAAACGCTAAAAGGATTGTTAAGTGCAAACACGTTCTGCTGGAGAACTGCGCTCGCTCCGATGAGCAACAAATCTTCGCTGGAAAAACCGTTCGGCTTCCTGGCCCGGAAATCTTCATATGCCCGTAAGAAGGAAACAGGGTTGTCTCTCGCCAGCTCCCGGTACGGAAAGCTCTCGACATCCTGTGGCCAGCTCTGGTCATTGCTCAGGTGGACAAAATAGTCCCGAATGGTTCTTTGAAAAATCCCTTGCGATCTAAGGAGCCGCTGCAGATCGGGGGCAAAAAGTCCGAACTCTGGCTTGTCGGATCGTGTTTGCTCAATAAGGATCCATTTGTGAGCGAGCCCCTCACGGAGCTGATGACGGAGCCCAATTGAATGCCTCGCGACAATGATCTGATGTTCAAGCTTGAGGCTACGCTGAATTTCCTTGATCTCGCAGGGTAGGAGTCGATCCGGATCTCGGAGCCAGATCTTACTTTGTCCCTTCGCCAAAGAGGAAAGTTGTCCCAGCATCCACTCCGAGCACGTATCGACAGTGGTCGAGGGATTGTTCATGGGCTTCTCAACAGGTTCTCTCTCCAAAGTAACGGGTGAATTCTACATCAATTTAGGGCAGGGCGCGCCTCCTTTCGCGAGCTTTAGCAAATCCAGGGCATGAGCCTGGGCCTGTCGGTCCGAAAAGTGGGACAATATTTCGGCACATTATAGGTACACATCGATCGCCACGTTGGCCATGTATTCCCCGAATTCTGGTCATGATCCGGTGAGTACTCTCTCAACTTAATTCAGTAGAATCTGCTTGGCGATCCTCCCTCACCACACGGCCACCACCGACTGAAAGGACGCCATCTGCTAGTTCCCAAACGAGTGGCGTATGGCAGATAAAGATGACTTGGTGGAACCCACCCAGGTACATGGCCCGGCGCAGCATGCGCACGTACTCCTTGCCATTGACAGCATCCAGAGCTCCCACCGTTTCGTCCCGGAACAGCGTTTCGTAACGAATGCCCTCACCCTGCCGCATGTTGTAGATCGCGATCCCCAAGTTGACGGCTTCGTTGACCAGCACGAATTGCCCGCCTGAAAGTTCGTCCACCAGACAAGTGCGGTCCAGATTCTTGTTGCGGACCTCGACGTCAAAATCGTCTACCATCCCCTTGCCGTCCGCCTTGGGGCGTTGCGTCCTGAATCGGATTTCGAACTTGTTGTCAAAGCACCCCTCAAGCAAAGAGTTGATCAAGATCGAGACTTGTGGCCCGGAAACCTGGATTTCGCAGAGCTGGATCTCGTCCGGGCCGAAGACCTTGGCGAGATAATTGAAGTCCTCGCATACGTCTCTCGCTGTGCCGAGGTCGACCTCGACCTGGGCCAAGCGAGTCCGCGCAGCCTCCATCTGCTCCCGGCGCTGTTTGATTTGTGCTTGGCGGGCAATAAGGCTGTCCCGTTCATGGCGGCAGGAGAGGATCAGCCGATCGGTGTTTTCAATCTCCCGCCGTGAAGCCTGCATTTTACCGTCGAAATCAGCGAATGCGGAGAGGGCAGATTCTTTCCTCCCCAACTCGTCGGTAACTTCCGCTCGGCCATTAACCAGGCGCTCCAGAGCCTTGAGCCGTTCATCTCTCCGCGCCTCCACTGCTTGCAATTCCGCGTAACGCTGCCGCTCCTGATCAAATTTCCTGCGGTCCCGCTCGCAGCTCTCCGCCGTCCGAGTGAGCTCGGACGAGGGCGTGGCAATCTGAACGAGTGAGCCGCGCTGGACCTCGACTTCAATTGAGAGTGTGGTAACCTCTCCCTCTAATGCGGGGATCTTCTCCCCAGCTTGGACGGCCCGCCGAATCTTCGGGCACGAGGCGTACGCCCCCTCGCCCCGGCAGGGCACTACCGCGAGCTCTTCACGCTCCACCCGCAGACGTTCAAGTTCGACTAGGTTGGCTTTTAGCTCAGCATCCAGAGATTGGACCGTGCGCTCCGTCTCACGATTGGATGTCTCCAGACCCTGAATCTCCCGAACCTGCCGATGGAGTTCTTCGATGCGAGTAGCAAGTGTCGCGCCTCGTTCCGTCAAATCGGCGAGGTCCTTCTTCCCAGCCAGGAGGCTCTCATCCCTCCCTATCTGGCGTTTGGTTTCTGTGATCTCGGCATCGGCCTTGCGTAGACGCTGTTTCAGAGCCTCGACCTCGGCCAGGAGCGGCTTCCGACTGGCATCCGCTGCCTGAAGCTCCAGCAGCCGTTGCTGGGCCACACGCTTCTCAGCTTCCAGGGTCTCAAGACGAGATGACACCTCTTGAAGTCCGGCCTCAACTTCCGCGGGTTCTTCAACCCCGGCCTCCACCAACTCCTTCAGGCTCCGCGCCTGCCCTTCAAGGCCAAGCGTGGTCCTGGCCACTTCGTCGGCCTTGTCTTTGGCCGCGGCCGCAATCAGTCTCAGCCGGTCCAACCCGAGCAACTCGCGGATGAACAGCTCCTTCCGCTCGCTCCGGTCCAGCGAGAGAAAGTTCCCTGTGCGCTTCTGGCTGGAGAAAATGCTGCTGAGAAAGAAGTCGGGGGTGCCAGCACATTTGCGGACAAGCTCCTCAAAGGGCTCCTTCTTGCCGTTGGTGAGCGGCTTTCCGTCCCCGTTGAACAGATAGCTCTCCATCTGTCGGGACTTGGGATCGATCTTGAGGAGCGACCGGTAGCGGGCGCCATTGACACTGAACGTCAGGTCGATCTCGGGCTGGGTATGAGTGGCGAAGTCATAAAGGGACCGCTTCTGGCCGGGCAGTTGGCGAAACAGTGCTGCGAAGATTGACCCGATCAGGGTGGACTTGCCGGCGCCGTTCTCGCCAACAAGGGCGATCAGCCCCTTGCCCAGAACCTGGAAGTCGACGCACGCTTCATTTGGAAATGCCTCAGTAATTCCCCGGAGACGCAGGGATAGCGGCCTCATAAAATGTCCTCCCAGGGGTAGTCAACGACAGGGTAAATGCAAATAAAAGATCCGGGGATTCAGCTTTCGTAACTGGAGAGTACTGCCTTCTCGACTTCCGCTAGCTTGGTCAGCAACCGCTCCTGACGGTCCACTGGCGGGGTACCTTTCATGGCCCAGTAGGCACGAAGCTTCTCCTCCGCCGAGCGAGCAGCGGCGATCGGAGCAGGCTCCGAGGGAAGGTCCGCATCGTGCTCGATCTTTACCTTCAGTTCGGCGGGATTGGCAGCCAATAACTTCTCCCGGAGATTCTCCTGCTGGTCGCGGCTTAGCAAGTGGTCAGGTCCGTTGGGGACCGTGACCACGACTTTCACCCGAGAGTCTTTCAGGGTGACCAGATCCAAGTTTTCGGGTAGCCGCAGCTCGCCATCTTCGTAGACGGCGTGAAGCTCGACCATCTGCCTGGTGGGTGACACCCTGAACTCAATGTTTACGTCCGTGAGGTCCGGGCGAAGGTCGGAAGCATTTAGCGTTACCAGGTTGTAGCCTTTGTTTTCGACTTCGCTGTAATCGCAGCGGGAGAGCGACCCGGCATACCAGATGCGTGGGGCGAGTTCTTGACGGAGGTGAATGTGGCTGAGCCCGACATACTGGGCCTTCAAGCTACGTAGCGGATCAAGGGGATACTCCGCACATCGCCCGACTAGTGGCTGACCGCTGCTCACCCTGGCGCCAGCCACCCCGAAATGCCCAAAGAACAGCTTGTAGCATCCAGGCCGCTGCTCGAAGCGCCGGTTGAACTCATCGAGTTGCCAGGCGAAGGTACCGTTCAGATTCTGCTCGTCGCCAATCATTTCAGCTTTCCGGGGATACGGGAAGACCGCGACAGCAGCGTCACCCAGCTCAATGAACTCCGGCTCGGTGCAAAGGTATATGGGGTGGGCGGCCTTGGCGCGTGCCAGAACGTGTAAGTCTCCATCGAGTTCCTTGCCATGGTTACCCGCCACAAGGATGACCGGGGCGTGGTTACCCATCTGAATGAGCATTTCGACCCAGAGGTTTCGCTCTTTGATGGTTTGCTTGTAGGTCGTCAGGTCACCATCGACAACGAAGAGGTTTGTATTGGCGTGGATTGAGTCCTCGACGAACCATTCCAGACACTGGGCAGTGTCCCCGAAGTATCGGTCTTCCTCGACGTGTATATCGCCGCAATGGGAGATCTTCATCCTCATTCAACTCCTTCTAAGGAACATTTCGTGGGGCCGACTCTAGTGAATAAGAATCACTCCCAGCAAGAGGACGACGGCCACGATGATGTGGGCGAGAACCAGTAGTAGGGACACAGGAAACATCCGATGGGCGGAAAAGAGATTGAGACCGACGAACAGCAAAAGAACAAGCCGGATCAACCCAATGTGATCATGAGGCCACTTCATAAAGGAATTCATCAGAGTCCTTTGGCACACTTCGGAGTGGTAGGATTGATAGCGGAAGGAAACTTACCAGATCTATCGAGGAGAGCGATTCATCGGATACCCATCAACTAGCCCACCGGTTGGGCTAGATTCCGGCGTGGAAGGGCGTTTTTCAGGCCGAATCCTGCGATGTGCGCTGGACTGCAATGACGAAGTTGCACTTGATGAGGTGAAGCGCGTATTCTCATCTAAAGATGACTCATCGTATTGAGGCCGTTCAAAGTGAGCGGCGCGAATAGGGTCGCCTCGAATAGGTGCACAACATGCCAGCTCAACTAGCAGATGATTTCTGGCCTCGGCCTCTTCGTCATTGTGCGCTTCCGCTCGTTAGCGACACCGACGAGGAAATCACAATTGCTGAACTTACAAGCGAGCCGATTGACGGATTCGCCGGAAATCGAATGCTGTACACCGCCTTGGTGCCCTTAGTAGAAGTTGACTCTGTTCTTAAGGCAGCAGGCGGCATGGGCCATGGAGTCAGCTCTAACGCTACTTATCCGGTATTTGGAGAGGGTGGTAAGTATCTTCCGGCTTTCTGGATTGACAGCCCTGACGGCTCGAACCGCTTTGAGAGCCTCATCCATACTTGGCATAACAACAATAAGAATGTCCTTCTCCCAGACAGCTCTCTATTAATGTGTTACGGGCTCACCCCACGAATAATGAAGGATGGCAGTATTTCCTGGGACGACCCGTCAGGCCCCGTATATGACGTCGTCCGCGTCGCTCCATTATCGAATTACACGATTGAGATGAAATATACAACTGCCCGAGTGACAATCCACCGCGACTATCTTGAGGACTACCTTAGCCTAAAAGGCTGCGCTGCCGTTGTAACGTACTATGACGAACGTTATTCCTCTGATGACCCAGAAGTTGCGGCCCTTGTTGGCGACAGGGGGGCCAGTTTCCGACAAGCAGGCCGTGAATTATGGTTTATGCCCATGCACCTCGACAATGCCAATCAAGTCTCCCAAGTATGGGGATGCGCTCTGCTATTGATCCCTGCCGGACGGCCAATATCCAATCCGCCCGAACTTGAATTGACCTGGCCCGACCGGGCTTTGCCTATTAAGGGAAGTGGGATACAGGTGTCATTCGAGCCTTTTGAACTTGCGTATGTTCGCGACGAGGTTCTAGCCGAATACGAAAAACACGACGAATTCGAGATCTCTCCAGAATGTGGGTTTGTCAGATACGGCAACTGGTGGTCCGTTAGCCATTGTCGTCGGTTTGGACGGAACCACATTGAGCTTGAGCTCCGCAAACTTTATGAAGGGGCACCAATCGATGTCATAAAACACTTCAACAGATTCGCAGTGAAGTCCACGGTCGCAGAAAAGGACACCGAAATCTATGGAACACGCCACATCGGCATTCGAGCCAAGGAGTTGGTCGAAGCATTCTTGCAAGTCACGGCGACACTCTCACAGTTAGGTGATGCAATCGGACTGGCCTTTGGCCAGGAGGACATCGGCAAATTCAGTGCCACAGACATCACTTACAGAGGCTGGTGGACATTTGGGAATTTGAAATCGTTAGGCCAAGTCGTTCCGTTGGCTCTTACATTTCCAGAATTTCTGAACCGCTGCAAGGAGGTTTTCAAACTGCTTGAGAATCTTCAGCAAGCAGCTTTGCGTCCAATCTTGGTTCGACTCGGACTGAAGAAGGAAGGCATAGCAGCGTTTGCAGGCATAAAACTGCTCGCAACAATCTGTCAATTGGCAACAGTCTCAACTGAAGGCGGCTTCGATTTGGTTTCTGATTGTGGCCACATCTCTTCAAGCTGGGATTCGACTCGAATCATCGCCGATTTTCAACCGCTGTTCGCCCTATCCACACTCCGCAATGCTGACGCACATAACCCTTCCACGTCACTTCCCACGAAGATTTCGCGTGCACTCGAGGTATTCGGAATTGATGAGGCGCAGTGTCGCATTGGTTGGGGGGAGGCACTTGATCGGGTCTATGACCGTACTGCTCTGTCATTGAACAATATAGACAAACTCATCGGAGAATCATGGAGACGAGATCATTGATCAGCTGGTAGAGTTGTGCGCTTTCTGCGCTACCAGATGAAGGCAAGCTACGCCTACCCGCTGCGTGAGCACATCTGAGGTCGACTGCAGAACGCAGTGTGACACCGTGAAGTGGCCTTCTTAACCGGTTCCATCAGTTGTAAAGCGTGAATAACGAAATGGCTGGGTGTTCGCTTTAGCTTATGGGTAGGGGATTTACCATCAGCCCCGAGGCCGGGATGATTTTGTTGTGCCCATGGATTATTGTGATATGTAGCCCGAATGGAGTTTTTGAGGAGGCGGTGAAGGGGGCAAGTTTCATGGATGGACGGAACCGAAGTGACGTGGCGCGTGGAGCAGACGTTTCAGTTGTCCTCAAAGAGGACCAGCCCACAGGGAAACAGACCCGAGGCATCGTCCAGGACCTTCTCACGAAGTCCCCGTTTCACCCGCACGGGATCAAGGTAAGGCTGCAGGGCGGTAAAGTCGGCAGGGTTCAAGTCATCCATAGCGCCGGGCATTCTAGTCGTGCTTAGTCGCGACGGCCCTGGCGGTCGGAGGCGTGAAGCCGCGTGAGCAGCTGAATCTGGCTGGCGCAATAGACGTCTATGGCGTTCTCGGGATCAACACTCAATTCTAGGACTGTGTACTGCCCTAGGCACGGGTTACGGGAAAGGGGCTATGAGACACGGGACTCGGGCTGTCGACTCGTCGGTCGTCACTCGCCACTGGCCACTAGCAACTGTCTCTTGGCTTCCGGCTGCTGGCTCGCGTGAGCACGCGAGGAAGAACCGCACAGTAATCCGTCCGCCGACGGATCCGTGTGCGCTGCCCGCTTGACTCGCCGGGTGAGGCGCGGTCTAATTCGCAGTGACGTTCCTGGGGGGAGTCTGATGCTCTCGGTTTCGTACTCCGTAAAGGTTAGCATCCCCAACCTCGACTCCTTGGCATTTGAGATTAAGTGTCCGATCTGCCGACTTCACACTTGGACTGACTTCGGCGAAGCACGCCGCGACGATTACGTGATCTGCCGGGGTTGTCACGCAAACATCAAGTTCGAAGATCAACTCGGTGGGCTCTACCGAACGAAGGAGATTTTTGAAGAAACACTCAAGGGAATGGAACGATAGCCATGGACCCACAAGTCATCCAGCGGACCCGTTATGTTTTGCATGCGCGCTTCCGCCGCGTCCAGAAATGCCCACCTGCCCTGTTTCCGTCCGCCTGCGCACAACTCGTGACATGGCTCGAGAATCATTCGGTCCTGTTCTCCCTCGTGCGCAGGCTCGAATCCCAATCGACCGAATCGCATAAATGTATCGAGAAAATTCTTTCAGATTCCACGGCTGGCCAAGGTTACCCTCAACTTGGATTTTACACGGCCGACTCCTCAGACGACCACGCCGCACTGTGCTTCCATGTCCTGCGCGCCGTCGCGAGAACAGCCGCAATGCCATCAACAGCCTGGGACATCGTCTTCTCTTGCCTGGGTGAATTCCTGACGAGCGAACGCTATGAATCCGCTAATGAAGCCATCAGGTCAATCCGCGATGTCGCAATTGACGGCGTTTATGAGTATCTGGACGAGCAGATCGATACTCGTAACATCACTTACAGTATTCTCCTAAAATACAAGCAGCGGTCAGAGTGGTTTTACAGAAACAGGCTTCGGGGAATCGCCGACGAAGGACTAGAGGGATTTAACGGCGAGCGCGGTCTCGCGCGTGACCTGCAAGAGTATGTTTTCAATCAGCACGTTGAATTCACGATCGAGCCCCGATCTTCGAGTGGCGAAGCCGACTTAATACTTCGAGAACCTAGAGGCCGCTATCTCATCATCGATGCGAAGTATATTCGGGAGGACGCCGCGCCGAGCGCGATTCGGACTCAACTTGCCTCTGGATTTCACCAAGTCGCTCGCTATTGTGAGGACTATCGGGAACCAGAAGGCTTTTTGGTGTCCTTCGTCCGGAGTTCAAAACGACTGAGCCTCGATCTCGAGGAGTCAGACGGCCTCACTTTTCTCAGGCTCGGTGGGAAAACCATCTACTACCTTGCCGTCCAGATTTCAGAAGAGCCCTCGGCCAGCAAATCTGGAATGGCCGACGAGATCACAATCGTCAGGGACCAGCTCGTGTCAGCCATTGAGTAGCTGGCAGAGATGGTTAGATCGTTCAGGGCCTTCTTCGTTCTCTGGGTTGGCCGGCTCAGCACGCGGGGTTAGACGGAGGAAGTGAAATGCAAACCATTGATGTCGAGAACTGGCAAGCTTTTGAAGAGAAGTTGCGCGAAGTGCGTGAATCCGAAATCGCGGGAAAGAAACCGCAACTTCTCTTCCGCGGAATTAGCGACTCTACATGGCGACTGGCTACGACGCTTGAACGCGCAGGACAAGAAGGCGTAGCGATCAGCAAGTATTACCGCTTCATCTCAAGCCTCAAACCCGAAATTGAAACGTTCACCGGGAACAAATGGGACATCGCGGGATTTCCGGAGGTGGAGAAATCGCTGCAAGAGTATGACACATGGACGGACCACAAATTCCCGGGGCAAACAGAATACAGCTATATGGTTTATCTTAGGCATCACGGCTTCCCCTCACCGCTCCTCGATTGGACCAAGTCACCGTACGTCGCCGCTTTTTTCGCATTCAGGTCTCCCGTAAAGCCCCAGGGGGGAAGGGTGTCTGTCTACGCGTACTCAGAAATGCCAAAAGGATTCAAGGTCACCGGCAGCAGTACACCCTTGATTCGAGTGATCGGACCGTATGTAACCACGCATCGGAGGCATTTCCTGCAACGGTGCGACTACACGGTCTGTGCGGGATTCATTGATATGGCCGACCAGCCAGGTGAGTGGCATTTTGCCCCTCACGAAAACGTCTTCCAGGGTGGTACCCACGCTTATCAAGATTTCTTATGGAAGTTCAATATCCCATGGGCGGAGCGGACTGCGACATTGAAGCTACTTGACGACCATAATTTGAACGCGTTTTCGCTCTTTGATTCAGAGGAGAGTCTAATAGAGGCCCTAGCGACGCGGGGACTGGAGACCGCACCGTGATAATCTAGCAACTGCGGAGGAGGAGTTCGTGGCACGCCAAATTCTCAAGCACCATCTCTCCCCCATCCTCGCTGCAGCGGAGCGGTGGATCCAGGCGTGTGTCGTTGAAGACCGCCCGGTCTTCCTGCAGGATTCTCGTTGGACACCCGGTCTAGCTGATGAAGTCTATCGAGGCCCTCCAAAAGGGTACCTGACACCGTCCCATCGGGCAGATGAGAAAAACTGGGTGGCAGCAGTGTTCGCCGGTGAGATATAATCGGAGAATGAAAATGTCGAAATGGGTCGTGTCCGGCGTAGTTGTCATGGTGGCGTACGCGGAGTTTCAGTCACATCCCTTTGACCAGCCGCATATTCATGCGGACGTGGGCATGACAGACACCGTGATCGACTGTTCGGTGCCGATGTCAGCGAGCGCAACCGCCAGTGCCATCCCCTCGTACGTTGCTCCAAATTGGTATCCGCCTTGGAAATAAAGCAAGGAAATAACAGGTGCCCATTACTTTCAATGAGGCCTTCGCAATCGCACCGACCGCCATCGGTGAGTTGGCGGCTGAGTTCGTTCGCAGATGCGATGAATGCCTGGAAGCAGATAAGACTTCCCAGCCCACGGCGTGCATGTTCCTCGCGCTTCGTTCGGTATCCTTGCTGCTCGGCATGGGCAAACTAATGGACGCGCCCACCTTCGACAGTTGGGATGTGCTTGCCAGGTCATTCCTCGAATCCACCGATCTCCTAATGACCTTTCGGTTTGACGATGAAGGCGCCAGGACGAAGATACGGTATTGGTTCGCGGGCAAGGTCGATAACTCATGGAAGGCCGACCACCAGAAATGCGAGGACTTTATCCGGCGGCTCGGGCACGGAGAAACGGAGTTTGGGACCCGCTGGAGCCTGATGACGACGCTTTCGCACCCGACCTTATATGCGGCAAAGAATTCTTCGATCAATGTGGCGGCATGGGTTCGGAAGACCGAGGGTTCCACAGAAGTCATGGTGAACAAGGTTGCCGACTACCTTACGTTGCTTGCAAAGCTTATCGTGATCACGACGTTTGACCTCCCCGGATGGATACCCCTCGGGTTCGACCTAAGCCGGATGCCCAATGCCGATAGGTTTCAGAGAGAGTGGAAAACTGCCGTTGGCCCGATACACGCCTTGAATGCGGAGATAACGTTGCCGGACGGCAGCTACCGCTCCGCGAGTCACAAATCTACGAAGGCAGCTAGATCCAACCCAGGCGGGTGAGCATAATCTTCCGAGTTGCCATCCCGCGCCTTTCCCCCCTGACACCTTTCCCACTGTGACCGAGGCCGCGTAAACTCTTGCCGCACGGGATCCGTTCCGCAAGGCGGGTGGGTCGGTCTGGGCCGTCTCCTTTGTTTGTTTTTACTTGAGCGTTCAGAGTCAGCAGGGGGCAGCCTTATACTGGCTATAATCGTGTGGTTGCCATGGGCGAACCGCGGAAGCACCACTACATCCCGGTTTTCTACCAGAATCAATTCACAAATGCCAATGGGCTGCTGTGGACCTACGACCGCTGCCTCCACACGTACAAAGAGCTACCTCCAAAGTCCGTTTGCTTCGAAAAAGATTTGTACGCTCTCAAACCGAAAAATGCCCCTCGGGACCGGCGCATCGAGTCATTGGTCTTGAGTTATATTGACGGCGTAGGAAGTTCGGCGATCCGAGAACTTCTTTCCAGGAAGATCAACAGCCATGCAATCCAAGACCTCGCTTACTTTATCGGTGTGCAATTCAATCGGCTCCCATCAGTAGGGAGGGCGGTTTCGCAGATGTGGAGCAAAGTCGGCACGACGGTGATGCGGGAAATGGCTGCCAACGTCGGAAGGATGCAATCCATCCTGGAACGTTACACCCGAGAGACGGGCGAGTCTCTCGCAGTTTCAGCGGAGTCGATGGTCGAGGCGGTCAGGGGAGGGCAGGTTGAGGCGGTCGCTACTGAGCGACCATTCCTGCAGGGCATCTTTAGTCACGCCGAAGATATAGCCCATGCGATTGAGCAACTCGATTGGCAAATACTTGTGGCACCGTCCGTGACGGGCTTTGTCATCTGCGACAGTCCAGTCGTGGTAGTCCCGCCAAGCGGGGGCAGGGCCGTGGGATTCCTTGTACCGGGAACGGTTATATACTTCCCCCTGAAGTACAGCCACTGTTTGCGGCTCGGCGGTCCAGGTCCGTCGTTCAGCCATCGGAAAGTCAGTAAGGAGAAGCTCCAAATCATCAATTACAACATCGCCGCCAACTCAGAGCGATTCGTCATGGGGCCGGAAAAGGCGCAACTCGCCAGCGTCGTGAAGCACAGCGAAAGTAGCGAGGCAGACCTGACACCTCGCTTCACAACCGAATCCGTGGATGGTAGTGCCGGTCCCATGCTGAAAATGACCTTCCAACCCCGCCGCTACTTCTACGGCAAAGGGTCTCAGGCCCCTTAGTTGTGGTCCTCGCAAGTCTGGTAATTGTCACGGGCTTACGCACTACGGAGAGTCCTTGTAAGCGTGGGATTGCTCTGTTGGCAAGGGCTCGGCCCGTAACAACCCACGGCCCTGACCGCTCCGACCCGTCCTGAAGCTCGTAACCACCCCCGGCGCGAACGCGCCGTCCCCCTCCTGAATCAGGAGGGGAGCCCGTCCGTCCGCCCTGGCAGCCTGTGGCGCGAAGAATCCGCCGTTTTTCCTCTGTGCCTCAGTGCCTCCGTGGTGAAGATTGGTTTGGGGGATAGGGTAGATCGCTCCTTCGGGGCTCTGGGTGATGAGGGTGCCGCTGACCTAGGCCTGGGCTTCGGTTCCGGGCGCATCGGCGGCTACTCGGAAGTTAGCCACGCTGAGAGGGACCAAATAAAGCTGCAAATCCTTGTCCCACTATAGATTACCGTTGATCGACAGTACCGCGAACGGATTGGGAACGAAAAGTCGTCTTCCTGGAAAGGATCATGTCTGTGGCGTAGCCGCCTTACCGCAGCCGAAACAGCCCAAATATCAAGGCTGGACGCCTACTGCCCCTCAGAGGAGTGGCGAACAAGGCTGAGCGACGTCGCTCTCATTTGCGCCAGTCAGAACCGCTCGCGAAGCTGCACGATAGCATCTTAATAAAGAGGCCCCCGCCAGCCACAGCTTGCCTCACTCTCAGGTCGGGAACAATCCGAGCTGATCCGATGCTGTGACGGGACTCGACGGCCTATGAGAAGCCTTGCGCCGCTGTACCGCCTCGTACGACATACCGAACATCAGGAGTTGCGTCACTACTGCCGGGATCGGTTCTACTGTTGGAATGATGACTTCCGGCTGGTCCTGGACCCGAGGTTCAGCTTCGATTTCCGGTTCGCGAGTCTCCACAGGCCGGACTCCGAACACTTCCGCTTGCTTCTCCACGAGCCGCTTCCAGACCGCATCGGCCGATTCGCCAATCCCTTTCTCCGTCACCAACTCCCTGGCCATCGCCATCAGGATGTCATCGCCTTCGTCGATCGCTTGCAGGCCGTCGCTCGCGAACTTTCCTTCCATGGCCAACGAAACCAGGAGCTTTTTCCCCATCAGCCGGAGGCATGCTTCCTGCATGGTGCCGGCGTAATAGAAGAACTTGACGTTGACGTTCGAGCGCTGTCCGATCCTCCACGAGCGTCGGCTGGCCTGCCGCAGGGTGTAAATCGAGTAGCCGGTCTCGTAGAAAAAGATGTCCGGGAAGGACCAGAGGTCTAGCCCAGTCTGAACCAAACGCGGGTGCGCGATCACGACCTGAACGCCAGCCCGCAGTTGCCGCTCGTACCAGGACTCCCGCAGCTCCGGGGCAACCTCCGTGGTCAGTACAGCCACCCTCATCCCTTCTTTCGCCAGGATGCTCTCCAGCCGACGCGTCACATCTCGTTTCTGGGTATAGACCGCATAGACCTGCACCTTTCTCCCGCGCTCAAGCGAAGCTTTTACTTCCTCCACGAGGCGCCGCTCCTTGGCGTAGACCAGGCTCTGATCCAGGTCTCGAGTCGCTGCAATCAGGAACGGTTCGCGACGTTGGGTTTCAGGATTGAATTCCCGCCCAATCAAATCCCCGAAGCCGAAGGGCCGGTCAGGGTAAGCAAGGAGAGCATTTAACGCCACGCTGATCACTGACTGGTTGCCTC
>Ga0208038_1000262_pt1 | contig 49725 bp, 38 predicted proteins | sample June2015DPH_16_1_FD_184714 | JGI IMG/M metagenome (GOLD analysis project Ga0208038, IMG submission 184714) | Peatland microbial communities from SPRUCE experiment site at the Marcell Experimental Forest, Minnesota, USA - June2015DPH_16_100... | ecosystem: Environmental > Terrestrial > Soil >...
TTGCTGAGCTTGCACTCCCGCCCATGGTCGTGCGGCTTTTAGCTTAATCCGCCGAACCGCCGGATGCGGACCCGCATGTCCGGTGGTGTGGCAGGGGAGGGCGGGCGACCGCTCCCCCTATGCCGATATGTCAACTCCGATTGATAGATGGCCGTGGCGAACTGCTGCGAGGCGAAGAGACTCTGCGGCTGGATCGCACGGTGTTGGTTGTTTTCTCGCTCGGTGACGTTGAAAATGACCGCGTGTGTGTGCAGTTGTGGCGCGACATAGCCATCGACCGGGCGGGCTGTATCGTGCTCAAACTTGGCCGCGATAAACTTGCCCGTGGTCTCGGGCGGATGATTGCCGCCGATGCGGGCTTGTGTGTAGTGTTCGAGCTGGTCGAGGGCAACGCGGACACTCTCCCGATGCGCTTCGCGCACACGCTCATCGCAGCCGACAAGCGCGGTAAGCGAGACAGATTTGGGCGCGGAAAAGGTCGCATCCCACCCGGCTCGGTGCTCCATTGTCTTGATCGTCTTGCCGTCGCCATTCTGAAATTCATAGGACGCTCGTTGCCGTACAAGCTGCTCGCCGGTCTGTGGATGTTGCCCCTGGCTGAGTTTCGCGAAGTCCTCGGCGGAGACGGCTCCGGCAAGGCCGAACTGCCCCGCCAGGCGACCTTGCCATTCGCCTGCGATGACCCCGCGTTTCGACCAGTAGTTCTGCTCCTTCGCGGTAAATTCTTTCTGGTGGTAGGTCTGTGCTTGGCCTGCAGAGAGCGGCTTTGAAATGGTCAGCATATGGGAACGGCATCGGAGGCCCGGAGCGAAGTGAGGCGGGCCTCTCCGTCGGTATCCACATCAAGGTACAGATGCCGCACCGCGGCGATGCACTCTTTGGTGCGTTTGCGGCTGCCAGAGCGCAGCGGATTGGCAGCCACATAGATGTTGGCGCCGATAGAGTTCTCATGAGCGAGCCAGCCGAGGTAACGAGGCGCAAGCGCACGCTGCAGAGGGACGATTCGCTGAAGAATCCCGGCAGGATTCTCGCGTCGAAGTAGCAGTGCGATGGACTCGCCCGGAGCGAAGCAACGGGTGAGAAAGTCGGCGGCGGTATTCGCCGCATTCTGCGTCCTATGCTGTGGCATGTTTCACCTCGAATACGGGTTCGATCAGGAAGCGTTTGGCGTCGCGGTCGTAGCCGCGAATAGCCAGCACTTCGCGGACGATGCGGCGGCCCGGTTGACGCTCGACATGGATGACGAAATCGACGGCTTCTGCGATCTCGGCCTCGGTGTCGGAGAAGGTGGTCTGCGCGTGGCTGCGCATGACTAAATTGGCGAAACGGCGAAGGGCTTTCTCCGCCGAATTGGCGTGGATCGTCGCCAGCGATCCCGAGTGGCCGGTGTTGAAGGAATCGAGCAGCGTGCGCGCTTCGGTTCCACGCACTTCGCCGAGGATGATTCGGTCGGGTCTAAAGCGAAGTGCGTCCTTCAATAGATTGTCGAAAGACACATCGGTCTTGAACGTATCGGTCTGGCATTCGGCGGCCACGATGTTCGGCTTCTGGATTTGAAGTTCCGAGGTATCTTCGATAACGACGAGGCGTTCCTCGTCTGGAATGAAGTCGGCCAATATCCGCAATAGCGTGGTCTTACCGGTTGCTGTTCCGCCGCTAATAAGCAGCGTTTTTCCACTGCGAATCTGCTCGGCCAAGAGGTCTGCGACCGCCTGGGTCAGTGTGCCGCGAGCAATCAGGTCATCGACCGTGTAATGACGGCTGGTGAACTTGCGTATCGCAATTGCCGGGGCCGGGCTTACGAGCGGCGGAATCCATGCCGCAAGGCGGCTTCCGTCCTGAAGCTGCGCGTGTAGTCTAGGGTTGTCTTCGTCGAGCCGTTTGCCGAGTTGGTTGGCGATCACTTCGAGGCCGGTGCGCAGCTTGCCAGCGTCGAAGGAAATGCCCGGTTCCTGGCACAATCTCCCGTCGCGTTCATAGAACCACGCGGCATTCGGATTACCCATGATTTCGCTGACGCTTTCGTCGAGCAGCAGTGTCTCAATTGGACGAAGGAATGGGAGGATCAATTCAAAACTCATAGCGTGGATCTCCAAACGATGGAAGCCCAGCGGTTAGCCGGGCTTCCAAGAGTGAAAAACAATGGCCTATGTGGCCGATTCCTCTGCGGGCGTGTCATCGTGCTCCCGATCTTCCGGGGCGGATTTCTCAGCGCGGTCCAGCTTCAGGATCGAGGCGACCCGGATTTCCCAGACGCGCTGTTTCGAGTCCGTCTTCTTGCTGTCGTACTCCCGGCTGCGCAGTTCGCCTTCCACCTGGATATGCGCACCCTTGGTGAGCGTCTTGGCGAACTCCGCGAGCTTGCCGAAGACGACGCAACGGTGCCATTCGGTGTGCGAGATGTACTTGCCATCCTTCTTGTAGGAGGACTTGGTTGCCAGCGAGAGGGTGGTCAGGCTGCGATTGTCGTTGGTGCGAACTTCTGGGTTGCTGCCGACAAAGCCGATGAGGGTTACTTTGTTCTGGTACATAATCGTGTCTCCGTTTGTTGAATTTCCCGTTGTTGCTCGGGTCACACAGGGCGAAGCCTAGCGAGTGGGCCCGGCTCCCAAGGTCGAAGGTCTGCATTCTGGGAGGGGCCCGAAAGAAGTTTGCGCGGCGTTTTGCGACGCGTTTTGCAAACTTCTTTTGGGAGGAACCGAGACCCCGAAGGGGCGCGGAAATTGGGGCCCCCGGCAAGCCCGGTGTTGGCTTGCTGGGGTGAAAACGCGAAGCAGAAGACCGAGTGCCGCCGGGCGCCGGAAAGGCCCCGAAGCGGTGACCAAGCATAAGACGGGATACATAACGGCAGATGCGCTCCAGAGCAAAGTTGTCATCGGCACATTGGCTGCGGAAGTCCCACGTAATCGCAGTCGAATTCGATCTGGCATGTCCGCCGTATGAAGGGTGCCATTCGTCACCGTCGTTGCGGGTCGGCAGGCCCGCGTTAGCCCGCTCTACAAGACACGGGGACAGGTGGGGGAAGTCGGTCGGATTGGCAGCAAGAAACGACATGAATAAGCCTCTGGGATCGTCGGTTCGTCCTTATCCTTAGCTGAACGCCTGGTCGGCTCGGAAACGCACGATGGTCAAGCCGAGTGGGTTCACGGCAAGCTCATTGTTCTTCACGTTCTCGCGGAAGACGTAGGTAACGCTGGCCGTCCATCGCTCCCGCTTGAGTTCGGAGTGGTCCGCCGGATTGGTGTACACCTTCTCGAACTCGATGCGCGCCGAATAGGGCGACTGCCGCAGGTCGTCAAGGATGACGTTCTTGATCTCTACATCGACATACGGAAGGGTGCTGTCTTTGATGTAAGTCTGAATAATGTTGTCCCGGCGTTCCTGGACGATTACGGCGCGCTGCACGTCGCTATTCAGGAAGTAAAGCGAGTCGGTTTGGTCGCGCTCGACGGTGAAGCGGTTGCGGCTAAAATACAGTTCTGCCCAGCGCGAAAGATAGTATTTGTTCTCCGCTTCTTGCGGGCGGTACTGGAAGTTGCGGTAGTCGATGGCTTCGGCGTGTCCCACGTCGTTGATCCGTACAATCATGGGGTGCATGTCGGCGAGCGCCTTCTGGCTCTTGTAGGTGAGCGCCGCCAGTGCGAAACAAACAACGGCGAGCACAAGGATGGTCACCTTCAGATAGGTGTTCATGACCAGCGGATCGCCGTACTGTTCCAGGTAGCGTTCCGCGGCGCGAGTGATCTCCGGGGTAGCTTTCGTTTCTACGTTTATCGCTTTTGTTTCTGCGTTCATTTCTGACCTCGTTTCTTGCCTTTTCTGAAGCGATTTACAGCACGGCCCGTGCGGCCATCATGGCTGCGCCCAGGCCCCCACCGTGTCCGCCACCGCCGCCGAATAGGCTGTGCGACATGGCCGGAATCTTGAACAGAATGTAGACGTTGACCAACACGAGAAGGATCAGAAGCGGCAAGGTCTGGACAATCGTTGAGGGGTCCGAAATGCTCTGCCCAAGCTGGATGTAATAGTTGGTGAGCACATGAGCCAACACATTCATCGTGGCGGCGGCGATGACCTTGTAAAAGCTGAATCCGAGATACGCCTTGAGCCATCCCCAGAACAGCCAATCGAGCTTGTCGAAGACAAGAAAGGGGATGAAGATCGGCCCGAGCAATCCGATGATCGTTGCCGCAATTGCGCCGTAGGCGAGGATGGCGGAGACGATTGCGGCGAGCAACGCCAAAAGGAACTGCACGACAAAGTACACAATGGAGTAGTACGGCGACATAATGCTCGTCAGAAGCGACGGCCCTGTCTTCGACGATGCCGCATGGATCTCATTCAGCATCGTGGTGGAACCATCCGAGCCAATCAGGTTCACAAGATTGATGGTGCCGCCGTCGATGAAGCCCTTGATGGAAAAGCCAAGGCCGGGGATCGAGCTGTCGTAATAGTTCACCATTACGTAGGCGAAGGTGAGCAGCATGAAGAGGTTGAGGAACCTCCCCATGCTGAACCCGTCCCCGCCGTGCGCCGATGCAAGCGCCTCCTGTACGCCGAACCAAACCAGCATGATGGTTGCCAACGCGAGGACGATGTGAATCCCCATCGCAGTAATCGAGGGTGCCGCCGTGGCTGCAAGCGACTGGCACGCCTGAGCGATAAACTCGAAGAGACCTGTACCCATGTTCCTCACCTTCGTTCTTTCTTCCGCCGTTCTTTCTTCCGCTTTGTTCTAACTTCCTTCCGCTTGCGACTATTCAGTACGCTTGCGTAAGGAGATTGGCTGCGCCGCCGCTGGTCGTGGCGACGTTGGCGTTGTAGTAGCTTTCGTAGCCCGCTGAGTCGCGGAATGCCGACTTCATCGCGTCCTGCTGCTGCTTTTGGGCCACGATCTGCTGCAAGGCGAGATTGGCGTTCATCTGGTTGGCATCCTGCTGGGTTCGCAGTTGCAAGAGCAGGGCTTGATTGATGCGTTGGAGCGTGGCCATGATGGTCTGCTGGGTGGCATCCTGGCTCTGTGTTGCGGCCTCCAAGTTAGTAATATCGGTCTGCCTTGCCGCCTGATTGGCGCGCATTGTCCCGAGCATTTGCAGGTTGTTGGTCATGACGGAATCGCCGATGTCAACGGTGGCTCCCTGCGCCGCAATCTGTAGTTGGCCGGCAACACTGGCGGTGATGTAGCCGGGAACTACGCTGGTCGTAGTTGGCACGCTTACCTGCTGGTATGAGGCTGCGGCCCCGTTTCCGGTGTTCGCGGACCCGCCCTGCGCCAGCGCGGTCACAGGCATGAGAAAAAGCAGGGTCAGAACAGCCGCGGTTGGACGCGCCCACTTCGACCGAAGAAGGGGCTGAACTGGGTGAATAAGATGAACTTGGAACCAACGTGATGACATCTGCGCCTCCAGGAGCAGCTAAAATCTGCTGCGTGTGGCGCAAAACTAAGCGCACTCAAGTTCGCTGTCCAATGAAAGTTCGGGAGTCTGTTATTCCCTGGGGGACTAATAGCGTTTTGCACTTATGGTTTAGCGGACAAGCTCATAGTCGAGGTAGAAAGAGGAAATTTCCATCTGTTTGGTAACGGGATACATAGGCAATGTAGTTTCGTTAGCTCTTCGCTCGTCCACAACCCCGCTAAACGCTTCGCTGAAATGCTCTGACTGGTATCGGAATCTGCGGAACAAGGCCGAGAAAAGATGGAGTGCCACCGCTGTATCAAGACTTTTTGTCATTTATGTTGAATTGTTGTCGTTTCCGCAAGTCTCGCTATTTCAACGAACTAAACCTCCACGAATCCCTCCGGCCAGAAAAAGTCGAGGAAATTTGTCGGTTGCGTAAAGTTATAAGTCGCGGAAGGAATAACACGTTCCCCAAAATTCATTAGACACGGCGGCAGAAATGAAGCAGGTTGGGAAAGATTGTCGGTCCCGCAGGAACTCGACCGGCCGAAAACGGCATTGGTCGGTTGCGAACCGGTGTGGCCGGTTTTGACAATGGATATGTCAGTATCGTCGCGAATGGAGGTGGGACAACTTGGTTCTCAATGCAACCGCGATTGCAAGGGTTTTCTGCTCCGGGTGATTTCTTTGGAGATCCGCAGTCGTAGCCGTAGCCAAGAGGTGCGAGGACGAGGGCCAAGGGAAATGACAGACATACAGCTTTTAGATGAGCAGGAGGTGTCGAGGCGCTTGAGCGTGAGCGTTAATACGCTGCGGTACTGGCGTGTGTCAGGTGATGGCCCAAATTATGTAAAACTCGGACGTCTGGTGAGATATGATGCTGTTGCGCTAGAGAAGTTCATCTTGCGCAACCTGCGTGTCTCAAAAGCGAGAGCGACCATGGAGGAAAAACATGTCGCTCTCTAAACGGGGGAATACATGGCACTTCGCGTTTCGCTGGAATGGCAAGCGCTACCGGGGGACTTGCAAAACCTCAAGGGCGCAAGAAGCTAGGAAAGTGGAGTCGCTGGTGCTCGCGCGGTTACTGGAAGGCGGTCGTGCTCCGGGAAGCAAGAGAATCCCAACGCTGGCTGACTTCTCGAACCGTTTCTTTAACTGGTTGGAGACTTTGCCGGCGGACCGTCCGCCAAGGGCGCCAACCCGTAGGTATTACCAGGTCGGATGGCGGATTCTGGAGTCCACACCCCTCGCTTGTATGAAACTGGATCATATAACGACAGATCACGCTTCAACCATCGAGGGATCTTCAGCCGCGAACACGAACAACGCTCTCCGTACCCTTCGGCGTCTGCTGAAAAAGGCTCACGAATGGCAACTTCTATCCTCAGTGCCAGTTGTGAAACTCGTCGAGGAACACGGACGGGAAGAGCTTATCGACCCGTGTATGGAGCAGCTGCTGCTAACAGTCACAGCAGGCCCGCGGTTTACACCGAAAGGCAAAGAGTCGCGGGTGGGCTGGGAACCGTTCCGAACGATTCTATTGATCATGCTGGATTCCGGTCTTCGACCGGGTGAGATCTTCCGAATGCGGTGGGAAAACATACAGTGGGACAAAGGGGTGATCTTCAATCCGCGCGGGAAGTCCCGCAAGTCCCGACGTTATGTTCCGCTGACCGAGCGTGTCAAGGCGGCACTGCTGGCACATAAGGAAGTCGCCAACGAAGGATGGGTCTTCCCATCAAAGAAGGCCTGCTCCGGGCACATTACGGACCGCGAGGTTTCCAAGCAGTGGCTGGAAGCCAAACGGTTGGCGGGTGTTCCAGAATCGGTCGTTCTGTATTGTGCTCGTCATCGCTTCTCAACCGACGCGATGGAGGGAACAGGAAACGTGATGGCGGTCATGGATGCGATGGGACATCAATCAGTCAATACCACGCGCATCTACAGCCACTCAAACGTGATGCAGATTCGGGAAGCGATCGAGCGTCGGAATCAGCAGTTGTCCGCAGCGGTACAGTAGGTGGCCACAAAAGTGGCCACAGTCACATCAACGAACTGTGTCAGGAGATGGCGTAAGTAATTGAAACATAATTGGTAGCGCTACCGGGAATCGAACCCGGGTTTGAAGATTGAGAATCTTCCGTCCTAACCCCTAGACGATAGCGCCACTCTCTTAATAATCAGTGCGTTAGACGTTTTCGAGCGCGGTTCCCCTCTTCGACTTTCACCACGCTTTCACCAGAGACCCCGCTCAGCTCGACCCGCCACATCGCCTTCGTGAGGTCCGCCTCGGATGCGATTGCGTACCTGTCGAACACCGGCCGCGCCTTATGGCCGCTGATTTTCATTGCGACGGTTTCGGGAACCCCAACATTGACTAAGTTCCGAACGGCTGACCTGCGAAGGTCGTGGACGATCAGCCCTTCATACTTGGGATCGCAGGGTTTCCCTTCGATTTTGATGATACTTCCCAGCCCAACAGCGGCGCAAGCCTTCGTCCATTCCTTGCGTAGATTCGTCCCGTTGAAAACCCGACTGACCTTCGGTTCGGCGTCACGCAGCATGCTCACGAGAGCCGAGGGTGGGGGAACGATGCGGGGTTCATCATTCTTCGTTTCGTGGAGTCTGATGACACATTGTTCCAGTACAAAATTCACCGGTCACGTCAGGAGTATCGTATCGAATCGGATTCGATTTAACGTGACCTGTCCTGTCGTGCCCATACCATGGCGAAAGTTATTCGCACCTGGCGCGCCTATCTGTCAAAGTGCTACTTGCGCTAACGGGTACACTGCGACATGTTAGTTGGATCTCTTCCCATTGTCCCGCTTCATCCCTTGGAGATACCGCTGATAATCGCGATAGAGAACCACGGTCGGAGGGCCACCTGGTTTCATTCGTGATTCTGGAGAATTGAATATGCCGGAATATTGATAACAGAGTATCTTTTCGAAGTTCGGAAAACGCCGCAGGTCCTGGACCAATCCACCGATCGGACGCGGGACAAGCGCCTCATCCTCGAACAGAAAAGCCTCCATGTCCATCCATAGATGTGTTCCGGCCTTGTCGCACATTCCCTGCCAAATCTCCGCCGACTGCTCTCCTGTAATATCTCCGCTGGGCATGCGATGAAAGGCGAAGGGACAGACGATGTCCACGTGCTCCAGCACAAGTGGCCACGCGTCCTGAGACTTGAGCATGCCATGTGCGTTGGGGGCCAGCATGATCGGCTTTTCCGGTGCGAGTCCGCGGCAGAAGGCCTGAAACTCTCTAGAGAAGGTGACGATCTCCTGCCGGTAACGGTCCTTTGCCTCTTCCCCCTGGTCCGGGATCAGACTGCCATACGCTTCTGCCGATACATACCAGCCATAAAAGGAAGGATGACGGCCGTAACGATGCCATAACTCCGCGGCAACTTTCCTGTGCCAGTCGAGCGCAGCTGCACTGAAATCAAACCAGGCATATGCGCCAACGCCCAGGAAGACATTCATATTCAACCGGTCCGCTTCGGACAAGATGGCTTCCAGGGGATCGTGGGAGGCCATCTGCACGCGTCCCGGGAACAATTCAGAAGGATAATAGGCCAGCCCTTTGTAACCCGTGGTGGAGACGGTGTTATCGCCGTAGTACGCCTGATTCCGAAAGGTCTCCTGAATGACCACGGTATCCATGCCGAGATTGTGCATCCCGCGAATCTGCTGGCGCCAATCGTTTTCGGTCAGTTTCCGGATGTCCGTGTTCCAGTGACGGCCTTCTTTCTCGCTCCAGTGCACGATGCCAACCCAGGCGCCATCTATAGTACGGGTGGAGCGAATATTGGACGGCAGCACTTCCACTTCGCGCTTTGTGCCGGTCCGCCCATCAGAACTTGTTGCGACGAGAATTATCTGGTGCTTGCCCGCCCATCCGGCCGTGGAACGCCGGTAGCATATGCCGGCATTGCCATGAGCGGGGATGCGTAGTTTCTCGTCATGGACCCGCGTAGCCGGCGACTCGCGGTCGAGATACAGTGAAATCGCATACTCCCGGTCCAACCCGCTGTTGTTTTCGACGGCTCCGCGGATGTCGAGAATGATTTTGTCGGTAACGGGCGATGGTGGGATCAATTCGAGCCGAACCACCTGTTTCTGGCCGAACGCCGATGCCGATGCCGATATAATCCCGAGCAACACTACACCGTGTAACCAGCGCATGCTGTTCATTGCCGTTCCCACTCCTGTACGTTCTCTTGCCAGTCCTACGCACTCCCGTTACCTGCCAGAACACCTACTGTCCACTAGGCGGCCGGAAGGTTGCCGATCCCTTCAAATACCAGGGTGCCCGCGCCTTGCACTCCGGCGAAGCGTCCTGCCTTGGCCATCTGCACGCGCGGCTGCCGCTTCGAGCCAAAGTGCAGAAGCTCCCCGACCCGTTTCTCGACCGCGGAGACGAATTGGGCCTGGCCTTCCACAAGTCCGCCCGAGACAAGCACAGCCTGCGGATCAAGCAGGTTAAAGATATTGGCAATCCCTTCGGCAAGATAGGCAGCCAAAACCGAGTAAGCCTCTTGAGCGGCTGGATCGCCGGTCATGGCGAGCTGGTTGACCCTCAAAGCAAGAGCTGCGTCGCTGGTTGCTGAATCATTGATGACCGTTCCGCCGTGTTCCTTGTATTCCCTCAGTAAAGCAGCAGTAGAAACATACGCTTCCAGGCAGCCGTGCCGTCCGCAGTTACAAGAATATCCATCTACGCGAATGACGTGGTGGCCGATGGACCCAGCAAAGCCGCGCTGTCCGCGCAGCAATTTTCCGTCGGACACGATACCGCCTCCAATGCCAGTGCCGATCGTGATGGCTACGAAGTCGGACAAACCGCGTCCGAGGCCAAAGTGCAATTCAGCCAGAACGGCAGCGTGCGCATCGTTGATTACCCAAGCTGGCAGATGAAAACGTTCTTCCACAAAGCCCTGAAGGTTGAAACCTGTCCATCCCGGAAGATTGTCCGTTGCCGCGAAAACGGAGCCGTCTTGGGCGCTCATCACTCCGGCGCTGGCAATCCCTAATCCCGCGGGTTGAATCCCTTTCTCGCGAACGGCTGTCAACACCTGCGTGACGGCCTGAACCAAACCGGCTGCGATTGCATCCCGGCCCCTACGCGCCTCAGTCGGAACCTCTGCGGTAAGACTTACCTGTCCACCGCGTTCCACCAGCCCGGCCTTGATGGATGTCCCTCCGATGTCTACACCGACCGCCGGAGCAGTCGGCTCCTGGCGTTCCATGGCGTGAACGAACTTGGCGGTTATCGCGCCTGGACGAGTAATGGCCGAACCTACAATCACACACCATGCACCGCTCGCGAGGGCGCGTCTGGCATCTTCGGGGGAGGAAATATGGCCCTCAGCGATCACCGGTGCGTCAATCTGCCGCGCCATGTCGGCCAGTAAAGACCAGCTGAAGGAATGATTGTGGTGCGTTTGCTCCGTATACCCATTCAGAGTCGTGCCGACAAGATCGGCCCCTGCGGCTACGGCTGCAAACGCTTCCTGCAAGGTGGCAATATCGGCCATCACGGGTAACTTCAGCTCGCGGTGAATTCGCGCGATCAGCACTTGCCAGGGTTCGCCATCGGACCAAACACGATTCGTGCAATCCAGCGCAATGATCGAGGCGCCTGCGGCAGCCAATGCCGCTGCCGATGCAAAGTCGGGCGTGATGTGAAGCCGGCCATCGCAATATCGTTTCTGGATCCCGATGATGGGAATGTCTGAGTCCTGACGAATGGCCGCAATATGCTCGGGGCTGTTAATGCGCAAGCCCCGCGCTCCTCCTGCGACGACAGCCTGCGCGATTCGGCGCATCGTCTCGGTATCTTCGAGGGGGTCCCCGGGTGCGCCCTGGCACGACACCACCAGATTGCCTTTCAGTTGCTTCACGATCGATGACATGTTGTTTTCCCGCCTCCCCCGAAAGGGCATTTTGAATACAGACACAATAGTATTATTGTATAGTTTACAGTTCAACTATACGATACACCGAATAACGACTTTGGTCTTGAGGGTGAACTTCCCTGAACGGTCGGGGCGGATCGTCTCAGGCGCCACGAGGCCCTCCCTCGGGGCAGAACGGATGGGAGCATGGAACGCATCCTGATTGTTGGATCGCTGCTGGCGATCGTGTCCGGCATCATGAATGGAAGCTTTACTCTGCCAATGCGTTTTCTGGGTCGTTGGAAATGGGAGAACGTCTGGAGTCTCTTCATCGCAGTTTCCTGCTTGCTTATGCCGACCGCGATCATCAGCGCCATCGCGCCGCAAAGCTGGACGCTGATTACCCACGCTCCCGCTCATGCCGTCTGGGTCGCGGCGTTCGCTGGTTTTGCCTGGGGCTTCGGAGCCATTATGTTCGGCCAGAGCGTCAGTGCCATAGGCATTTCTCTGGCAAACACTTTTGTGCTCGCGATCAGCTCCGCAATGGGTTCATTTCTCCCTATGCTGTTGCTCGCGCCACACAAACTGCTTGAGCACGCAGGCCGGATGATTCTCGCAGGCGTCGCAATCGAAATTGCGGGCATTGCTCTATGTGGCTGGGCGGGTTGGCAGCGCGAAAAGGCTGCCGGCGTAGGGGCTGAGCGAGGCGACCTGGTAGGGTCTGCTCGTCCGATGGGAGTGGCTTTTCTTTTAGTGATTGGCGCGGGTGTGCTTTCCGCTGTCTTCAATATCGGTTTTGCGCTGGCACAACCCATCGCCGTTTATGGGCGTGCCCAAGGGCTGAGTGAATTCTCCAGCACAAATCTGATCTGGTGGATCATGCTGGCAGCCGGCTCGGTTGCCAATCTCGGTTTTTGTGTGTATCTGCTCTCCAAAAACCATAGTATGGCGAAGTTCAGACAGCCGGGCAGTGTCCGGCTCTATTCCCTGTCTGGATTGATGGCTCTGCTCTGGGGAGGGAGCATTTTCGTCTATGGATCTGCAGTTCCTCGACTCGGCTCGCTCGGCACCTCGATTGGTTGGCCGCTGAGTCTAGCGACCGGACTGCTGCTGGCAAATGCGATCGGTATTGGCCTAGGCGAGTGGAGAAGCGCTCCAGCGCGCGCACTGGGTTGGATGTATTCCGGTATCGTAGTCCTATTGGTTGCTATAGTTGTGCTTAGCAGGGCGAGTTATTGACCGACCATATAATATCCAACGCTCATGGAGACACAGTCATGCAGGAACATAAGCAACGGAGCAGGCAAAGAAACAAGCCGGCGCCGGCCTCGGTGAAGTCCACTCCAACTGTTCCCGAATGGGATTTCGAACCGCTAGATAAGAACAGCTTCACTCCAATATATTTCCAGATCCAAACCCAGCTCCTGGGGATGATTAAGTCGGGGCGGCTGCATCCTGGCGATGCGCTGCCCAGTGAAGAAGAACTCAGCCGGGTTTACGACGTCAGCCGGATGACATCGCGCCACGCCTTGCAGTCTCTGAAGAGTCAAGGTTTTGCCACTCGCGTCGTTGGACAGGGAACCTTTGTTAGCCAGCCCAAGGTCGAAAAGGACATTACCCACCTTTGCGGGTTTACGGCCGAAATGCGCGCCTTGGGCATGAAGCCCACTTCACGAGTTCTTGAGGCCAAGACAATTCCCGCTACGCCTGAAGTGGCATCCCGGTTGGCGGTTGCCGTTGGCTCGCCCATCTTTCATCTGCGCCGGCTGCGATTGGCGGATGGTCTTCCGGTGGCGATCGAGCAGATATGGCTTTCCCAAGACCGGTTTCCGGGGATTGACAACGTGGATCTCGCGCATTTGTCGTTGTACCAGACCTTGCGTGAGCGCTATGACATACGCCTAAGCCGCGCGGATGAGATTCTGGAATCGCGCGCTGCGCATCGGAGTGAGGCTGAGCTTTTGGAGATGGCGCCCCGAGTGAGTTTGCTGGTGATGTCCCGTACGTTATGGGACTCCGACGGGAAACCGGTCGAAGCCGCACATTCCCTCTATCGCGGAGATCGTTATCGCGCGGTATTGAGCATTCCCGCAACGACGGTTGAATAGAGCGGCCGTTGAGCCGGGCGCGATCGGGCGAAACCCATGTTCATCGCACCAAAGCTGGTTCGGGCATTGGAAGAAAATCACATCGCGCATTCTTGCCGGCTGTGGGAAGCACTGAGATTTCTGCCCTCACTCGTGCAGTACCGGTATCGCAGCGCCGCCGCGACTGAACTGGACCTATTCCCAACTCACTTCACTAACATCGAGCAACGCCGTTTTGGCCTGCATCCCTCTCGCCGGAATTCACCAGGGACACCCGGGCTGTTCATATTCGCCTCCCCTCTCTACGCCGTCGATCACCGCCACGAAGTGAGCTGAATCGTCGGCAGCGTTCGATGGGAAAATGAACTTGACAATCTGTATAGACAGGTATACTTCTAGGGTGGTTGCCGGGCCCCGGATGGAACTTGCCCCGATCTTCGTGAAAGTTGCCAACTGCACCGCTCCGGTTAATTACATGCTAGGGGGAAGACCGCTCTAGCAAGCTTTGGTCCACGGAGAGCGTCTGGCGCGTGATCGGGCAATAGCGTGCGATTCGAAGGAAAGGCGGAGAAAATGCTATGAACGGAAGAAAAGAAAACCGACGAGCATCGTTCTGGTGGCTGATTGCTTGCCTCAGCACAGTCGCGTTGTTGCACATCGTATCGCTGCCGGTGCGGGCACAAGTCGACCGGGCGACCATCAACGGTACGGTCTCAGACCCGTCTGGCGCCGTTGTTCCCGGCGTGCACGTGACCGCCGCAAACCTTGAGAACGGCATTAAGTATCAGGGCGTGACGAACGAGGCTGGCATCTACCAGATTCGTGGGCTGCAGATCGGCCACTATTCATTGCAGTTTGAAAAGGCGGGCTTCAAGAAGATGGAGCGTCCGGGCTTGACGTTGGAAACCGGGCAAGTGGCCGAGGTTGACGTCAAGCTGTTGGTGGGTTCGTCCTCGGAGCAGGTGGAGGTTACGGCAGAAGCGCCGGTGCTCTTGGAGACCGAGACGTCGACGATTGGCACGGTGATGACGGGCAAGACGCTTGAAGATCTGCCCCTGGACATCAACGGCGGCCGGGATATCACCACCTTTATCTATACGAACGTGGCGACGACGAACGGAAGCAACTGGTCGGGCCACATCGCGGGCTCCCAGGATATGTCGAAGAATGTAATGGTAGACGGCGCGGACGCGACTCCAGGCCTCCAAGGTTTCGTGCAGGATGTGGGCATGGAGGCGGTGCAGGAGATGAACGTGCAGATTAGCGGCATCGGCGCCGAAGGGGCATCGACCGGCGGCGGCACGATCCTCCTGGAACTGAAATCAGGGACTAACAAGTTCCATGGCAGCGGTTACTACTATCTGGAGAACGAGGCGCTCGACGCAAATACGTGGGACAACAATTTTTTCCTGTCCCAATGCGCGCCGGGCGACACGACTTGCATCGACACTTATCGGCGCCCGCGCGACCGTTTCGACGACTGGGGATTCAGTGCGGGCGGCCCAATCTGGAGGAACCACACCTTTATCTTTGGGGACTGGGAGCGCTACCGCAACGTAACGTTGTCATTCGCTCCCAACCAAATGACGGTTCCGACGCAGGCGTTCATGACAGGAGATTTCAGTGCCCTGCTGGGCGGACCGTTGAATCTAAACGACGATCCAACCCAGCCGATTGCCACCGACCCCTGCACCGGACAGCCGATCCTCTCTGGCCAGATCTACGATCCCAGCGCGATGTACGTGAACGGCAGTGGAGTAACCTGTCATGTTCCCTTCGCAGGGAATATCATCCCGGCGAACCGGATCAGCACCATCTCGCAGAACATCATCAACAAGCTGTATAAGAATGGTTATGCGCCGCAAAACCAGGGCGTCATCAACAATTTCCCCGTGTTTACGGGAAACGCCGGACAAACCACCGAGCACCTCGATCTGAAACTGGACCACAATTTCTCGCCGAAGCAGCGCGCTGCTGTTTCCTATGGCTGGTGGACCCTTCCTTACACCGGCTCCGGTGGTCTGTGGCAGACAGGAAACTCGACAGCCGGGCCCTTGTCCACCGGACTAACCCAGACGCAGTGGGATCAATCGATTCGCGCGCAGGACTTCTACACGATTTCACCCAATGTCCTGAATGCATTCTCCGCCGTCTTCAACCAGCACAAGGCCGACGACCTTCCTCCGGGCGATTACAACGCCGCCAACGTAGGGATTACTGGAACCAACGGCAGCAATTTCCCGACTATCAATTTCAACTCGACTAACGGCATCAGCGGTACGGTGAACGGTATCGGAGAAACGACCATTGGACCGCCGTATTCCGACGGCTATGTCATGTACAACCGCAGTGTCAGCGACACCGTTTCCTGGATAAGAGGTCACCACAGTTTCAAGTTTGGTGGCGAGTTTCAGGCTAGAGGCATGAACAGCCGGGAAGATAACGGGCTTCGGATCTATAACTTCAGCAACGGTACCGGTGCTCCAACCGACCCGACGATTCAGCCCTTCGTCGGTTTTGCGTTCGCGAACTTCTTGTTGGGAGATGTGCAGAACGCCAGCCAAAGTGTGGGATTCAAGTTACATGGCCGCCGCAAGCGCACGTCGCTGTTCGCATCGGATGACTTCAAAGTCAGCCCACGGCTGACGCTGAACGCAAGCTTGCGTTGGGATTTCAATTTTCGTTTCCATGAAACAAACGGGCAATGGGCAAACTTTGACCTCAACGCCGTGAATCCGCTTTGGAGTCCCTATAAGGGTGCGTGGACCTGGGCGCAGAATGGAAGCAGTTCGTTCGAAACCAACCAGAACTACCATGAGTTCGGTCCCCATGTTGGAGCTGCCTACCAGTTAAAGCCAAACCTGGTGCTGCGCGGCGCCTACGGCATCTTCTATACGCCTCTCGCTCTGAACCAGTGGAACGGCGTTCCTTTCGCCACCAGCGGTGGAGCTTTTGGCTTCATCGGCTCGAATAACGTAATCAACAACGTCATGGACGCCGTCGGATTTCAGTGGGATGCGGGCTACCCGGGGCAGAACGTGTACCCGGCGCGCACGCCAACCCAGACCTACGTCGCCGGCGGAGTCGCCACTACCTGGCCCGACGCGCTGACCATGGGCATGACTCAGAACTGGAACGCCGGGATGCAATATCTGGTGTCGAAAGACGCGGTGCTCTCGGTGAACTATCTGGGCAATCACGGCAGTCACCTGCATGATGGCAGTGTTTGGCCATATAACTACTCGACGCAGGCAACCTATCTGAAACTTCTGAACTCCGGGCAAGTGAATGACTACATCCAGAGTGCATCGGATGCGGCAGCAGCCGGTGTTCCGTATCCGTACCCTGGGTTTGCGGGATACGCTTACCAGGCGATCATGCCTTATCCACAGCTCGCGTCGCAGGGAATTCCAGTGCAACTCGTCAACTCCGATCTTGCCGTGAGCAGCTATCGCGCCATGGTCGTGGAGATCAGAACGCACGGAGGCCATGGACTAACCACCGATTTGAACTACACTTGGTCGCGATCCGAAGGCAACGCGAGCGACGGCGGGGCCTATGCGGAAGCATGGACAACGTTGTGGAATCAAGATCCGTATAACCTCAAGAACCTCGGCAACCAGGTCGACGATTGGAACAACACCCACGAGGTGAAAGGCTACATCGACTACGACCTGCCCTTCGGCAACGGCAAACGGTTGAAGACGGGCCTACGAGGCCTTGACACCTATGTCTTGGGAGGCTGGACGCTCGGATCCGAGCTCAGCTATCACAGCGGCGAACCAATGTGGATGATCGCAGGAGCCACGCAGTATCCAGGCTGGGATGCGGTGTTTGCAGTTCGAAATCCCGGCGTAAGTCTCGCCAGCCAGTTTAAGACCCTCAATCTGAACTGGAACCCGACGGTCACCAATACCCCTGACCCCAACAGCGTGTACTTTAACCCGGCAGCCTTTTCGAGTCCTGCCTTCGGTGCCTTCAGTCCTGAGAAATACTCAATCGAAGACTTTCTGAGGACACAGCCCTGGGCGTACGAAGATGTGAGCATTCTGAAACGGTTCAGCTTTGGCAACGATGGCCGCTTCCATGCGAGTTTGCGGGCGCAGTTCTTCGATGCCTTCAACCGTCATCAGTGGAGCGCTCCCATCACGGATATCACCAGCCCGTACTTCGGCCACGTAACCAGCGTCTCCGGCCATCGCTACGGACAACTCGGTGCCCGATTCGAATGGTAACTACTCACTCCGGCAGCACCTGGGCCGTCGGCTCGGCGACGGTCTAGGTCCCCAAAGTGGAAGCTACTCAGGCTGCCGAGCCCCCGAGGACGGAGTAACTATGCGCAAATTCCGGAACGCTGGCTTTTTCTGCACGCTACTGGTTATAGTCTGCGTGGCGTGCTTCGCCCAGAGACCGCGGCCTGATTATCAGCAAAACATCATTAAGACTGCAAACTGGACAGTCTCCAGCGCGTCTTCTCTGCCGGATGGGGCGATACTGTTTACCCCTACGGAAATTGTGCCTTACTACTCGAATTTGGCCGCCATCGGTTTGACCAGGAATAGGACCTACTATCCGCAGGTGAAGGCTTGGATGCAGTGGTACATCAGTCACCTGAATTATCCCGATAAGTGGGGACTCTACTGCACGACATATGATTACAACGTCTCCGGCACAGTGGAGACGCCGACCGGCGACGCGGACTCCACCGATTCCTACGCTGCCACCTTTTTGTCGCTCGCCTGGGCGTATTGGCGAACCGGTGATCCCGATGCGCAGGCCTATATCAGGACTCTTTCCTATCAACTGGACTGTATCGGGGGTGTGATCGTTCAGACGCAGCAGAACAACGGCCTGACGTGGGCGAAACCCGATTACCAAATTCAATACCTGATGGACAATTCCGAGGTCTATCATGGACTGCGCGATGTTGCGGGTCTTTTTCAGGAAGCATTCGGCAACACCAAGGCGAGAGACTGGTATAACTCGCACGCTGACGCCGTAAGTAACGGTATTGAAACGGCGCTGTGGGACTCGGTTCACAACAATTACCTGACTTATGCCGGAGCCCCTCGGTCACGCTGGCACAAGTGGTACCCGGATGCGACGGCACAACTGTTCCCCGTTCTGAACGGTGTGATCTCCGATTCTAGTCCGCGCACGAAACACCTCTACAACACCTTCAATCGCTACTGGCCCCGGTGGGATCAACTCAAGTTCCCCGACCCTTTTCCGTGGGCGTTGGTTTCGGGCGCTGCAGCGCTCATGGGAGATGCTCCACGAGTAAACACGTATATCCGAAAGATTGAAAACAAATACGTGAACGCTGGTTTCCCGTATCCGTGGTATTGCGCGGAAGCAGGATGGTTCATACGGGTGAACCACTACATGTTAGGCAAACGCCCGCTTTAGAGGAATGCATGAGACCGTACGAAGCAATTCGGGTTGCACTCTTGGTCGTTCTTGTTTCCGGTCAGCTCTCATTGGCACAAGCGACTGCAAACGGCGAAGTGGCCAGAAGTGGCTATGGGCCCTCGGAGTGGCCGCAAACGCTGCCCATGGCCGACTTCATTCTCTCCCTGCAAAATGCCTCCGGAGCGATTCCTGACGAGCGGGGCGTCATTACGGTGAACGAGGACTCCAACATGGAGTATGCGCTCATTGGCCTCGGGGCAGCTTATGCCGCCACCAAGGATGCCAAGTACCTGGATGGTTTGGAGAAAGGCATCAAATGGCTTGCCGACCGAGAGGAGATGAAGGACCCGAAATGGAAGGGCAGTTGGTATTACGTCTACTCTGCAGACCCTCCTTACAGCCGTATCCCGACATCGCCTGGCCTCGGCCTAACGGATGTGCGCGGAGTAGATGCGACTTCCTCGTTGTTCGTATACCTGTTGTATCTCGATCAAAGACTGACGGGGCGCAGCACCCTCGCGGAGGCCAATGCTGGAAACGCCCGCGCGGCATTGGATTTCATACTTAACCGCAACCTTGACTCAGACGGTTTGAGCCGGAGTTCATGGCAGCTCCATCGTTCCGACAGGCGATGGCACTTCTTTCAAGAAAAATATTCCGCCGATCAGGGAGACGTCTATCTCGGAATGCACGCAGGGGAACTCCTCTATCACGACGCAAAATACGCGCATGCAGCCGAAGTATTGAGAACACAAACTCCCGTTCGAATCTTCCCGGCATCGCTGCAGCGTTATGCTCTCGGCATGGACGAACATGGAAGACTGGACTCCAGCGACGACGGCAATAGTGCGGCGTTTTCGCAAGGATATTTGTCCTGGATGTGGGGCAACACGGTTTCCAACCAGGCCGCCCTGCAATGGTTGCGGTCCAAAGTTCAGCCTGATGGCTCGCTCGTGTCCGTTCCAGGTAAAGCCGCATTCAGTTTGAATGTCGCCATGCTCGCGATGGCCAGCAGGTCTCTCGCACAACCCGCCCCGCGCAAGTCCTTACAGTGGCTGGTTGACAATACCTACGACTCGAACACAGGCGGGATCCGCCGCAGTCGCGGGGCGAATGGCAATCACGAGTACAACAACGAGACCGCTTTCTGCCTGTTGGGCTTTCTGGGTTTCTTGCCCTTCGAATAGTCCGATTAGTGTCACACGTTTGGAGAATCGTAAAGATGCACCGCTGGCTGCGCCTGTGTCTTTGCCAAGAACAGGACCTTCCCATTCGCCATCGCGACCGGTATCGGTAGCACAGTTGTGCTCAGGTTCTGGCCGAAATTTGGCGCTAGGTGTTGGGTCACAGCCAGCGTGTTTTCATTGATGGTGTAGAAGCCCTGTGTCAAAGTTCCTACTACCAAAGTATTGCCGTCTGGCATCTGATCAATTCCGAGGGGTTGACCTATAGAATGCGGGCTTGCACTGAAAGATCCTTGCCGGAAAGTACGTCCACTTCATTCAGGTACAAATTGCTCGCGAACAGCAGTTGCCGCGACTCGTCGTAGAATGCCCGCTCGACACTACCGCCAACCGTAGTAAAGGGCCTTGCGATTGGCGCCGCCATCTGAACCACGTCCAGCCCTAAGGTTGCGCTGGCCTGCTGTGAACCGGAGACACCTGCGATAGACACCTGGGAGCGGCCGCAAAGCATTGCAAATCTTCAAGTTGCACTTCTGGCTCATGATTCGCACCGAACCGCTTGACAACAGCAGGCCGCGGAGGGATACTCTCGTAGGCGAATAAAAAGCGAAAGTTGTATGCCTCGCCCGGGCTGATTCCGCCCTCCGCGTTCCCTGACAATTGCGAGAAAGTATGTCTGCCTCTCCGATTTTTTCATCGGCGGCCATGGGCCGCCCTTTTATTCTTCCTCCGCGCTTGACCGCAAAGAAGACCGCGGAGATTTTGGCCCAGGTCGGCGCCATCCCCAAGCTGGCAGCGGTCGTTCCCGCTTCGCGCCTCGATGTGTGCCCGGCGCCGGAAATGGTTTCGAGCGGCATTCCGCAACTGGACTCGCTGACCGGCGGCCTCGCTCGCGGCTGCCTCACGGAAATCTGTGGCACGGCGTCATCGGGAAGGACCAGCGTGCTCCTTTTTGCGCTGGCCCGCGCTACACAACGCGGAGAAGTTTGTGCGCTCGTGGATGCGAGCGATGCGTTCGATCCCGCGTCAGCGGCGGCTGCCGGCATGGAGATGGGCCGTTTGTTGTGGGTGCGATGCGGAGAAAAATATCCCTCGCGTAAACATCCTTCGGCTGCACTATCAGGCTGCCGAAAAACTGGCGCTTCGTATCAGGGTATGTCTTCAGGCGTACCGCAAGTCGCTGAAAACAGCTTCGGCTTTAGCCGCTGCGGTTCTACCAGGTGGAAAAATCCGGAAAGCCAGCGCTGGGAATCGCAGTTGGGGCAAATGCTGAAAGTCACCGACCTGCTGCTGCAGAGCAATGGTTTCGGAATGATCGCTCTCGATCTCGGCGACGTTCCGGTGCCGAGCGCGCGGCGAATTTCGTTGGCATCCTGGTTCCGCTTCCGCCGCGCAGTTGAGCACACGCCGACAGCGCTGCTGGTTTTGGAACAGCAGCCGATTGCAGGAAGTTGTTCGTCGGTGCTGCTTAGAGTCTCCGCTGTCCACTCGCAGCGTTCAGGGAAAAAGCTGTCAGCTGTCAGCTCTCAGCTATCGGGAAATCGGCCGGCGCATTCGGAGCTGCCGCATACGGAATTATTGGATCAATTCGAGATCACCGCCGAGTTGTTGCGCTCGCGGTTGGAGCGGAAATTGGAACGTAAGCCGGTGCAATCGACAACAAGTTTCAAGAGTCGGGCCGCATGGGCGGGATAGCCGCAAGCGCGACACCTTTAATGAATTGTCATCCCGAGCGACCGGGGTGGGGGAGCGAGGGATCTGTAGTTAGCCGCAAAATGCCGATCCCTCGCTTCGCTCGGGATGACAAAAGTCTGGGGGATTGAAACTGATTTTTGGTGCTCCATGTTTGCCTGCATCTGCATCCCCGATTTCCCCGTACAAGCGATCATTCGCTTTGAGCCAGAGTTGCGCGCCCGCTCGATCGCGGTGCTCGCCGGACGGCCTCCGCTGGAAAAAGTCGTGGCGCTCAACGAAAAAGCGCGGCAATCGGGCGTAGAGATAGGCGCGACCAAGTCGCAACTGGAAGCGTGGGAAAAATTGGTGCTGCGTGCACGCTCCGAGTCGCATGAGACATCTGCGCGCGCTGCGCTGCTCGATTGCGCGCAATCGTTCTCTCCGGAAGTGGAAGACACCTCGCCCGGAATCGCGCTTCTGAACCTTGCCGGGCTCGAGCCGTTGTTGGGTCCGCTGCCGAAGATTACCCGCGACTTGGCGCAGCGGGTCTCGCAGATGGGACTGGAAGCAAACCTTGCCGTGGCCGCGAATCCAGATGCTGCTTTGCTCGCGGCCCGAGGTTTTTCCGGCGTGACTTTGATTCCCGAAGGACGCGAAGCCGAGCGGCTGGGAGATCTGCCGGTGGATGTGTTGCTGGAAAGTTTTTCTTCCGATGTTGCGGAGGCCGCACGCTGGGTGGAAATGTTTGATCGCTGGGGCATTCGCAAGCTGCGGGCGCTGGCGGCTCTTCCCGAACTTCCGGTCAGCGAGCGCCTGGGACAGCCGGGAATCCGTTTGCAAAAGCTGGCGCGGGGCGTGGCGTCGCGCAACTTGCGCGTATTGGGGCCGCGGCTGATTTTTGCCGAGAGTGTGGAGTTGGAATATCCCATTGTGCTGCTGGAACCGCTGGCGTTTTTGCTGAACCGTATGTTGGAGCAAGTGTGCGCGCGTTTGGGAGCGCGTGCGCTGGCGGTGCAGGAGTTGCATCTGAATCTCGAGCTCGCAGTGACGCAGCCGAACGGTTGCGCATCTTTCACTCGCACGCTGCGACTGCCGGCGCCCATGCTGGACGCGAAAGTGTTTCTTAAATTGTTGCAGCTTGATTTGCAGGCGCATCCGCCGGGAGCGCCCATCGTGAAGATTTATTTGTCGGCCGATCCGGCGCGCCCGCGAGCCCTGCAGAGCGGATTATTTCAGCCGGTTTTTCCCGAGCCCGAAAAACTGGAGCTGACGCTGGCGCGCATCGCAGGCATTGTCGGCGAGGGCAGAGTGGGATCGGTGGAATTGCTGGATACGCATCGCGAAGGCGCATTTGCGGTGCGGCACTTTGCGCCCGCAGAGCATGAAGTGAAGCAGTCTGGAAATCGAAAGAAGAATATGTCCATGCCCGAAAATGACAGCGCATGTGAGCGCGAACAAAAGTTCGAGGAAAACGCAAAAGAAAACGCCCAGGAAAAAATGAGTGCGGTGATCGCCCTGCGCCTGTTTCGTCCGCCGCTCGGTGCGATGGTTACTTTGCGTGAAGCGAAGCCGGTGCGCATGCGATGTCCCGAGCGCGAAGACATTGCCGGCGAAATCGTCTGGACTGCCGGCCCCTGGCGTTCTTCCGGCGACTGGTCGGAACAGGAAGGCTGGTCGCGCGAGGAGTGGGACATCGCCGTGCCCGCCGAAACCGCACTCGCGTTGTATCGCTTAGTGCAAGACAAGCTAAGTGGAAACTGGTTTGTAGAAGGAACGTATGACTAAGAGCAGTTGCCAGTTGCCAGTTCCCAGTCAAAGCAACTGGCAACTGACAGCTGGCAACTGATGTACGTTGAACTCCATTCCCGCTCCGCGTTCAGCTTCCTCGAAGGGGCTTCGATTCCCGAGGAACTGATCGCGGTGTGCGCGAACCTGGGAATGCCGGCGATGGCATTGCTCGATCGCGATGGAGTGTACGGCTCGCCGCGCTTCCATCTCGCCGCAAAAAAGGCGCGGATCAAGGCGCATATTGGGACGGAAGTGACGTGTACTTCGGGATTTCGTCTCCCGCTGCTGGTCGCTTCACGCGCTGGATATCAAAATCTTTGCCGCCTGATCACGAAGATGAAGCTGCGCGCGAGGCGCAAAGAAGGAGGCTGCGCGTCGGGTTCGGATTTTATTGAACATGCCGGCGGTTTGATTTGCCTGACCGGTGGAGAAGAAGGACCGTTGGCTGCGGCGCTCACGCAAGGCGGACCGCAAGCGGCGTTCGAAGCGGTAAAGCAACTTACAGAAATTTTTCGCCAGTCCAATCTTGGCCAGTCTAATGTTTACGTCGAATTGCAACGGCATTTTCGTCGCGAGGAAGAATATAGAAATCGGGTTGCGATCGAGATTGCGGAAGCTTTGCAACTGCCGCTACTCGCGACCAATGGCGTGAACTATTCCACACCTCGGGAGCGCGAGTTGGCGGATGCGTTCACCGCGCTGCAGCATCATCGCACGCTGGCCACTGCCGGACGTCTGCTGGCGCCGAATGCCGAGCGCTATCTCAAATCTCCCGCGGCCATGCGAGCGCTGTTTGCGGATTTTCCGAAGGCCATTGCAAACACGGTTGAACTTTCTTCACGGCTTGAGTTCACGCTGAACGATCTGGGATATGAGTTTCCCCGTTATCCCGTGCCGGAGGGAGAAACCATGATGTCGTTTTTGCGGGAGCGCACGCGCGAAGGAATGCAGAGCCGGTATGGGCGGGCAGATGCAGAATTGAAGAAGCGCGCGCGGCGGCAGATTGAGCGCGAGTTGAGCTTGATCGAAAAGCTGAAGCTTGCCGGGTACTTCCTGATTGTCTGGGACGTGGTGCGCTTCTGCCGCGAACAGAAGATCCTGGCGCAGGGCCGCGGATCGGCCGCCAATAGCGCGGTTTGTTACTCGCTCGGGATCACGGCGGTGGATCCGATTGGCATGGAATTGTTGTTTGAACGATTTCTTTCCGAGGAACGCGGCGAGTGGCCCGACATCGATCTCGATTTGCCCAGCGGCGGCGAGCGCGAGCGCGTAATCCAATACGTCTATCAGCGTTATGGACCACGCGGAGCGGCCATGACTGCCAATGTGATCACATATCGCAATCGCATGGCCGCGCGCGAAATGGGCAAGGCGCTGGGATTCGATCCGGAGACGCTGAAGCGAATTTCGGCGGCGGTGGCCACCTGGGGATTCAAGGACGAGAACGATGCGCTCGACCGCCGTCTGCGCGATGCGGGGCTCGATCTTACGCATCCGCGCATTCGTAAGTATTTCGAGTTGTGTCTGGCCGCGCAGGATTTGCCGCGGCATTTAGGCCAGCACTCGGGTGGCATGGTCATCTGCGAAGGCCGTCTCGATTCCGTCGTGCCGCTGGAGCCCGCTTCCATGCCGGGCCGCGTGGTGGTGCAGTGGGATAAAGAAGACTGCGCGGACATGGGCATCATCAAAGTCGATCTGCTGGGCCTCGGCATGATGGCGGTGCTGAAAGATTCTCTCGAACTGATCCGCAATCATTACCGCGATCCTGATAAAAACGAGGAAGTGGATCTGGCGCATCTTCCGCCGGATGATCCCGTCGTATATTCCACGCTGCAAAAAGCCGACACGGTGGGGATGTTCCAGGTCGAGAGCCGGGCGCAGATGGCTTGCCTGCCGCGCCTGAAGCCGGAGCGGTTTTACGACATCGTGGTGCAAGTGGCGATCATACGGCCGGGGCCGATTGTGGGGAACATGGTGAATCCATTTCTCAAGCGGCGGCAGGGTCGAGAAGCGGTCACGTATCCGCATCCGTCGCTCGAAACGGTGCTGGGCCGCACGCTGGGCGTGCCGCTGTTTCAGGAGCAGTTGCTGCGCATGGCCATGATCACCGCCAACTTTACGGGCGGCGAAGCGGAGGAGTTGCGCCGTGCCATGGGCTTCAAACGTTCCGAGGCGCGAATGAAGGTGATCGAAGAAAAACTGCGTGCTGGCATGACGCGCAACGGAATCTGCGGAGAGACGCAGGAGCAGATCATCCAGTCGATTACTTCGTTTGCTCTTTATGGATTTCCGGAGTCTCATGCCGCCAGTTTTGCCTTGATTGCCTATGCCAGCGCTTATTTGAAATGCCATTACCTGGCGGCGTTCACGGCGGCGCTGCTGAATAATCAGCCGATGGGTTTTTATCATCCCTCGACGATTGTGAAAGATGCGCAGCGGCACGGATTGAAAGTGCTGCCGATGGATGTGACGAAGTCGGACTGGAAGTGCAGTTTAGAAACAGTTGCCAGTGGCCAGTGGTCAGTGGCCAGTAAAAGCGAAAATCTTGCCGTGCGCCTCGGGCTGAATTATGCGCGCGGGTTGCGCGAGCCGGCAGGGCAGGCTTTGGTTCGGGAGCGCAGTTTGGCGGCGTTTGCTTCGGTTCATGATCTGGCTCGTCGCGTGCCCGAGTTGCGGAAGGATGAGTTGACGACGCTGGCGGAGACTGGAGCGTTGAATGCAGTGGCTAGTGAGAATCGAAACATCAAAATTCATCGGCGCGATGCGCTTTGGCAGGTGGAGCGAGCGCTGCGCTGGTCAGGGCCTTTGCTGGATGAACTTCCGGAAATCGATGGGGAATCTCCACTGGCGGCCATGACGGACGAAGAGCGGTTGGTGGCGGATTTTCGCGCTACCGGGCTGACGGTCGGGCCGCATCCCATGCAGTACCGCCGGGCAGAGATGAAAAGGATGGGAATTTATCGCGCTTCCGATCTGGCGCACATTCCGAATGGACGCCGCTTGCGAATCGGTGGATGCGTGATTGCCCGCCAACGTCCGGGGACAGCGAAGGGGATGATGTTCATGAGCCTGGAAGATGAAACGGGAATCGCCAATGCGATTGTTGCTCCCGATTTGCTGCAGAAGAATCGGGTGTTGCTGATTTCGGAGCGCTTTCTGATGATTGAGGGAATTTTGCAGAATCAGGACAACGTGATTCACATCCGGGCGGAAAAAGTTTCGCCGCTCCGCGTCACGAGGGCGGAGACGGCGTCGCATGATTTTCATTGAACGCGGACGCAGACCTTCTAGGCGGTTGAGAGCTTCCTGGCGTTGTGGCGCAGCGAGCGGCCTTCGGACAGGCTGTAGAGTTCTTCCGCCAGATTCTTGGCGTGATCGCCGATGCGCTCCAGCGCCTGGGCGGCGAGAAGGACGTCGAAATTTTGCTGGCCGCTCGGACTGTTGGGCTCGGCTAGATGTCTGTGAAACAAGGAATGGCACAAGCGGTCGACTTCCGGATCGGATTGCAGAACACTCTGCGCGTGCGCCACGTCGCGCTTGAGGAAACCCTGATGAACCTGCTCCAGCATGGCGCAAAGCAGGGACGCCATCTCCACGAGCTGACGGGAATCCGCCGCGGGCAATTTCTCGCGGCGCGATTCGAGTTGCATGGCCGCACTGTAGGCGAGGTCTCCGATGCGTTCGAGGTCGGTGATGAACTTCAAACACGCGAGCAACTCACGCGCTTTGGCTTCGCCCACGCGCGTGATGGCTTCGGGCAGTTGCTCGTCAATCTTGCGCTCGATCTGGTCGAGTTCTTTCTCGCAGTCCTTGATCGCGAGAAGAGCCAGGCGCGAACCGTCGGAGAGAAAGTCCCGGACATTGAAGACGGCGTCGCGGGCAATCAGGCAGCCACGGACGACAAGGGCCGAGAGTTCGTCTCCCGCAAAATCTTCATTGCGCGTATCGGCTGGACGGGTGCGTGCTTCCGCGGCTCGGGATCGCGTTGAAGTCGAGCGGCGCTTCGGTCGTGGGCCCGGGGACGTTTGTTTTCGGGTCATGGGAAACTCGCGCTGTTCGAAACGGCTACCTAAGGATTATCCGATTAAGTCTCTGTTGGCAAGACTGGATGCTATGAAGGCGTGACCCTCAGCGGCCAAAGCCGCTTGTGTGGCCGGATTTAACGGCATGGCTGAAGCCATGCCCCTGCAGAGCTATCGCCCGTCAAAGCTATCCGGAAACCAACTTAGTCAGAGTTCCCTGCCTGTAAAGAAGTTAGCATAAGACGGGAATGTGAAAGGAATGTAAATGGGTGGTGCTGTCGCCGCAGAAGCGGCGATTCGGCCAGACGCCGGGGCCGATTTGACCCGAAATTCTCCTTCGTCAGCCAGCCGATTTCATCGAGCCAGTTAGAATGTCAGCCGCAGAGCGAGCTGCAGGATGCGCTCGGTATGCGCCCCCGCAAGCCCAATATCCGTACTAGTGATCTGACCGAAGGTGTAACCAATATCGGAGACGTTCGTGTCCGGATTGGCGAATTCCGTGTGGTTGAGTACATTGAAGGCCTCCACCCGGAATTCGGCGTTCCAACGTTCGGTAACCGCCGTGGCTTTGGCCAGGGCCAGATCAAGATTCGTACGTCCCGGCCCGCGGAAGAAGTTGCGCGACGTCGTGCCGTAGCCGGACGTCGGGACGCAAATCCCGTAGCAAGGCGCGTTGTTATCGATGAACGCTGCAGGACTAAAATACTGGTTGCCATTCTTTCTGGGATTCATGATCGTGATCTTGTTGAACCCGGGCGCGAAGTCGACATTGGCCAGGTAGCCGTCGCCAGCTCCCGAGGGACCCGGGAGCGACGGATCGGACGATAGGCCTGCATTGATGCTAAGCGGGAATCCAGTCCGCCAGCTCAAGATGGGGTAGAGGCTCCATCCTTTCACCAGTCGCTTCGGTCCGGACGCCCAAGCCTTATCGAAGGGCAGGTCCCATCCGCCGCTGAAAGTGATCCGATGCGTAACGTCGAATTGGGAGGAGGCGTAGAACTGGCCAGGATTGTAATACGGCACCTGCCCATTGAACCCAGGAGAGCTTCCGTTGCGGAATCCAGATGTGTTATCGAGGCTGTGACCGTAAGTATAGCCCAAAGTGAAGTAAGTGTTGCCCAATATCCGGTTCTCGCCGTTCTGTTTTGTCAAGGAAGCTTCCAGACTATTGAAATTTGCAAAGCTAACGTTGGCAAACTCCACCGCAATGGACAAAGGACAAGCAGCGAGACCACCGTAATTCGTGGCACAGAAGTTATTGAGTCCAGCGTTCTGGTTCTCATTCAAAATTCGCGTAGGATTGGGACCATTCACTGTGCTTAGGTCGAAGGGATTGACGTCCACCAGCGAGGTAAGTCCCTTCGAGCTGCTGCCCACGTAGTTGGCCTCGGCGATCAGGTTTCTTGCCAGCTCATGCTGGACGCTCAAGTTGTACTGGTAGGTATAGGGTGTGTGGAGATGCGGGTTGACAAAGTAGATTCCACCTCCTCCAAAGGGAAGAGAGGACCCGTTGGCAAAGGCGGTGCTGGCGGTGGCGGGGTGGAGGGAGGAGGGGAATGGATTGTCTGAGAAGCCAGCCGAGAGCCAAGGTTGGCTATAGTAGGAAGCGCCTGAGGTGGTGTACGGACCGAGGGGCGAGTATGCGGCATATTGCTCGCTAAAAAACGGTGGCGCGCCATTGAACTGCAGGTTATCCTCGCCCTTCAGGATGTCGTAGAAGATACCGAAGCCCCCACGAAGGCTCGTCTTACTGCCGCTCGCCGGACTCCAGGCAAACCCGATTCGCGGCGCGAAGTTACGCTTGTCCGGAAAATTGGTTCCGCGCGGCGCTCCCGCGTCTCCGGGAAAAACCAAGCCCAGCGGCGCGTTGGGGAACCTGGTGGATTGATCGCCCGGAACGATCGAGAAGGTCCGACCCTCGGTGTCCAACTTAGGCGTGCTGTATTCATAGCGAATCCCCAGACTCAGGGTCAGGTTGGGTCGTACCCGCCATTCGTCCTGCAGGATCCCGTAAGTCGCTTTGCTGCGGATATTGTTGGGCGCATTCGGCCCTTCAAAGAGGTTATTCGGAATCCCCACTAGGAAATCGGCGAAGCTGTTGCCGGTTCCTATTCCATACTCGTTATAGGGGCCAAGAAAGTAAAAATTACCGTCACCGTAAAAATCGTAGATAGTATTTTGTTCGTAGGCAGAGAAGCCCGCGCCGAACTTCCAGGTGTTGCGCCCTCTCACCCAGGTTAGCGCATCGCTGTAGGCGTAGGTGACGCCGTGGAAGTAAGCCGGGCCTTGCGGGCTAAGTCCGAACGAAAGGCCGTTGTCGAATTGCATGAGCGGCGGACCATTGGGCAAGTCGGAAAGGACATTAAAATCGCCCGAAGCTGTCCCTTGCAACGTGGGAAGATTCGCGATTGGCACCCGATCGGCGCCAGAGCGGCGCTGGGCGGTGACGCGGAACTCATTCAACAGGGTCGGCGAAAAGGTCCGAGTATAAGCGACATTCGAGAAGTAACTGTTGATCTGATTGCTGGCCGCGTAGCCCGCAACGTTAGCACCGTTGTCAGGGAAGGGATCGATCTCAGGATTTCGAAACCCTCCCAGGGTAATCGAGAGCCTGTCCTTCGAGCTGAAATTGAGGTCGAGCTTGATCGTCAACTCGTTGTTATTGTTCTTGCTGGGCGCTGCTGTGGATATTAGACCGTTCGGATTGGTGATCGACTGCAGGTTGAATGTTGTGATGTAGTTCGTCGCGGCCGGATCGATCTTTGTCGGATCGATGATGGATTGGGCAGCCTTGGTCGAATCTGACTGGAAATACGGGTTTGCCGCCAGGAATGCGGCGACGTTTGGGTCTGGACCGCCGTTCACCGCTTGCGAAAAATCTCCCTCGAGTTCGTTTGGCGTGAACGTCGTTATATCCGATTCCACCTCGGATTGTGTCTGGCGCTGGCCTTGGTAGGATACGAAAAAGAAAAAGCGATCCTTGCCGTTCACGAGATGGGGGATTTCAATGGGCCCGCCAAATGTGGCGCCGAACTGATGGCGTTTAAGATCGTTTCTCGGCAAGCTCTCTTGAATGTTGAAATAAGAATTGGCGTCAAAATCGGTGTTGCGCGCGAATTCGAAGGCGCTGCCATGGAACTGGTTGGTGCCCGATTTGGTTACGACACTGATGACTCCAGCGCCGTTGCGACCATATTCCGCCGTGTAATTGCTGGTAAGAATGCGGAACTCCGCGATCGAGTCTGGATTGGGATTGAGGACGACCCCGTTGCTCAACAGGTCGTTGTTGAGGCCGCCATCCAACAGGAAGGTAACGGAATCGGCGCGTCCACCAGCCACGCTGAAGGTGCCAGCACCGCCGTCGTCCGGATTGTCCTCGGTGACGCCGGGCTGCAGAAGAGCAAGGTCCAGCACATTCCGGCCATTGAGCGGCATATTCACGATGGGGCGGCTGGTGACGGACTGGCCTATAGTCGGGTTCACCGTCTCCACCCCCGAAATTTGCGATTCTACCAACACCTCTTCCCTAGTCGAGCCCACTTCCAGCTTTAAGTCGGCCCGCAATGACTGGTTGATCTCCAGCGGAGCAGTGGTTCGTTCCAGCGTTCGAAAACCTTCGCGGCGGGCGGTAATTTTGTAGGCGCCGATCGGCAGATTCAAGGCCTGGTAAAAGCCACTCCGGTCGGTGGTTGTTTCGGTGCCGACGTTCGTGGCCAAATTCGTGACCGTGACCTTGACTCCCGGAACCACCGCTCCTTGCGGATCGATGATTGTGCCCACGATCTTTGCGGTCGCCTGTTGTGCTGCTGCGCCTGTCGCAAACAACAGGGTCACGCACAAAACCACTACTGCTTTCAGTAGCTGTCGTAATATGCCGGTTTGGGGTCGCATTGCGGAGCTCCTTATACTTCCTTATACTAATGACTGATGTTTTCGGTCGAATCCTTGTGCGTTCCTTAGTCTCAGAATCACAGCAGTAGGGCATGACGGATCGCGCTGCCACTGTCAGTTGCAAAATCTTGCGCCTCGGACTACTGTCTTGTCAAGCTATCTTACTGATTCTGTTGACTGAACCGGGGCGAAAGGTGCTTGAAAAACAACTTCGCTTGCGCCCGAGATAGTAACAGGTTGTGCTTGTTAGGTTGGGTTGGCACTCGTTGTACCAAACGACAGTGCCCAATGTTTCAAATACTTACGAGCGCAGTGGCTACTATGCCTGTGAGTAAATGAAGATTGAGCGCGCTAAACTACCAAATTTCATAACCTTGTCACACTCCTCAATAACATGTGTCGCACCCGCTTGTGTCGGTCACCTGCGCCAGGGGTTCGTGGACTAGAAACGTGGAACAGAAAGTTGGAAGTAGCAATTTCCAACTCTCAATTCGCCAGGCTTTGTCATCCCGACCCTGAGCGAAGCCGAAGGGGAAGGATTTGCAGTTCAACGTAAAATGCAGATCCCCGCTCCTCCACCACAGCCAACAACTGCGGCTGGCTAGGGGCTCCGGTCGCTCGGGATGACAATTCATGCAACGTGTCGGGCACCGCTCCGGACCCGACCTTCATCACCGGCTGTTCAGGTACATTTATAAAGATGGATCGTGGAACGATATGGCGCGTGTGGCTGCCCTTGGTCGCGGGCCTGTTGGCTCTCGGCACGATATTCCAGTCCGGACCGGGACCGCACGGATTGGCGCGCTCGATCGGTCTGCTGCTCGGTTTGATCGGCCTGGCGGGTGTGATTCTCTCTCGCTACACGCTGGGCCGGTCGTTCTCCATTGCTCCTAGAGCGACAGCGCTAGTCACCCGCGGCATTTATTCGCGGATCCGCAATCCTATTTATGTTTCTGGAATGATTTTTCTTGTGGGGCTGGCTCTCATTCTGTGGCGGCCTGAGCTGCTGATCGTTCTGCTGGCGCTCGTTCCCGTGCAGATCATCCGCGCGCGCCGCGAAGCCGCAGTCCTGGAAGCAAAGTTCGGCGACGCCTATCGCGAATACCGCAAGCGCACATGGTTTTGAAACACGTTCTTTCTGACGCGCATGGTTCCAGCGAGCTGCGGAAAAAGCCGGACGACGATGTCCACCCCCTAAAGGGGCGGCTTATCTCGCAGAACGTACGGCATCGCTGAAGCAATGTCCTGATACGAATCCGAGCTTTTCAGCGGCCTGCCAGGACGTGTTTCCGGGATCCCGCCCTGCGCTTCCGCCTTTTTCGCTGCTATTATTTCAACAATGAAATCAGCATCGGCCAAACTGCTCCCTGTGTTGTTCTGTCTTTTTCTGGTGGCCCGGCTTCAGGCCGCCGACGAACCCAAGCTCAGCCCGCTCCCGACGCCCGTTTCGAACAATGCGGTCGCCATTTCCCACGACGAAGGCGGACCCAGGATTTTTTCCTTCATGGGCATCGGGCCGAAAAAAACCTGGGACGCGGTCATCAGCAGCGCCTACGAAATGGATCCGAACACCGGCAAATGGCAGGAAAAGCGTCCCGTGCCGGGAGTGGCTGGGCGACTGGCGGCGTCGGCGCTGGCGCTCCATGACCAGGTCTTCATCTTCGGAGGCTACGTCCTCGACGCGCAAGGTGGAGAGACCACCGTATCGGACCTGAACGTTTTTGTCCCGGTGGAGAATCGCTATTATCGCGGCAAGGACATCCCCGAGCCCGTCGCCGACGCGGTCGTCGGCGTCTATCGCGACCGTTACATTTTCCTCATCGGCGGATGGTCAACCTCCAAGGGCGACGCCGTCCGCAACGTCCAGATCTACGACACCGACAAAGATACCTGGATACAGGCCACGCCGATTCCGGGTACGCCTGTATTCGGTCATGCGGGCGCCATCATCGGCGACACCATCGTTTACGTGGATGGGGCCTACAAGAACCGGAGCGGCGTGGGTCCCAAGTACGTCGCGTCCAGCGAGTGCTGGATGGGCGAAATTCCACATTCCAGAAGGGGCGACATCACGAAAATTCAGTGGACGAAACTTCCAGCCCATCCCGGCAACGCGCGCTATCGCATCGCGGCGGGCGCGGGACAATTGGAGAGAAAAGCAGGAAAGATTTATTTCTCCGGCGGAACCGACACTCCCTACAACTACAATGGAATCGGCTATAACGGCCAGCCTGCCGAACCTTCCCCGATGACCTTCGCTTTTGACGACTACAGCGGCGAATGGGAAACGGTCGACGAAAGCACTCCCGAGCCCACCATGGACCATCGCGGCCTGCTGGTGACGCACCGCGGCCTGGTCATCGTAGGAGGCATGGAAAAGGGCCAGCAGGTGACAGCCAAGGTGACGGTTGTAGAACCTGTCTCCAGGAAATGAACTTATCGTCGCTCTAACACATACATTCCAAAGTGGTTACGTGCGCGTAGAGCATGGTGTCCTATGCACACAGCCTTGTGCCCACCCATCACGAAAACCGGTGACGGCAATCACGGCGGAGCCTCCCCTCCAGGCATCTAATCACTACAGCCGCAATTCTTGCGGCATCCCGTTTTGACAACCCGTTCAGTTCACAAAAATTCGGAGGCAAGTCTATGAGTACTGTCATTGAACCGCCCAAGGCTCATGCTACGGCGGACTACACCCATCAAATTCTCAACCTCGTCAAAGCCAAAAACCCGGCCGAACCAGAATTCCACCAGGCCGTCCTCGAAGTGTTCGATTCCTTGCGGCCCGTGTTGGCGCGCCACCCGGAGTATCAAGAAGCCAAGATTCTGGAACGTATTACAGAGCCCGAACGAGTTCTCATGTTCCGCGTGCCCTGGTTCGACGACAAGGGCAAAGTGCAGGTCAATCGCGGCTTCCGCATCGAGATGAACAGCGCCATCGGCCCCTACAAGGGCGGACTGCGCTTCCATCCCTCGGTGAACCTCGGCATTCTGAAATTCCTGGCGTTCGAACAAGTGTTCAAGAATTCGCTCACCACGCTGCCCATGGGCGGCGGTAAGGGCGGTTCGGATTTCGATCCGAAAGGCAAGAGCGACAGCGAAGTGATGCGCTTCTGCCAGAGCTTCATGACCGAACTGCAGCGCCACATCGGCCCCGACACGGACGTTCCCGCCGGCGACATCGGCGTGGGCGGACGCGAGATCGGCTTCATGTTCGGCCAATACAAGCGGCTGCGGAATGAATTCAGCGGCGTCCTCACCGGCAAGGGCCTGGCATGGGGCGGTTCGTTGATTCGTCCCGAGGCCACCGGCTATGGCTGCGTGTACTTCGCCGATGAGATGCTAAAGAGCAAGAAGGATAAGCTCGAAGGCAAGGTCTGCCTGGTCTCGGGCAGCGGCAACGTCTCGCAATACACCATCGAGAAGCTGCTTGATTTCGGCGCGAAGCCGGTCAGCGTGTCCGACTCCGACGGCGCCATCTACGATGCCGACGGCATCGACCGCGACAAGCTCGCGTTTGTCATGGATCTGAAGAACAACCGCCGCGGCCGCATCAAGGAGTACGCCGACAAATTCAAGAAGGCCATCTACAGCGCCACCGACAAGAAGCTCGACCACAACTGGCTGTGGGCCATCAAGGCCGACTGCGCGTTCCCGAGCGCCACTCAGAATGAGATCAACGCAAAAGACGCGGCCAATCTCATCAAGAACGGCGTGAAGGTCGTCAGCGAGGGAGCGAATATGCCCAGCACCCTCGAAGCCACCAAAGCGTTCCTCGACGCCAAAGTCCTCTACGGACCGGCCAAGGCCGCCAATGCCGGCGGCGTTGCCACCTCTGGACTTGAAATGTCGCAGAACAGTATGCGCATGTCCTGGACCCGCGAAGAAGTCGACGATCGTTTGCACAAGATCATGATCGCCATCCACAAGAACTGCTACGAAACGGCCGAGAAGTACGGCACGCCGGGCAATCTGGTGAACGGCGCCAATATCGCGGGCTTCCTGAAGGTCGCGAACTCGATGCTGGATCAGGGCCTGGTGTAGTTGAGTTAGGCGTAAGGTAGGAGCTGTATTTCAGGAAAGTGGGTGCCCCACTCTTGTCCCTGCGTTCTTTGCAGGGACAAGGGTGGGGTTTTTGATTTTCAATCTGCTGGATGATGGCGGGCGGCCCGACCTTCGGTGCTGGTTTCCTCTCCAATAACACAACCGTGGGGGCCCCGTCCTTGCGTTCTTTGCAAGGGCGGGCCGCGATGCCGCCGGTGTGTTTCGCTCAAACCATGCGGGCGTGAAGGCGCGGGTTCCACTGTGCGATCAGGCCGTCACCCGCCCACTTCTCGAAAAGCGCGAGAAGTGGCGCCCCCCAGACCGATTCGGTCGACGTTCAAAGAGAAACCCGCGTTATACTCCCCACGTAGATGTGGCCCACCCGCCGATGATTACTCTCCTGCGCGCTTACATCGACGAATTTGATGACTATACGAACATAGGCTGCAAGGCTTTCGGTTTCTCGGGTTTGATTGGCCCTGTTCATGAATGGCACAAACTGCAATGTAAATGGGAAGACGCCTTGGAGTGCTGCGGCGTTAAGTACTTTCACGCTACCGATCTTCAGGCCTTGGAAGGCGAGTTCAGAGGTTGGACAGAGAGCCAAAGAGAACGCCTCGTGTCTCTGCTTGTGAGGATCGTACAGGAACAGTTGCCTAACTTTCGCTTGCTGGGATCGGCAAATGCGATGTCGTCCTACAGATATCTCCCCGAGTACAGAAGGCGTCACCTCAAGAACCCCTATTTCTTGGGAGCGGTTTCGGTTATGTCCGACGGAACCAGATTTGCACATTTCGATTTTGACGATAAGCCAGTGGAGTTTGTTTTCGATCAAAAGACGAAACACAAACAATGGATTGATCAAGCTTACGACGATGTTCTAAAAACCAAATGGGGCCATCTGTGCGCTGCGAAATCGACGGCCAACCACCGCCTAGTAAGCCCGGTCCAAGTTGCAGATTTGCTTGCGTACGAATCGGAAAAATATATAGAAAGCCGCATGGCAAACCCCGAAGCCACCGACGTAGCAAATTTGCGCTGGCCGATGGAACAATTGAAAGAGCTGTTCTACGGGGGCGACACGACGTGGTACAACTGGCACGGATTGATGCTGGTCACGGACTTTTGGGGAAACTACCAACACCTGTGCAAATTTCTCAAGGTAGACACCAAAGAAACCCACGAACAAAGAAGGCGACGATTTCAAGCGACCCTGTCACGGCTTTCTTAGCGTATAATCCACGGCGCTATGCACTGCTATATGTATGTGCGATGCAAGACTGACCGCTGCCCGATAAAGTCTTACGTGGGTGGGCCACTTTGACGGGGAGAGTATAACGCGGGTTTGTCTTTTAACATTGACCGAAATAACCGTGGGTGCGCCACTTCTCGCGCTTTTCGAGAAGTGGCCTGCCGAACCGCCGACACCGTTCGACTCCGCTTTAACTACCTCGCTCTCGCCAGCACCAGCGTTACATCGTCCGGCTGTTCGTTGTCGCCGATCCAATCGGCCACGGCGGCGGTGACAATTTCGGTGATGCGCTCCAGCGGCAAATGGCGATTCTCGCGCACCAGTTGGATCAGCCGCTCCTCGCCGAACTCTCCATAATCGCTTTCCGGCTCGGTCACGCCGTCACTGTAAGCCACCAGCACATCGCCCGGGCGGAGTTGCACGGTCGCTTCCGGAAAAGTCAAGTTGTCGAATAGGCCGACGACGGTTCCGCCGCAGTCCAGCAGTTGAGACGACCCATTTTCGGAAATCAGGATCGGCGGCAGGTGACCGCCATTCGCGTAGGTGAGCCGGCGCGTCGCTTCGTCATATATTCCCAAAAATAAAGTCGCGTACTTTGCCGCCGGAGTGCTTTCGTAAAGCTGATGGTTCAGCAGCGTCAGCAGCGCCGCTGGAGACGCCTCCCTCCCCTTCAACTCAGAGGCCAGCATCAGCCCCGACCTCCCCGTCGCGGCTGGTTCGTACAGCACTGGTATGTCTTCGATGCTGTAAGCGTGCACCGCCGAGTGGATCGTCGCCATCAGCAACGCCGCCGAAATTCCTTTGCCGCTGATGTCGCCGACCGCCAGCATCAGCTTGCCGGAATTCAGCGCGAGAAAATCGTAGTAGTCCCCGCTCACCGTTCGCGCCGGACGGCAGAACCCGTGGACTTCGAGGCTCTCAAGCTGCGCGATCGACTTGGGGTAGAGCTGCGCCTGCACTTCCTGCGCAATCGCCAATTCGCCCTCCAGACGCTGCTTTTCCTTCTGCTCCTGCACCAGTTTCTCGATCGATGTGGTCATCGAATTGAAGGAGTTCGCCAGCGTCGCCAGTTGGTCGCTCGACTGCACCGTGATGCGGTGGCTGAAGTCGGCGCGATTGATGTGCTTGGTCGCTTCGTAGAGCTGGTCAACCGCCGACGTGATGCTGAGCGTCAGTTTCCTTCCAACGATCAGCGCCAGCCCCACGAAGATCGCGAACACAATCGCAATCAACGCCAAAATAGTTTCCAGGCCTTTGGCATAATCTCCCCGCGCCCCAAAAAGTGTCGCATAGAGCATCGAGGACCGCGTATCGACCTCGGCGATCGCTCCTACGGGCCGTCGTCCTCCCGTGGTCCAATCCACCACCTGCAGCGGGATCCTTAAATTGATCGCGCGATCCAGCGCGTTACTCGCTGGCGGAATCGTTCCGGCAGAAAAGATCTGCTCACGCGGTGTCTCGTCCTCGAATGGCAGGAAGAGCTTCGAGTCGGTCCGCTGCGCCGGCGCGATCGGACTCGCCGCGGGGTCCGCAGCCGGGCTCTCCGTCCCATAGACCGCAATCCGGCCGAGGTCCGCTGCGATGTTCTCGACAAAATTCTTGTCGAGCGGATCGCTCAAAATCACGCGCAAAGATTCCGGCTCCGCCGCGAACACGGTCGCTGTGCGCAGATAGAGTTTGCCGTGGTCGCTCACGAGGTCGCGGAAATCGCCGACGATAAACGACGGAAAGTCAAAGCCAGCCTCGCCCTCCGGCCCCGAGCAGACAGGCTGAGGCTGGTTCCGGCGCCACGCGCACACCTGCCGCCGTGTCCACTCCGGACGACGCGGCCTTGTCCGGCCGAGGGTTTCGACGTCCAGCTTTCCACCGTCCGAGATTTGTGCCGCCAGGTGATTGGCGATGGTTCGGTTGGCTGCTTCCATGCTGCGCAGGTGAGTGGCGATGTCGGAAGTTACGACAAAGCTGGCGAACTGCCCGGCAAAAAGATAGAGCGTGATCAGCGAAATCACCACCAGCAGAAAAACCGGAATCACGCCGATAAAAACATACGTTACGATCAACCGGTTCCGCAGCCGCCACAGCAGTTGCGAGCGCAGCCAGCAGTACCCGGCAATCGCGAGCAACACAATCGCCAGCACGCTGAGAAAAACTACCCATCCCTCCAGGCTCGCCGACGGTGCTGGACTCGCGCGGCGCGTCAGCCACTGCAACGCGAATAGAAGCAGGTCGAGCGCCAGCACGTAAAGCGCCGCCCACGCGATCCAGCTCTTCGGCCAGAGCCCTTTGTCGCGCAGCTTGCTCTCGAGTTCGAGAGAGATCAGTCTCATCTGGTTGCCTGATGCGCCGCCCGATTATAAGACGCCGCGCGTGCCGTCATATCTCGGGATAGATGTCGAAAAAGGCCGTCAGACTCGTCTTGAGCTGCTTCTCGATCTCGTCCTTACTGCCCTCGAGAATGTGCATGGCGACGTGCGCATCCCGCCCATTCTTCAGTTTGATCGTCGCCGCCCCAACCTCCGCGACCTCATCGGAGGGCAGCAGCCGCAGACCGTATACCAACGTCAGGTTTGCCATCCCACGATTGTAAGCCAGAGAATGTGAGCTAGAAGACAAAGGCCGTAGGAAGAACGCCAGCCGCGCGAGCGACGCCCGCAGATTCATTGCTGCGAATGGAGTCGAGCCGTTGCTGAGATCTGTCCCGGCGAATCTATCCCGGTGGCCAGCGCAGTGCGCGCCCGCCGATCAGGTGCACATGCAGATGAAAAACCGATTGCCCCGCGCGCGGACCCACATTCAGCACCGTGCGGTAGCCATCTTCAATCGACCTCTGCTGTGCAATGTGCGCGGCCACCAGGTGACAGCGTCCCACGAGCTCCGCGTCTTCTGCTGCCGCTTCCTTCAAGCCGGCAATATGTCTTTTCGGGATGACCAGCACATGCGTCGGGCCTTGTGGGTTCAGATCTTCAAAGGCAAACGTCTGCTCGTCTTCATAGACTTTCTTGGATGGTACTTCGCCGCGAATAATGCGGCAGAATAGACAGTCCGCCATAACTGAGTCTCCCCTTGCCTAGGATTACGATCACCCGGCAAGTCAACACGGAGATAAGCTCTCTATATCTCTGGAAGAAACAATATCACTTAGATAACAGCGTCTTGCAATAAATTTTCAGTCGAGCCGCACCAGAAACACCGATCCCTCTGGCGTCTCGGTCTCGTGGACCAGCGCGGTTGCGCGCTGGCGGTCGTCGTCCAGCACTCGCACCCGCACCCACCAGTCTCCCACGGGACTTACAAACTTCAACACTTTGGCCGTCTGGTACCGTTTTTGCATGTGTTCCGCTAATTTAGCAGCCGCTTTCTCCCCGGTAAAAGAGCCGATCTGAACCGCCCAGCGTCCACCGGTGTCGAGAGGCACAGGCGCTTGCAACACCTCCAACCGAACTTTCGCAGTGCCTGGCAGGTATACATCCAGCGCCTTCGCGGCGGCCAGCGAGAGATCGACGATGCGTCCTGCGACGAACGGCCCGCGATCGGTGATGCGCACCAACGCCGAATGTCCAGTTTTCAAATTCGTGATGCGTACAATTGAGCCCAGCGGCAAAGTAAGATGTGCCGCCGTCATCGCGTGCATGTTGTAAACCTCGCCGTTCGATCCGCGCCGGTTGTGATACGGAGCGCCGTACCAGCTCGCCATTCCGGTTTCTTCAAAGATCGGTTTCGCGTTGGCGGGGACGTCGATCTTCTCGTTTTCGCGCGTCGTTCCTGCGGGCGGCGGCGTTTCGGCTGGTTTTTCCTGTGGAAGGGACGGTGGTGGTGGAACCTCCGCCTGCGTGTGTTTATGTCCGCCGCAGCCGCTCAGCAGCGCGCTGCCCAGCAATAAAAGGAATAGAAGACATGGCAGACTGCATGGCGAAGGGCATAACAGCGGCCATGCCGCCGGCCCACGCCGCGGCCGCTGCGCGTAGCTGGAACGAAGGCAGTTCAAGAACCCTTGCGCTGCGTTTCCAGAAAGTCCGCGAACTCGGAGAGCTTTCCCGCCGCCGTGCGCAGCGCCTTCGAGGAATGGGTTCGCACTGCCGGCACCACCTCGTCGTTCAGATACGTCACCAGTTCCGCCGTCTCTTTTTCCAGAGTCTCGGCGATATTCGCCACCGAGCGATTGAAGCGCGCGGAAGCCTCTTCCACCTTGCGGTCGAATTCGGTCATACACATCCTGCCGGTTCGGGTTAATGTTCACGCGTGTGCTGCGGTTACCAGGCTTCATTATTATCGTGGGCGTTCTCGCAGCGGTCAATCGGCTTTGTGTGAAAGCGGGGCTGCGCTTCGCTTGGACGGGGCAAAGTCTCATCCCACACAATTCGGGGTCACGGTACAATCACGCCATGCGCCCGAGGATAGCCGTCGAATCGCCCCCGCTTTCTCGGGCCTGGATCAACTCCACAGTTTCCGGCAAGGATCTCAGCCGTTTCCGGCGCGCGCTGCTTCTCTGGTACGACCAGCATCGCCGCGACCTTCCTTGGCGCGAGACTCGCGATCCCTACCGCATCTGGCTCAGCGAAATCATGCTGCAGCAAACGCGCGTGGCCGCTGTCGTTGACCACTACCGGAATTTTCTCGAACGTTTTCCGAATGTGCAGGCGCTCGCCGCGGCTTCTGAAGAGGCCGTGCTGGCAGCCTGGAGCGGCCTGGGCTACTATCGGCGAGCGCGCATGTTGCATCAGTGCGCGCGGCAGATCGCTGAACAGCACGGCGGATTCTTCCCGCGGAATTCCGAAGCCTTGTTTGCCCTGCCCGGCATCGGACGCTACACCGCTGCTGCCATCGCCAGCATCGCGTTCGCCGAGCCCGTAGCCGTGGTCGATGGCAATGTCGAGCGCGTGTTGCAAAGACTGGTCGGCATTAAATTTACCGGCGTCAATCTAACCACGCCGCAAATCTGGCGCCATGCGCAATCGCTTCTCGCGACCTCCCGGCCCGGGGACTTCAATCAGGCCATGATGGAACTCGGCGCAACCGTGTGCGTGCCGCGCGAGCCCCGCTGCCCGCTGTGCCCTGTCCGGGAATGGTGCGTCACTCAGGGAGAAGTTCCGCGCGTCGAGCCGCCCTCCCGCCAGAAAAAGAAACAAATCTGGTGTGCCCTGGAGTGGCGCAATGGCAGTGGCAGTGCTAAAGTCCGGCTGGTGCAACGCCCGAAAGAACTTTCGCTCATGCCCGGCATGTGGGAACTGCCCCAATCGTCCGAGTCTCCACGCCCCTTGCCGGCTTCAGCGCGCTGGCGCACCTTTCGCCATTCCATCACCATCACCGACTACACTGTTCATGTGTTACGAAATACGCTATTACGGAATACGCCGTTGCCGAACGCTCCGCCCGCCGCGAAAGCCAAGTGGATCGCAATAGATCGCATCCCGCAGATCCCCATCACCGGGTTGACGCGGAAAATCCTGAAGGCTGGCGGTATCATCTAGCGGTATCATCTAACTGTTGTGAGGTATTTCTTCCATGAAGTGGCTCGATCGCCTGTTCGGAGGCCCAAAAGATATGGCTGCATTGCCTGAGGGGACCAAAGCGCCTGATTTTTCTTTGGCCGCCCTCGATGGCGGTAAATTCTCTTTACAAGACGCGCTCCAGCGTGGGCAAGTGCTGGTGGTGTTCTTCAAGGTTTCCTGCCCGGTCTGCCAATATTCGTTTCCGTTCCTCGAGCGCTTGCACAAAGCGTACGGCAGCCAGAAGATCGTCATCGTAGGAATTTCTCAGGACGACAAACGCGACACCGCCGCCTTTTTGAGAGAGTACGGCGTGACCTTCCCCGCGCTCCTCGACGATCCCGCCGGCTATGTGGTTTCAAACGCATACGGCCTCACCAACGTGCCGTCATGGTTCCTCATCGCCCAGGACGGCGAGATCAAGATCTCCAGTGTGGGATGGGTAAGGACGGACGTGGAGGATCTGAACCGCCGCATGGCCGAGGCCAACAAGACCTCGGTGCGCCGGCTGTTCCGCCCCGGAGACGACGTCCACGACTTCCGCGCCGGTTGAGGCTCGAAAAACTGATCCCGCGGTCGCGGGACAACCCAGTTGGAGGCGGAATTGCGGTTATAGCTACCGCGTTGCGACGCTCGGATGGTGCTGTCCGCCATCCTGTTTCCGTTTACAGTTCGGGCTTACTTCTTCACAACTGAAGCTTCGAGGTCCCGCGTGAACATTCATATCATTGCAGTGCTCGCCGCCGTGCTGTTTCCGATTGCCGCCGTGTCGACGCAAGAAGTGTCGGCGCAAGAAAAACCAGCAAGACCACGCGCCGAATCTCGCTTTGGCTCGCACCTTCCCCCGGCCGCCGTCGCCGCCCTGCAGGGCATTCGCCCCGACAACATCGAGACCCATGTCCGCTTCCTCTCCCACGATCTTCTTGAGGGACGCGGCACCGGCCAGCGCGGAGGCGACATTGCCGCCGAATACATCGCCGCGCAGTTCGCCCTCTATGGACTGAAACCCGCCGGCGACAACGGTTCCTACCTGCAGAAAGTTCCGCTGGTCGGCATCACGCCCGGCGCCGACACGCGCTTCACGCTCGTTCCCGCCAGCGGCGCACCGCCGAGTCTTAAGCCCATCGACCTCAAACCACTGGTCGACTACGTCGCCTACGATCAAACCCAGCAGCCCGAATCCAACGTTGACGCCGATATCGTCTACGTCGGCTACGGCATCGAAGCGCCCGAATACAACTGGGACGACTACAAAGGTGTCGACGTTAAGGGCAAAGTCCTGCTCATGCTGGTCAACGAGCCGCCCTCGGACGATCCGAACTTTTTCGCCGGCAAGGCGCTCACTTACTACGGCCGCTGGGTCTACAAATACGAAGAAGCCGCGCGCAAAGGGGCCGTCGGCGCCATTCTCATCCACAAAACCGAGATGGCCAGCTATGGCTGGGAAGTCGTGCGCAATTCCAACTCCGGCGAAAAGTCGTATCTCAAGCTCGACGGCACTCCCAAGTTGAAAGCGGCTGCCTGGATCCAGTTAAGTGTCGCGCGCAATCTCTTCGCGGCCTCAGGCCTGGATCTTGACAAAATGATGGCTGCCGCGAACTCGCGCGACTTCAAACCGGTGCTGCTCCCCGTCCGCCTCTCCGCTTACATGACCAGCAAGGTTCGTCCTTTCGAATCGAACAATGTGGTCGCCGTGCTTCCCGGAGCCGGCTCGGTTCTGAAAAATGAAGGTGTGATGTATACCGCGCACTATGACCATCTCGGCATACGGCCCGACATTCCCGGCGACAACATCTATAACGGCGCCATGGACAACGCCACCGGCTGCGGCATCCTGATGGAAATCGCTCGCGCCTACGCAGGCGCCGCGCAGAAGCCGCGCCGCTCGGTCTATTTCGTCTCGGTCACCGCCGAAGAACAAGGCTTGCTCGGCTCCGAATACCTGGGCAAGCATCCGCCGATTCCGGCAGGCAAAATTTCGCTCGATCTCAACTACGACGACTTGATGCCTCTCGGCGAGCCTGAAGAAGTCCAGGTTTCCGGAGCCGAGCGAACCACGTTTTATCCCACGGTGCGGGCGATGGCGCAGGACTTCCGCTTCAAGATTCGTCCCGACGCGCGCCCCGAAGCCGGACACTACTATCGCTCCGATCACTTCAGCCTCGCGCGCGTCGGCATTCCGGCGTTCTCCGTCAATGAGGGAAACAAATTCAAAGGCCACGATGAAGCCTGGGGCCTCGCTCAGCATGACGATTACACCAAGCATCATTACCATCAGCCGAGCGACGAGTATCATCCCGGCATGGACTACACCTCGGACGCCGCCATGGCGCGCTTCGGTTTCGCACTCGGCTGGGAGGCGGCCAACCAATCGCGCCTCGTAGGATGGAAGAAAGGCGATGAATTCGAAAAAGCGCGCCGCGCCAGTCAATAGCTGTTACCGCAGCCGTTACCTCGCTGCTTCCGCCCTTACTAGCGTAACTTTGGGCCCGTCCCGGCGCCATGCTAGCCTGCTGCTTAGTATCGCAGTTTCAGCAATTTGCCAGCAGCGGCAAGCAAGAGACCAGAGGCGATGCCCAAGCTCCCGATTTTTCGGTTGCGCAATTCCGAACCACCCAGCCGGCCCGATCTTCAATATTACGGGCCGACACTCGCGCTCAGCGATTTGCAACTGGGTGTCGACAATCTCCGCTACGACGTTTTTCTCAGCCCGCGCATCACTGCGGATTTAAGTTTTCATCTCGCGCGTTACATCTGCCGCTTCGGCGAAGTGCAAGCGCTCTTCGAAATGGACGTTCCCTCCTCGACCCCAGCCAAATTCACACGCGTCGCCGAGGCCGCCACCCAACTGCGCAAGCCCAGCCCCGCCGACCTGAAAACTCTGCTGGTCTCGATTCATCTCGCGATCCTGAATCGCGCCAAGGCAGAAGGCAATCCGTCGGTCGATGTGCTCGGCCGCCTGGCCGTGCTCAAGTTCATACGCACCGAACTGCAAGCGCAGTTTGCCAGGATTCTCGAACAATGCCGCATGAAGTCGAAGTCGCTCGAGGGCGTGCGGCAAGCGAAAATGATGCAGACGCAGGAGCTCGTCTCCTCTTTGCAGGTGCGTAAGAAGATCGTCCTCCGCCGCGCCGGGCAGGAGATGTTTCGTCTCCTCCTCGAAATCGAAAAAGAAACGCTGGCCCGCACTCGCCGCTCGCTGCTCGGCGAATTGCCCGCCGGCTGCTATCGCCTGTTCCTCAATCCGCTGGTTCTTACTGAAGATGGACGCGACGATTATCTCTGGGCCGAGCACTATTACATGTTCGGCAACTTCGAGAAAGATCCCGACCGTTTCCCCAGCCTCCGCCAATTCGCGCTGAATTTTCTGCGCGAACTCGGATACGGGGAAGCCGTTGACGATGAGCATCTGGAGCAGGCCCTCAATGTTCCCGAAAACGCGGTCACGCTGGTTGGCGCCGGCAACGGCGAAGACTTGACGCAAGAAGACCGCAATCGAAAAGACCGCCTCGACGTCTGGACCCGTCTGCTGCAGCGCGAAGGCGTTCTTTCGCACGTGGTTGCTTCCTATGAGGCCGTTCCTCTGCTCGCCGAATATGCGCCGCGGGTGAATCCGCAGCAGATCAAAAACGCGCTGATCTTCCGCGAAGAAGCGGCGCGCGTCGAAAAAATCATTGCCGAAAGCCGCCTCCATTCCGACCGGCTGTTTGCCGCCATCGGACGCGTAGCCTCCTGCCGCGGCTCGGAGCGCAGCCGCTTTGCCGCGCGTCTTCTGCACGACCTCTTTTGCTATCACCGCGACCTGCGCGGGCTCGATGCTCTCACCACTGGTTTTGACAGTATCAACCTGGTCAGCGACGACAAAGTCCGCAAACTCTCCACGCTCAACGGCATGCTCTACGAGTTCCTGCCTCCCGAAGACCAGAAGCCCGCTGAGGATCGCGTGGTCCACCACGCGATCCTGAAGGCCGACGTGCGCGACTCTTCGCGCCTCACCCGCTCGCTGATGGAAAAAGGCATGAATGCCGCCTCGTATTTCAGCCTCAATTTTTATGATCCGGTAAACAAGCTGCTCGCGAAATACGGCGCCACCAAAGTCTTCCTCGAAGGCGATGCCATCATCGTGGCGCTGCTCGAGCGCGAGGGCGAAACCATGCTCAGCGTTGGCCGCGCTTGCGTCCTGGCGTGGGAGATTGTGAGCCTGCTGCGCGAGTACAACGAACTCCTGGAACGCTCCGGTCTGCCCCAGATGGAAGTCGGCCTGGGCATCGCTTACCAGGATTCGCCTCCGCTCTACCTGATGGATGGCGAGCACCGCATCATGATTTCCGACGCCATCAATGAGAGCGACCGTCTCTCCTCTTGCAACAAGCGCGTCCGCAAGAAACTCGCGCCCGATGCCGGAGTTTTCCAGGTGTATTCGGTGCAGATGGGAGGCGGCGGCAACAACGATGACGGAGCGGAGGTAATGCGCCTTAACTACAACGTAGGCGGAATCTGCCTGAGTGAAGCAGCCTTCCGCAAACTGCAGCAGGAAATCTCGCTCTCCCCTTCGGTAGCAGACCCGAGCGAGTCTGGGTTTAATGGCCCCTGGATCGACGACGAGCGCGAGTTCTTCGTCGGCACCGTTCCCATCGCCAATGGAGTATTTCGCAAGATTGCCATCCGCAAGAACCGCATCGCCCAGGTCGATGCCCGCGACCTTGCCATCCTGCGCTGGACCGGCCGCTACTACTACGAAGTCTGCGCAAATCCCGCCGTTTACGCCGCCTTGCAGGGAGAAAAATCCGCAAGCGCTGCACGCTAGAATTCCGGGGATTTTTCCAAGGCGTACTCTGATCGCGGATTTTGTTAGGAAACTTCAGGGATTGTCATCTCTAGCGAAGCGAGGGATCTGCAGCTTGCACCCCTTCAGAAACTCCGCCTCACCCGAAACGGAATCACCACCACCGCTTCGAGCGCCACCGGTTTCCCCGCTCTTTCCGCCGGCACAAATTTCCAGCGGGCCAGCGCTGAAGCCGCATAGGAATCGAGGCGTTCGTCCGGGCTGTTGAGGATGCGAATGTCGCCCACTTTCCCATCGGCGTGAATCACCGCATAGAGCGTAACCATGCCGTGCACATTGGCGCGAATCAATTCCAGCGGATAACCAGGGTCCGATTTTTCCGTGGCAACCGGCTCCAGCAGTTCCCCTTCTTTCCGCCCCCCGTCGAGTTCTGCAAACTTTATCACCCAGCTGCCCGTCGAGGAATTCAGATTCGGCATGTTCAGCGTCCTGCCATAGACGCGCTTGCCGCCAAAAACCTTGCGGTCCACATCGGTGATCTTATCGTCGGCAACCGGAGACGCAGCCCGCGCGGGCGAACGAGTTCCCGGCGCCGCTCCCGTCGACGAAAGGCTTGCCATCTCGCGTGCGTCCTCCACGCCACTGCCGTTCGATGCGCCGTCCGCCCGGCCCACATGCAGGCCAGCCGGTAAGGAGCTGTTGTTGCGCGTGCCAAAGCCGCTCTTCGCTTCCGATCCCGATCCCACTGAATCTGGTGTTCCCGAAGCGCCCGGTTTTCCCTGTTGATTCGCGCCAAACGTTCCCCGGCGATTGCCTCCGGGAACAGCCACTGGCCCGGTTGGCGTCACGGGATGAATCCCCAACACGATCAGCCGTCCGCCCGCGCTGGCGCCGCCCGCCGCAGCCACGCTCGGAGGAGGTCCGACCGGTTGTACGCTTGCGCCCGGCGGCCGTCCTCTGCCGCGCGCCGCCAGCGAATGCTCTTCCGCCAGCGTAAGCTGTGGAGCCGGCGCCACCACTTCACTCGGGCCAATGTTCACGAGCCCGACGAGTCCCTTCGTCGATTGCGTCAACTCCGGAGGCGGCGCAATCACGTCCGATTTCATCGCCGCTCGAACCACGCGGTCCGGCGCAAACTCCACCTCCGGCGCGGGCGCCACGACTTGCGTCTCCGGCGCAATTATGCGGTTCGATGACGCTCGCGTCGCGTCCAGCGGAACCGCCGGCACGATCGCTCCCGTGACAATGATGTTGGGCAAAGCGACGTCGCGGTCGAGCTTGAGATCGGGCGGCACGACAATGGTTTGGGAGCGGTTGTCCGCTTCCCGCGGAACCGAAAGGATCGGCTGCTTGGCGTAGGCGGGATCTCCCGTTTGCGCCTTCGGCGTTTCGGATGCGCCCGTGTCGAGCGGCGGCAGATATTCTTCCGGTGAATAAGTTACCAGCAACGACCGGTCAAATGACGCTCGGTCAAACGCTGCGCGATCCAGAATCTGTTGCTGGCGAATCCACGCGAGCGTAATCGTATATATGAGGGCAAATGCCGCCGCGTGCAACAACGCGGATTGCAGGAAGCGTCCCCACGGCAGCCTTTGCTGGACGAAGACATCCCGCCACAAGTCGAATTCGTCGTTTTCGTTGCCGGACAATTCCGTCGGCAGTTCCGGCGAACGCAGAGCTGCGCGAACTTCGCTCCGGAATTCCGGGCTCGCGGGATCGCGTTCCACCAAAAGTCTCAGCAGTCTTTTTCCCGGGGATTCCATCTCACTCCAAGTTGCGCTCTAGCCAACTCCTGTTTCCTATTACGAACGGTGCCCCCGAAAGGCGGGATCCGAGGCGTTTTGGCTGGCTCGCCACGGACGGCTACTCTGTAGAACGATTATAACTGACCTCGAGGGTGCCCCACTCATTCGTGTTTTTGCGAATGAGTGGGCGGCCTGTGCCCGCTGTTTCGCCCGCCCCCTGCAAATGGCCGTTATACTGATGATTCCGAGGTGAGCATGCCGATCCACCGAACCCGCTTCCACGCGCTGCAACTTTCGTGTTTCGTTCTTTTTGCTTTGATGCTTGCTGGCGCGCAGGCGAACCCGGATCAGCAGAACAAAGATCGGCAGAGCCCAGCAGCGCCCGGCGCGGATTACTCCGGCATGTACAACTTTTTGCGCGAAGGCGAGTTTGTGCAGATCACAGTCGAAGACCAGGGACACGTCATCGGCTTTGTTTCGCGCTACGCCGACTCGGAGAGCGACCACGACGTTTTTCTGAATCACTTCTTTAAGTCGGGTAAGCTCGATGGCAACCAACTCGCGTTTAAGACCGAGACCGTGCGTGGCGTATCGTTCGAATTTCGGGGAACGGTCGAGCGCGGCGAGGGCAAGAGTCGGGGCGACGAAGCGTATTACGTGCTGAAGGGAACTCTCATCGAGAACACAACCGACGAAGCGAAGAAAACTTCTTCCCACTCGCGCGAGGTTGCGCTGAAAAGTTTCCCCCAGGATATGGCCCCGCCACAAGCGGAAAAGAAGTAGGCGGTCAGTCTTCGATCTGCAGTGTTCCATCTTCATCCGGTTTGCCGGAGATGAAACCGCTCGCCTTTTCCGGGGGCATGGTGAAACCCCAACCAGGGGACATTTCTATTGTGGTATGGCACGAGTTCTATGGGTACTGTTGTTAACAAGTTAAAATGTCCGGTTTTTGTAGCAAGTGAAATGTCCGGTTTTGTTAATCTCCCGTAGCCGAGGCGGTGGAAAAGTGGGAATCCCGCGTACTTGGCGGGATTTCCAAGCGCGGTG
>Ga0208038_1000265_pt1 | contig 49214 bp, 40 predicted proteins | sample June2015DPH_16_1_FD_184714 | JGI IMG/M metagenome (GOLD analysis project Ga0208038, IMG submission 184714) | Peatland microbial communities from SPRUCE experiment site at the Marcell Experimental Forest, Minnesota, USA - June2015DPH_16_100... | ecosystem: Environmental > Terrestrial > Soil >...
GGTTGGCGTTCTTCAGGTCGTGGATGAGCTGCGCCAAATCCTCGATGGAGTAGATGTCGTGGTGCGGCGGCGGAGAGATCAGTTGCACGCCCGGCGTCGAGTGGCGGATCTTGCCGACGTACTCGTCCACCTTGTGGCCGGGAAGCTGCCCGCCCTCGCCCGGCTTGGCGCCCTGGGCCATCTTGATCTGCAACTGATCGGCGTTGACCAGGTACTCGGTGGTCACGCCGAACCGCGCCGACGCCACCTGCTTGATGGCGCTGCGCCGCCAATCGCCGTTGGCATCCCGCTTGAAGCGATCGGGGTCTTCGCCCCCCTCGCCGGTGTTGCTCTTGCCGCCGATGCGGTTCATGGCGATCGCCAGCGTCTCGTGCGCTTCCCGTGAGATCGAGCCGAAGCTCATCGCTCCCGTGCAGAAGCGTTTGACGATTTCCTGGGCCGGCTCCACCTCCTCCAGCGGCACCGGGTTCTGGGCTTTCTTGAAATGGAGCAATCCGCGCAGCGTGCAGTGCTGACGCGATTCATCATTCACCAGCTTGGTGTATTCCTGGAACGCCTTGAAGCCGTCGATCGGCTGAGTGAGGCCCAGGCGTATCGCGTGCTGCATCTTGGCGATGGTGTCGGGGTTCCACATGTGGTATTCCCCGTCGCGCCGCCATTGGTATTGCCCGCCGTCGTCCAGCACGTGGCCGTTGACGCGGATGGGGGGAAAACCGCGCCGGTGCCGCAGCAGCGACTCCTTGGCGATGACATCCAGGTCCACGCCGTTGATCCGGCTGCACGTGTTGGTGAAATATTTATCCACCAGCCGGTGGCTGAGCCCGATGGCCTCGAAAATCTGCGCCCCGCGATAGCTCTGCACCGTGCTGATGCCCATCTTGCTGGCGACCTTGAGGATCGCCTTGTTGGCGGCCTTGGTGTAGTTCTTCTTGGCGGCCTCCAGGCTCAGTTCCGCCGGAAACGCCCCGGCCTTGTGCAAATCCGCCAGGGTCTCAAACGCCAGGTACGGATTGATCGCCCCGGCGCCGTAGCCGATCAGCAGGCAAAAATGATGCGCCTCGCGCGCCTCGCCGGTCTCGATGACCAGCCCGCACTGCGTGCGCGTGCCTTCGCGGATGAGGTGATGATGCACCGCCGCCGTGGCCAGCAGGCTGGGGATCGGCGCCCGCTGGGCATCGACGCCGCGGTCGGACAAGACCAGGATCGACGCTCCCTCGCGCACCGCGGCGGCCGCGGCTTCGCACAGCGCCTCCACCGCTTTGGCCAGCCCCGCCTCGCCCTCGGCGACGTTGAACAGCATCGGCAGCGTCACCGCACGCAGGTCCCCGTGCGACACCTCGCGCAGCTTCTCCAAATCCGTGTTGGCCAGAATCGGCTGCTTCAGCTTGATCAGATGGCAGTTCTTGGGCACTTCGCTGAGCAGGTTGCCCTCGCGGCCCAGGTAGGTGTACAGGCTGGTCACCAACTCCTCGCGGATGGCATCCAGCGGCGGATTGGTCACCTGGGCAAAGAGCTGCCGGAAATACGCGTACAAGAGCTGCGGCTTGTCGCTCAGACAGGCCAGGGGCGTGTCCGTCCCCATGCTGCCCACCGGCTCCAGCCCGTTGCTGGCCATCGGCAGCATGATCATCTTGATCTCTTCCACCGTGTAGCCGAAGGCGTGCTGACGCACCAAGAGCGTCTCGTGGTCCACCTCCTGCACGTTCCGCGGCGCCGGCAGATCGTCCAGGGGGATCATGTATTCCTTGAGCCACTCCTTCCACGGGCGCTTTTCCACCAGGTTGCGCTTGATCTCGTTGTCGTCGATGATGCGGCCCTGCTTGAAGTCGATGAGGAAGATTTTCCCGGGCTGCAAGCGCCACTTCTTGACGATGTTTTTCGGATCGACGCTCAGCACGCCCACTTCGCTGGCCATGATGACCAGGTCGTCCTTGGTGACGTAGTAGCGGCTGGGGCGCAGGCCGTTGCGGTCCAGCACCGCGCCGACCTGGTTGCCGTTGGTGAAGACGATGCTCGCCGGGCCGTCCCACGGCTCCATCAAGCAGGCGTGATATTCGTAAAACGCCTTCAGCTCCTCATCCATCTTGTGGTTGTTCTGCCAGGCCTCGGGGATGAGCATGAGCATCGAATGCGCCAGCTCGCGCCCGTTGAGGGTCAGGAACTGCAGGGCGTTGTCGATCGTCGCGGTGTCCGAGCCGGACTCGGTGAGGATCGGGTACATCTTCTGCAGCTCGTCGCCGAAGACGTCCGATTGCAGGGAGCCGTAGCGCGCCCGCATCCAGTTGCGATTGCCGCGCAGCGTGTTGATCTCGCCGTTATGCGCCACGTAGCGGTAGGGGTGGGCCCGGTCCCACGAGGGAAACGTGTTGGTGCTGAAGCGCGAGTGAATGACGGCCAGGGCGGAGGAAAAATCCGACTCCGACAAATCCGGGTAATACTGCCGGACCTGATGGGCGGTGAACATTCCCTTGTAGATGATGCGCGTGGCGGAGAGCGCGCAGATGTAAAACATGCTGCGTGCTTCGGCGGGGAGGTCGCTGAATTCGATGCTGTTTTCCGCCCGCTGGCGGACCAGGTACAGCCGGCGGTCGAAATCCCGGCGGTTGTAGAAGGTGCTGCCCATGCCGACGAAAATCTGGCGAATCCGCGGCTCGCAGCGCTTCGGCGTTGGGCCGATGGATTTGTTGTTCACCGGCACGTCACGCCAGCCCAGCACCGTCATGCCGTAATCGCCGATGATTTGCTCGAAGATGCGCTCGCATTCCTGGCGTTGCACCAAGTCCTGGGGCAAAAAGACGTTGGCCGCGCCGTATTGCCCCAACGGCGGCAGGGTGATCCCCAGACCCGCGCACTTACGCCGCAAAAACGCATCGGGAAGGCGGACCAGGATGCCCGCCCCGTCCCCGCTGTCCGGCTCGCACCCGCAGGCGCCCCGGTGGCTCATGTTCTCCAGCATCTCCAACGCCTGCATGATGATGCGATGGCTGGCCTTGCCCTTCATGTGGCAAAGAAAGCCCACGCCGCAGGCGTCGTGTTCAAACCGAGGATCGTATAGGCCCATCGCGGGCGGTCGTGCATGCATTGCAACGCTTTTAGATAGAATGCCTTGCAGAACAACGAAATCGCCAATTTATAACGATTTGCAGCGGTGTTAACAAATTTCCACACCGCGGATAAATCACGCAAACCTGGCTTGGAGCGCGGAGATTCAGAGCGGTTGGCTACCGTAACAGTATGCCTTTTTATGCAAGACAGTCAATCAAAACTCGCCGCACCCGACCGCATCGAAGCCCACGGCCGCCATCTCTCCGTATGGCAGCTCCTGACTTGGCTCGCCGTGGCCGCGGGAACCGCCTTGCGCTTTTGTCGGCTCGATCACCAGAGCCTCTGGATGGACGAGGGATATACGGCCTGGATGGTATCCCACCCCTTGGGCCAGATTGTCCGCCTGACGCGCGCCGATACCGCGCCGCCCCTGTTCTATTTGCTCTTGCGGTGGTGGAGCGATCTCTTTGGCCACGAGCCCGAAGCCGCCCTGCGGTCCATGACGGCCCTGTGCAGCGCGCTGACATTGATCCTGGCCGTCGGTCTGGCCCGCAAATTCTTGTTCAAGCCCGCCGCCGTTGCCGCCGCCCTCTGGGCCTTGGCACTGGGATTCCATCAAGTCTTCTACGCCCAGGAGGCGCGATTTTATCCCCTGATGGCCCTGCTGCTCGTGGCCGCGATGCTCTGCCTGCTGCGGCATTTGGCCGCGCAACATCGCGCTTGGCTGATTCCCTTGACCCTGCTCCTGGCGGCCTCGCTCTACACGCACAACGTCATGATGCCGTACGTGGCGAGCTTGGCCCTGGTCTGGCTGATACTTCCTTCACATCACAGGCCGCGGCGGCGCATCACGGACATCGCCCTCACCGCCGCCATCGTCGCGATCCTCTACGCCCCGTGGGGGATTTTTTGCCTGCCGAATCAGCTTCGCATCGTTCATGGCGAATTCTGGGTGAGCCGGCCGGGCGCCACTGACATCACCAACCTGATCGCCTGGTTGGCCGATGTGCCGGAGACTTGGTCCTGGCGGGCCATGGGCGCGCGCCTGCACGCCCCCGAATTTGCCGGCCACATCCTGCTGGCCATCGGGCTGGCGCTTGTCGCCGCGTCGCTGCTTTTGTCTCTGCTGCGACAGCGCGGGCCGCGGCTCCGTCAGGCGATCGCCATGATCCTGCTGGCGTTTTTCCCGCCGCTGTTGGTGGCAGCGTACAGCCGCCTCGCCACGCCCATCCTGATGACAAAGACGTTCTTGCCTTCCGCCGCCCTGATGCCGATCGTGCTTCTGCTGCCGATGAACCTGGCCCTGTCGCCCTGGGCCCGTCGGGCCGTCGGCGCCGGCGCCATTCTGATGCTGCTCTTGGCCGCCGGCGATCTATTGGCCTACGAAACGGTGCACCAGAACGAGGACTGGCGCGGCGTCGCCCGCTGGGTTGCCCAGCTCCCGCCGCGCCATCGGCTTCTCGTTTTCGTCTCCGAGGACGGTCAGCTTCCCTTTGATTACTACTATTTCTATCGCCCCGACGAATCGGCCACCGGCGTTCCCGCCGCCTTTCTGGACCGCGACCCCCCGCGCGCCATGCTGCGCGTGCAAAAGGCGCAGGACTTAGCCCGACTGGAATCGCGCCTGGCCCAGCAGCCGTACCCGCAGGTCATTCTGATCCTGTCTCATCTTTTTTGGGCCGACCCGGACGAGCTGACGCTGAAAAAATTGCAATCCCTGTTTCCCAACGCTCAGCGCCAAACCCTTGGCGAGCTGACGATCGTTCGCTTCAGCCGGGACAACGGCGGCGAAGTCGGCCCGTAATGGGCGTGGGTCCGCCAATGTTCTCGGGCGGCCGCATTTCCTCCTCCTCCGGTACTCCCAACTTTTTTCATCTTCGGCGTAACTTCTTGTCTGGCACGTTCTAATATCACCGCGGAGTGCGCAGAGCGCGCAGAGACGACGCAGTGCCACGGCCACCGACGTATTTCTCGGCGTTCTCAGCGATCTCCGCGGTGACATCTTGCGTTTCGAGCGCGCGGATAGCAGCCCTGAAAATGAAGGACTTACAGCACAGATGAAAAAAGTTGGGTACTCCGGGGGAGGAGCGAGGTGGGGGTTCGAAGCGATTTGCCGTCGAATGCGGAGTTGCGTTTTCACGCTAGATCGGCAAACCCCCACCCAACCCTCCCCCGGAGTACCGTGGGAGGGGAAAGACGGTGGTTGCCGGTTGTGATGCGCTCCAGAAAATATTGGGAGACCCGGGCCATCTTTTTTTGTAATTTTATCTTGCATACTATGTGTCACATAGTACAATGGGGACCGAGGTGGTCCGATGCGCGTGGAACGTGAACTGATGCGCGGCGCTGGTCCGCTGGCGGTCTTGCAGATTCTGGCCGGCGGCGAGCGATACGGGTACGAGCTGGTTCAGCTTCTGGATCGCCGCAGCCGCGGCGTTCTGGCCATGGGCCAGAGCACGCTCTATCCCCTGCTGTACAACCTCCAGGCCAAGGGGCTGATCGCGTCGCGCACGCAGGTTGCCTCCAACGGCCGGCCGCGCCGGTACTACCGATTGACCGACAAAGGCAAGCGCCGCCTGGAGCGCAGCCGACAACAATGGGAAGCCTTGTCCCTGGCCATTGGACAGTTGGGGATCGCCGGCGCCTAAAGCGGCCCCGGCGCAAGGAGACGCGGGTATGTCCGAGGTTTTGGGGTTATTGCGGAAATTCCACCACACGCCCTGGCGCGACCTGCTGCGGGGGCGTCTGAGCGGTCGGCTCGACGTGGAAAGCCGCATCAACACCGCCGATCTTCCCGAGCCCGCCAAGTCGCTGATTCGCCAGATCGTCTACCAGCGAGGCCTGTGGCGCATGGAGCGGATCGAGGTCGCCGATGAACTGCTCGCCCACTTCGCCGACGGCTTGGAATCCGGGGCCACGCTCCAACAGTTGATCGACTCCTTCGGCGATCAGCGCGTCGTCGCCAAGCTGATCCGCCGGGCCAAATCGCGCAACCGACCCTGGGCCTGGCGGGTCGTTGCGGTCGTCGTTCGCCTGCTCGAAGTGGTGATCGTGCTGCACATGCTCCTGGCCGCGTATTTCCTCTCTGGCAAACCGTCGCCGAACGTGGATTACATTGCGATCGTCAACCGTCCGATCCTGCAAATCCCGCCCGAGCAGCGCGCCTGGCCCCTGTATCGCCAGGCGATTTTGGCGACGGCGGATTACCAGCCGCCGGAGGTGGACGATAATCCCATCGAATCTGACCGCGCTCTCAAGCCCGGCGGCAAGAATTGGCCGTGGGTGGTGCACTGGCTGGATCAGCACGCCGCCGCCTTGCAGCTTGTCCGCCAAGCCGCGGCCAAGCCGGCGCTGGGGTTTGTCCTGGGCCCAAATGGCTCGCAGAACGACCCGGCCCTCGGCTGGGAATTTCAACAGTCGTCTGATCCAGCTCGCGTTGAATTGCGACGCCTCCTCCTACCGCATCTGGACCCCATGCGGATTTTGGCCAGCCACCTCGTAGCCGACGCCCAGCGATGCCGCCAGCAAAACGATCGCGCCACGCTGATGGGCGACCTGTCGGCCCTTTTGGGCATGGCCGAGCAACTCCGCGCCCAAGCCGGCCCCAGCGCCGTCGTTGCGGGATTCATGCAAGTGAAAGCGATGGGCGAAATCCAGGCGACTCTGACCGAAAAACCGCAGCTTCTGGAAGATTCCGATCTCCGGGACTTGGCCCACCAATTATCTCGCTGGGGCGATGCCGCCACGATTTACCCCATGGAATTCCAGCGACTGGCGTTTTACGACACCCTCCAGCATGCCTACACGCAAAGCGACGGCCGGTTCACACTCGAGGGAATCGACTACTTGGACGACCAACCATTGTGGGGTTCTTATTTGCGTGCTCACGACGTGCTCTACAACTGGCGCACCGAGTTCGCCGTCGGTCCGGAGCTGTTGGCCATCGTCGCCTCGCGCCAACAGATTGAGCGGGAATTTGAACAGTGGGCCGGCTCCGCCGAGGCCGAATTGCATGAGCCGATGCGCCAGTGCCCCGTCGGCGATTCCGATCGACAACTGGACGCACTGCGCCACTCTTATATGGGGAAATATCGGTATGCCGCGCTTCTCGATTGCGTGGTGCCCGCACGTGCCCAGCGAATGTCGGCGGAACGGCTCCTGGGTCGGCGTGACGGCATGGAGGTCGCTCTGGCCCTGGAGCTGTATCACCGCCAGTACGGCCGCTATCCCGTTTCACTCGATCAGCTTGTGCCGGCGCTCCTGCCCTGCGTGCCCGCCGATCGAATCACCGGCGATCCGGTGCGCTATCGCCTCGTGAATGGACGGCCGATCATCTACAGCGTCGGCGCCGACCGCCGCGACGACGGCAGCAAGCCGCCCATCGTTGACGGCAAGACCGCCAACTGGCGAGCCGCGAAATGGGGTCCCGACATCAAGGTCTATAACGGGGATTGGGTGCTTTATCCGGATCCCGATTCGGATGGTTGAGGGACAATACGGTCACCACCTGACCAGCACGGCCGTTGCGTCATCGGCCAGGTTTTGCGTGCCGGCGAACTGGTAAACCGCCTGGAAAATCCGCTCGATGGCATCCTCGCCCTGGCCCGCGGCCGCCAAGGCGGCCTGCACGCCGGACAATTTGAATTGCCGCCGCTCGCCCGCGGGCGATGGCTCGGCGGCGAATTGCTCGATGATGCCGTCGCTGAGGATCAGCACCCCGCACCCGCCGGCCAAGGACGCCGTCGCCGTCGTGTATTTCGAATCGGGCACGATCGCCAGTGGAAGTCCGTCGCCGGCGGACAAGTGCTCGAAGGTTTGGTCGGCGCGGCTCAGCAGCGCATAGCCGTGGCCGGCGTCGACGTAGGTGACGGTCATTTCCCGCGCATCAAACACCCCGACCCACAGCGTGACGAACTTGCCTTCCGGGCGGCGCGGATGCAGAAAAGCGTTCAGTTCCGTCACCGCCCGGGCCGGATCGCCGTGATCGTTCAAGGCCGCGTGCAGGAATCCCTGCGACGCGGTCATGAGCACGGATGCGGCGATGCCGTGACCGCAGACGTCGCCCAGGCTGACCGCCAATCGCCCATCGGGCAACGTCATGGCGTCGAAAAAATCCCCGCCCAGGTACTGGCCCGGTCGGCTGCGGCCGCTGCACGCAAACGGCCCGCAGCGCACGACCACGCGCGGGAGAATCCATCGCTGGGCGGCCGCGGCCGCGCCCAGCTCCGCCTCGATCAGCGCCGCCCGCCGCTCCATCTCGATGCGCTTGAGGTTGGCCAGGGCCAGTCCCGCCATGTTCGCCAGCGCCCGGCAGAACGAAGACGCATTGGCGTTCAGCGCCCGTCGCGCGCCGCCGCTGGACGACCGCGAATCGAGGTAAAGATACGCGGCCACCGTCGTGCCCAGCATCAGGGGCGCGCAGATCGCCGCGTCGATCTTCATGTCCACGATGCTTTGCGCCATCTGGCCGTCGCTATCGGCCGACAGTTCGACCACCGTGCCCTGGGATGCCGTCGCCAAAAGCGTGCGACTGTAGGCCGCAGCGCCGGCTTCGTGCAGTGCCGGACCCATCCGGCTGGCCAGCACCTCGACGCGCCCCCCGGCATCCAGCGCCCGCAGTATCGTTGCGTTGGGCAGACCCGTGCCCCGGCAAGCCGTGTCCATCAGCACGTTGGCCAGCGCCAGCTCATCGCCCGCCGCGTGAAGCGCCGAAGCGCTTTGCAGAAGCAGGTTCAGCATATCTTCCTGCAGCGGCTTGGCCTGCTCGGAGGTTACGCTGCGAACCAGCATGGTGGCCGTATCGCGATCGTCGACGCTCAGCAGTCCGTGCTGCGGAAGGCCCTGCGTGCTGAAGCTGAAGGTCCAGGGCGCGATGCGGATCAGATCGCCGCTCTTGAGGGGCATTTCACGATGCGGCGTCAGCTTGACGCCGTTGACGAAGGTTCCCCAGCGGCTATTGAGGTCGACGATCCGCCACCGCCCGCCCTGCTCGATCAAGTGTGCATGGTGCCGCGAAACCGATTCGGCGGACGCGGGAAGCTGCAACTCGCACTGTTCGTGTCGGCCGATGACCAGCCCGCCGGGGGTGGGGCTCAGTTCCAGCGGCTCCAGGGGCGGCGCCCCTGGCGCGCCGGGCAGGGGAATCAGCCATGCGCTGTCCGACATGCAAGGGGAAAGCCTACGCCCCGGGTCATGGCCCGGCAAGCACAAGCCAAATCCGCACCCAATCCTCCGAATATCCGCCAGGAAATAGATTGACGGTCCTTGTGCGGACATTAAGCTGTCGCCCCGGGTTGCAAAAGGTGGTGCATGTCGGTTCGATGCCCGCACTGCGGCAATTTGATGGAGCTCAAGGGCCAGCGCCCCGGGCGATTCACTCCGCGCTGTCCGCAATGCGCCCGGAAATTCATCCTGGTGGTCCCTGAAGGGGACCGGCCGCTGCGGGCGATGATGCCCGACGCCGATCTCCAGCCCGCCGCTTCGGCGTCCAACGCCGCCGTTGGCACTGTGGCGCCTTCGGCGCTTCAGACCGCCGCCACCACGCTGATTCAACCGGTCTACGTGACGTTGCGTCCTGCGCCCTGGGCCGACGAGGCGGCAGACTCGCCCGCCGGCGCGATTTGCCGCAGGCTCGGCGGATACGCAATTCTGCAGAAGCTCGGCGAGGGAGGCATGGGATCGGTCTATCTGGCCCGGCAATTGTCCCTGGATCGCAACGTCGCGGTGAAGGTATTGCGGCCGGGGCTTTCGCAGGACCCGGCCTTCATCGCCCGCTTTGCCCGCGAGGCTTACGCCGCGGCCCAGCTTTCGCATCACAACATCGTCCAGATCCACGACATCGGCCAGGACGAAATCGCGCACTTTTTCAGCATGGAATTTGTCGAGGGCCAGAGCCTGGCCGCTCTGCTCAACGAAAGCGGGCGCTTGGAGGCCGAGACGGCCGTCGCCCTGGTGTTGCAGGCCGCGCGCGGGCTGAAGTTCGCTCACGATCGCGCCATGATTCACCGCGACGTCAAGCCGGAGAATTTGCTGCTCAATGAACAGGGCTTGGTGAAGGTGGCGGACCTGGGCCTGGTCATGCAGCGCGGGAGTACGCCGGACTATAGGGCTCCAGAGCAGGCCTGCGATGCGGCCGCGGCCGACGCTCGCGCGGATGTTTATTCCCTGGGCTGCACCCTTTACACCTTGCTGACCGGCCGACCGCCCTTTCTCGGCAACAGTGCTGCCGAGGTCATCACCAAACACGCCCGCGAGCCGATCACGCCCCCGGGCGCCCTGGTCCGCGGCCTGCCCACGTCTCTGTCCGCCATCGTCATGAAGATGATGGCCAAGAAACCGGAGAACCGCTACGCCAACATGGACCAGGTCATCGTCGCCTTGGAGGATTTTCTGGGCGTCGCCGGCGAAGGCAAGCCGTTTACCCCCAACCAGGAGCACGCCCGCGCCCTCGAGTTCACCGTCGAGCAGTTTAACCGTTCCGCCTGGGCCCGCCTGCGCCGGGCGATGATCGCCTCTTATTTCGCCTTATGCGCCGGCGCCACCCTGCTGCTGCTCTTCCTCGCCCGCGGCGGCGACGCCGTTTTCTACTCGAAGTTCGCCGGCGGCATCGTCGGTCTGGCCGTGCTCAGTTTCGCCAGTTACGTCGTCTTGAGCGGAGTCACTCAAAAGACCTATCTGTTTCGCAAGTTGCGCCAATACGTTTTTGGCGCAAGCATCGTCGACTGGTGCAAATCGCTCCTGGCCCTGGCCGTGCTGATCGGCCTGTTGGTGATGTTCGATTTGCACTGGGTATGGCTGGGTTTCCTGATTGCCGCGGCGGTTCTGGCGGCGCTTTTCCATTTCACCATCGACGCCGTGGTGCGCCATGATCGCCGATCGGCGCTGGAGCAGGTCGAACGCCTGCTCAAGGCGCTTCGCCTGCGCGGCCTGGACGAGGAGGCGCTGCGCTGCTTCGTGTGCAAATTTTCCGGCTTGCGCTGGGAGGAGTTTTACGAGACGCTGTTCGGCTACGAGGCCAAGATGCGCGCCCGCCACCGCTGGGCCGTGCGCGGCGGCGGACGCGATGGCAAAAAATGGGGCGCCTGGCGCGATCCGGTCATCGCCTGGGTCGACCGGCGCATGCACCAGCGCCAGGAGCAGCGGCAGCAGCGCTACCTCGTCCAACTCGAGGAACAACACCTGCGAGCCCAGGGCGTGGAGGAATGCGAAGCGCGCACCCAAGCCCTCCAGACCGTCAACGCCGCCGTCGCCCAAGCGCATACGCTTCGTCAGCCGCGTCCGCAGCCCTCGGTCCCAGACACCCCAACCCCCCCAATCGACCCAATCTCCGCGCCGGCCGGACCCGACGCCATCGTAGACGTGTCCGCCGCCGCGTCGCTCGGCGAGGAGCAGCGGCGCAATCGCCAAACCGATTGCCAGCGCAAGGATGGAAGCATCTGGGGCCTGTGCATGTTGGCCGCGGCGCTTCTAATTTTTAGTGGAAATTCTTTGCACCTTCCGACGTTAAAATTGGTACAACCTGAGCACGCGGGGCTAATGGCGGGGAGCGGCGTCGCCGTCTTGGGTTTGGTGTTTGGCCGGCAGTGATTTGGGTTGGGGCCAGGCCCGATGCCGCCGATCGCCAGCGGCCACTAAACGTTTGCGATTACAGGGGGTTGCAGCTAAAATGGGCACCGAAAATACTTCCATTGCTGCTGTAAAAGGGGTCTACATGCTGCAGCCAAAGCAGCGCATCGGGGAGTACGTCCTGGACGAACCCCTGGGTCGCGGTGCCTATGGCGAGGTTTGGAAGGCACACCATCACATGTGGGCCGACCAGATCGCCGCGGTCAAGGTCCCCACTGATCCGGCCTACATCCACAACCTGCGTGAGCAAGGCATTCGCGTCCATCGGCTGGTGCACCCCAACATCGTCCACCCCATCGGGTTCGATCCTCAAGCCGATCCGCCCTATCTGGTCAACGAATACGTTTCCGGCGGCAGCCTGCGCCCCTGGGTCATCAAGCGGCGACTCAGCGTCACGCAGGCGATCAACATTCTCCGCCAGATATTGGCCGCTCTGCAGTATGGACATGAACGCGGCATCATCCATGGCGATCTGAAGCCGGACAACATCCTGCTCGATGCCGCCGCCCTCAACAGCGAATTTTCCGCCCCCGGATGCGTGAAGGTGACGGACTTTGGCGTGGGCGTGGCGGCCATGGCCACCGCTGCGGCCGCCGCCTCCCCCAGCGCCAGTTCCACCGGCGCGATGTGGTACATCGCTCCCGAGCAACGCCTCGGCGCCCCCGCCGATGTCAAGTCCGACATCTTCGCCCTGGGCGTGGTCCTGTTTGAAATGCTCACCGGCGAGCGCCCCAGCGGCGCTGAACTGCCCAGCGAATTGAACCCCGAAGTGACGCCCGCCCTGGATGAACTCTTCCGCAAATCCTACGCGCGTCGCGAGCGGCGTTTTGAAACGGCCCAACAATTCCTCGACGCCTTGCCCGAGGAACCCGGCGCGCAGCATCGAATCCTGCGTCTTGCCGATGCCCCGTCGGAGCCGAAGTCCCCGGCCGCGCCGGCGTCAGCCGCGCCGCCGGCCGCTGCGCCGCGGACCGCCACGGCGGTCGCGGATGCGGACATCATCGAGGTAGCGCCGCCGCCGCCGCCGCCGGCCGCCAGGGTTCGGCCCCCGCCGCCGCCCGCTCCCGAGCCGGTCAGTGCCCCCGTGGCACCCGACGCATCAAAACCCGAGCAGTCCGAGCAGGCAATCGCCGCCCAGGAGACCGGCAGCGCAGAGCTCGACACGGCGACGGTGGACGCCGACGCGATGGCCCCAACCGCGGGCATCGCCGCCGCAATCCAGGAGGACCTCGCGCCGCCCACGATCGGCCCGACCCTCCCGCCCATTCCACGCCAACCCTCACCCGCCCAGGAAAATCTTCTGTACGATGAGTTGGCCCATCGCCAGGTCCGCTCGGCCGATGATCTGCGTTTCGCCCTGAAATCCTATTTTCAGGGCCGACAGATGGATGAAGGCGAATCGGCCAACATCCGCCTGCGATTGATCAAGTGGGCCAGCGTCACCGGCGGCGGACAGTCAGACCTCGACCAGCACATCGTGCTCACCGAGGCCTGGTCGCGCCCGCTGTACTTGGCCCAGCTCCTGACGCGCACGCTGGACCAGCGGCAACAATCCCGATCCACCGCCATGGACCACCCGGCCGCCCAGTTGGCCGTGGCGCATCTGCACTCGGAGGATTACAAGCTCATGGCCCACTTGTCGGGCCAGCGCATCGATCCGTCACTGTTGGAGGCGGCCCCGCCCGGCGCCCTGCGCAACGGGCTGGTCGGCTTGGCGCAGGACGCCGGCCGCCAATTCCAGGGCCGCATCCAACGCCAGGACCTGCTCCTGTTCCGCTCCAACGCCATCGTCGCCCATTACGAGTTTGACGGCCAACCCTATCAGGCGTTTCTGGTCGGCAATAACCTGACCGTCCTGGCCGATAGCGAGCCGTTCACCAAGATCCGTCAGGAACCCACCAAGCGCGCCACCGCCATGCTCGACGGCGAGCAGATCGACCAGGGCATCCGCGAGCTGCACCGCGCGTTGGACAGCGCCCAGTGGCGCGGCAAGGCCGCCACGATTCTGGCCGCCTTCCGCGGCAAGCTGGCCGCCGCCTACATGGCCGAAGCCCGGCAGCTCTTCCGGGAATTCGGCTGGTTGGAGAGCCTGGAGATGTCGTCGCGCGCCGGACAACTGGCCCCCGCCAACGACGCGCCTCTGCTTCACGCGGCGCGCGTCCGCAAATGGGTGACGCGGATGCAATTGCTCCCGGGCATGGTGATCGCCGCGGTCTTTGTCGGGCTATCGGTCTTGTGGGGTCTGGACGTCACGCCCCGGGATTTCAAGACCGTTTCTCTGGAAATCCTGACCCATCCCTTTTTCGCCGCGGGCATGGCGGCCCTCTTGGCCACCCTCTGGTCAAACCGCACGTTGGGCGTGCGCATGACACGCACCGATTTCGCCTTCTATCACGCGATGCTCCTGCCCACGGCGGTGGCCGGCGTGCTGGCCCTGGTCGCGGCCTCGCCTTCGCCACATCCGTTCCTCGACCGGTTCTACGATATTCTGGACGGCGGCGGCCTGCTGGCCGTGATTCTCGCCGACGTGCTTCTGTTCAGATGTTTCCGCCCTCAACTGATCCGCCCCGCGCCCGCCGGCGATTTTGCCGGCGACGAGCTGCTGGTCCTGAGCCAGATCGAGACCCTTGTGCAACAGGATTGGGAGCGCCTGCGTCCCCATTACCTGCGGCTCGGTCCGCTGTACCGATTCACCGGCGTGCGTGCCGCCACCTGGGAGCAGGCCGTTCTCAGCGGCGCCGCCGATGAGGATCTCTCCGTGGAAGCCGGCGCCGAGGCGCCGCCGCCCCCCACCGTGTTTTCCAGCGATCCGCGGGTGCAGCAGATCGCCCAGCAGTTGAGCGACCGCGTCAGCGAGGCCGCCCGCGCCCTGGCCCCGCCGACGCGCATGCTCATCACCCTGGCCAACGAATATTCCAAGTCCGTCAGCAACCGCCAGGTGGCGCTCATGCAGTCCAACGCCGCCAAGATCGAGCAGCAGGGCAAGGAACTGGAAGCCCGCCTGGTGGATTTCGACCGCCTCTGCCACGAGCCGCCGTTGGCCGGCGACGCCCAGCACGCGAGGGAGTCGCAGCAGATCGCCCAGCGCCTCGCCGCACGCAGCGACGAGCCGGACATCCAGTTTCTTCGCTCCATGGCCGAACGCGCCATCGCCTTCCGCGACAAGCAGGGCAACCCCGTCGCCGAGCTGACCGCCATGATCCCCAAGGCCCAGTCCGTCCTCGACCGCCTCAAGCAACAGTAAGACCCCCATTTGCATCCGGCCGAAGCGCGGCATAGGCTCATTTCATGAGCAGTGCTTCGCCGCCGACGGCGCCGCCTGTGCTGCCGCCGGCCGATCCCAAGGAATACAACCGGCTCCACCTGGACTATCGCCGGCCCATGCCGCGGCCCGAGGTCCGCGGCCCCGTAATCGACTTCCATTGCCACCTGCTGGCCGCCCGCCACGCCAAAGTCTGGTTCGAGACCGCCGGCCATTACGGCATCGATCTGTTCTGCTCCATGACCCCGTTGGAAGAAGTGCTGGGTTTACAGCGCGATTGGCCGCACAAGCTGCATTTCATCACCGTGCCCCAGTGGCAAAACCCTTCTCTGGACGACTGGCTCCGCCGCCTGGAGATGTTCTACAACCTGGGCAGCCGGATCATTAAGTTTCACATGGCGCCGCGGACCATCGCCACGCGAAAAATCCGCCTGGATTCGCCGCAGCTTCGCCCGATTATGCGCGAGGCGGCCGACCGCGGCATGATCTTCATGAGCCACATCGGTGATCCCGACTTGTGGTACCACGGCAAATACGCCGACGCTTCCCAGTTTGGCACCCGCGACCAGCATTACGCCATGTGGGAAAACGTCCTCCAGCAGTACCAGGATCGTCCCTGGATCGGGGCGCACCTGGGAGGCAATCCGGAAAACCTCGACCGCTTGCAGGCCCTGCTCGACCGCTTCCCCAATTTGTATCTCGACAACAGCGCCGCCCGCTGGATGGTGCGCGAAATCAGCGCCCGCCGCGACCGCGCAAGAGAATTCCTCATCCGCAACGCCGACCGAATCCTCTTCGGCACGGACCAGGTCAGCGGCGACGACCGGGGATTCGACTTCTTAGCCAGCCGAATCTGGGCCCACCGCATGCTTTGGGAAAGCGATTACGACGGCCCAAGCCCCATGTTCGACCCGGATCTGCCCCAGGATCGGCAGCCGCTTTTGCGCGGGCTGTCCCTGCCTCCAGACGTCCTGCAAAAAATTTATCGCGACAACGCGGTTAAGCTGCTGGCCCGTGCGGGGGTGCGGATGGGGGACGATTGATCATTCCATGTTGGTCCGGACCGCGTACATCTTGCCCTCGCGGAAGATTTCCACGATCTTGATCGGGTTTTTGCCGCCGTCGGTGTCGAGGTGATGGCCGTCGCGGTCGAAAAACATCTCGAAGTCCAGCTTCTTGTCTTCCTGTTTTTGCATGGCGGGGATGAACACGACGTAGGTATGGTTGATCCAGACCTCGACGCGGTCCCAATCGGCGTCGGCCAGGTTAACGATGTCAACCCGCCGGCTCATCAGCTCGTACTGGGCGCGGGCGTCGGCCAATCCGCCGCGCGGCGCCGAGGCCTCATAATTTCGCTTGGCCGCATCCGCCGCCAGCTCCGCCGACGTTTTGCGCAAATTGGGGTCGGGATTAGGCAGCAGCGACGGCCTGCCATCGCTCACGCATCCCGCGGCTCCCAAAATCAACGCCAATGCCAGCACCGCGCCAACCAACAACCGGTGGTTCATGTCAAACCTCTGTTAAGCGCCAGAATTATTATCGGACGATCCCCCGCCGCCGGCTTAGGAAAAACTTGGAGGCTCTGGGGCTGGTTTTACGGCGGCGAAGGTGAAAAAGGGCCGGCCCTGCAGCCGGTACTTCCTCTCGAAATTCGTCCCGACCATTTCCCCTTGGCCGGCCGACCCCGGCGGCTGGTACTGGGCCCGCTCCAGGGGCGACGCCGCCAACACCTGCTCGATCTGATGAAAGTAATCTTCGTGATCCGTGGCGATCTGCAACCGTCCCCGCGGCTGCAGCACGCGGCACATCTCGGCCACGAACGGCTCCTGGATCAGTCGCCGCTTGTGATGCCGCTTTTTGGGCCAGGGATCCGGAAAATAAAGGTGGATCGCCGACACGCTGGCATCGGCGACGAATTCGTGCAGGAAGTAGCTCGCTTCCGCTCGGACCGTGCGGGCATTGAAGCACGCGTTGCGCCGCAGCCGGTCGCTGGCGTACCGCCAAAACCATCGGGCGTATTCGACCCCCAGGAAATTGGTCTCCGTGCGCCCCTTGGCCTGCTCGACCAGAAACGTCCCTTTGCCCATGCCAATTTCGATTTCCACCGGATGATCGTTGCCGAACAGATCCCTCCACACGATCGGCCGCGGCAGCGCCTCCACGTCCAACCCAATCGGCTCGGTCACTAGTTGTCGCGACGATCGCATCGGGACGATTGTAACCGGCGGCGCGACGGGCGCAGCCCGATTTAGCGGCGGTACGCAGCACCGCGGGTTTGAGTTCTCCAATGAACCCGCGGTGTTGCGCACCGCCGCTAAGTCGGCATTTCAATGCTTGAAATGCCGCTGGCCCGTGAAAACCATCGCCGCCTCACGCGCATCGACCAGATCGATGGTTTGGCGGTCTTTGATCGACCCGCCGGGCTGAATGAGGGCCGTCACGCCCGCGTCCAGGAGCAGCCGCGGGGCGTCGGGGAAGGGGAAAAACGCGTCGCTGGCGGCGACGCTCCCCGCCGCCCGGCTGCCGGCCTTTTCGATGGCCACTTTCGCCGCGCTGGCCCGGTCCATCTGGCCGGCCCCGGCGCCCAAAAGCATCTGATCCTTGCACACCACGATGGCATTGCTCTTGACGTGCTTGCACACCACCCAGGCAAATTTCAAATCCGTCAGCTCCCTGTCCGTCGGCTGGCGCCGCGAGACGATCTTCCATGCCGATGCTTCGGCGCCCGCCAGATCGCGCTGCTGCACCAAATATCCGCCGGCGATTTTGTGCATGTGCAGTTCCGCGTCGTCGCGCGGACCCAGCGGCCCGGTCGCCAGCAGGCGCACGTTCTTCCAGCGATCCTTCAGCAGCGCCAGGGCATGGGGCTCGAAACTCGGGGCGACGATCACCTCGAGCAATTGGTCGATCGCCACCATGGCCTGCGCCGCGTGCAGATCTACCTCGTGGTTCAAGGCGACGATGCCGCCGAAGGCGGCCAGCGGATCGCCCTCGAAGGCTCGGCCAAACGCCGTCGCCAAGTCCTGCGCCACAGCGCAGCCGCAGGGCGTCGTGTGCTTCACGATGCACGCCGCCGGCTGCGAAAATTCTTTCACGCACGCCAGGGCCCCGTCGCCATCCAGCAGATTGACGTAGGACAGCTCCTTGCCGTGCAGTTGCTGGGCTTGCGCGATGGACGCTTCGCGGCTTGGGCGATCATCGACGTATAACGCCCCCTTCTGATGGGGATTCTCGCCGTAGCGCAGGGTTTGCTTGCGCGACAAGTGCAGATCGATGTGCTGGGGCAGGTGGTCGGCTGGGGCCGCGCCTCCGTCCAGCACGCCTTGCAGATACCGCGCGATCGCGGCGTCGTACGCGGCCGTGCGGGCGAACGCCCGCTGGGCCTGCTTGAGCCGGTGTTTCCCGCACGAGCTGCCGCCGTGCTCGCCCAGGTCGCCCAAGACCTTCTCGTATTGATCCGGGCTGGTGATCACCAAGACGTAGCGGTGGTTCTTGGCTGCCGAGCGGATCATCGCCGGCCCGCCGATGTCGATGTTTTCGATCGCCTCGTCAAAGCTCACGTCGGGCCTGGCGACCGTTTGTTCAAACGGATAGAGATTGACGCACAGCAGGTCGATGCCCTGGATGCCGTGCGTTTTCATGGCCGCGGCGTGCTCGGGCTTGTCGCGCAGCGCCAGCAAACCGCCGTGGATGTTCGGGTGCAGCGTTTTGACCCGTCCGTCCATCATTTCCGGAAAGCCCGTCACCTGCGACACGTCGATGGCGCTCAGCCCCGCATCGCGCAAAAACGCCGCCGTTCCGCCCGTGCTGATCAGCTCGACGTGGAACTGGCGCTGCAGCGCGGCGGCAAACTCGGCCAAGCCGGTTTTGTCCCACACGCTGATCAAGGCCCGACGCACTGGAACCAGATCGGACATAGGACCTTTATCGTGCGGCCGCGGCGCGTGGCGCGCCGGGCCGAATAACCAGCGCCAGTTCGCCGGTGGCTCCGGGAGTGAGCACCGGCTGGATCGCCAGGATCAGTCCCCGCGCCGTCGCCGCGTAGATGATCGATCCGTTTGGATTCGTGGCAAACGCCGCCAGGTCCTTGCGGCGCGAGGCGAACGCCCGCTGCCCCGTGGACTTGTCCAGCGCCAAAATCGTGTTGGACGTGCTCAGCACGTACGCGTACCGATCATCCTCGGCCAACAGTCGGGTGGCGTCCGGCGCGGTCCATCGGGCGGTGTGGATCGGCTGTTCGCCCAGGCTCTGCGTCTGCTGAGTGTCCAGTTCGATCGGCTCGGATTTGTCGATGGCGGCCAGTCCTCGGCCGGGGACAAATTGGTACACGCTGGTGGCGGTGAGTTCCGGCCCCGTTTGCAGGGCCACGCCGGCGAAGAATCGCCACTTGATCTTGCCCGTATTGCGGTAGAGGCAATAGAGGGATTGGTCGGTGCAGGCGACGTAAACCCCGGATTTATCCGCCTTCAGATCGGCCAGGATTGCGCCGCGCGTGTCGAAGCGCAAGCCGTCGAGCAGCGGCCACAAGGGCGCGCGATCCGAGTCCACCGCGCGCACGCTGCCGTCCTGGCTGCCGAAATAGATCTCCTTCTGATACACGGCCGGGGCGCCGAGCACCGGTCCACCGCTGAGCACTTCCCAGCGCACGGGGTTGAACGACGTGGTGATGTCCACGGCGCCCAGCCGGCTGTTCTGACCCTCCAGCCCCAGGTAGATCATGTTTTCCGCTCCCGCCGGCGGGCCGGTCACGCCCTGGCCCAACGGAATCGATTTTTCCAGGTGACCGTCGGGGCCGTACACCTCCAGGGTGTGAGTGGTGGCAAAGACGACGCGCTCGCCGAGTTGCACCGGACCGCCCTTGACGGGGGTGTCCGGCGACGCGATCTGGTTCAAATACTGGAGTTGGCCGGCCTTGGCGCCCAGCGCGTAATCGATGTTCTGATCACTCATCGCGTGCAACGTGTCGCCGACCAGGTACAGCTTCTGGATTGATTCACCGCCGGTCAGATGGAGTTGGCTGCTCCAATCGACGATGAAGCCGGCCTCCGAGAGGGTGACAAAAGAACGGCTCCGCGGGGTGGAGGTCTGTGGCAGTTTGGCGGCGCAGGCGCACAACAGGGCGCAAAACGTCACGGTGGTCAAGGCAAAAGCGGTCGATTTGCGAAAATGGATCACAGCGGTCTCCAGGGCAATGGGCCGCGTGCCTCAGGGCGGCGGCCCGGTGGGGATAAGATGAAGGATAGTCGATGCACGCCGCGAGGGTCAAACGCCTTACGCCTGCGCCACAGCGCAACCGCCTATGGCGGCGACGGGGCGCGGCGCCGCAGGGCCAAAACGAACTCATCGGTCTTGTTGACATTGGTTTGCGGCGATTTATACTTTCCGCCCTTCTTGGGCTTGGGGTACGCGCTCGCCGGGGTATGCCGACGCGTATCACAGGCAAGCCGCTCGGCGCTGAACTGGCGATCGCGCTGGCATAGCTCAGCGGTAGAGCGCCACCTTGGTAAGGTGGAGGTCCTGGGTTCAATCCCCAGTGCCAGCTTTTGCGTGGAGGTTGGACTCAAGACGGGCCGAACGGGTCACCGATACCCAAAGGCATTTCGCGAGTGAGGCACAAACTGATTGGGAGGTTACCGACATGGCCAAGGGCGTATTCGAGCGCAAAAAGCCCCATGTGAACGTGGGGACGATTGGGCACATTGATCACGGCAAGACGACGCTGACGGCGGCCATGAGCGCCCGCTCGGCGCTGAAGTTCGGCATCGTGGCCAAGGACTACAAGTCCATCGCCAAGGGGGGCACCGAACGCGACGCCACCAAGACCGTCACCATCTCCGTCGCTCACGTCGAGTACGAGTCGGATAAACGCCACTACGCGCACGTAGACTGTCCCGGTCACGCCGACTACATCAAGAACATGATCACCGGAGCCGCGCAGATGGACGGCGCCATCCTGGTCGTCTCCGCCGCCGACGGACCCATGCCCCAGACCCGCGAGCACATCCTGCTGGCCCGCCAGGTGGGCGTGCCCAAGATCGTCGTCTTCCTCGCCAAGGTCGACCAGGTCGACGACCCCGAACTGATCGAATTGGTCGAAATGGAAATCCGCGAGCTGCTCACCAAGTACCAGTTCCCCGGCGACGACACGCCCATCATCCGCGGCAATGCCCTGGCGGCCTATCAGAACCCCAAGGACGACAAAATCTGCAAGCCCATCGACGATCTGATCAAGGCCCTGGATGATTACATCCCCATCCCCCAGCGCGAGGTCGACAAGCCGTTCCTCATGCCCGTGGAGGATGTCTTCAGCATCAAAGGCCGCGGCACCGTCGGCACCGGACGCGTCGAACGCGGGAAAGTCAAAATCGGCGATACCGTGGAAATCGTCGGACTGCGGCCCACCCGCAGCAGCGTGGTCACCGGCGTCGAGCAGTTCCAGAAGACCCTCGACGAGGGCATCGCCGGCGACAACATCGGCGTCCTGCTCCGCGGCGTGGAAAAGGACGAGCTGGAACGCGGACAGGTCCTGGCCGCCCCCAAAACCATCACCCCGCACACCAAGTTTGAGTCCGAAGTCTACGTCCTGACCAAGGAAGAGGGTGGACGACACACCCCCTTCTTCACCGGCTATCGCCCGCAGTTTTATTTCCGCACCACCGACGTCACCGGCACCGCCAAGCTCCTGGGCGGCGCGGAAATGTGCATGCCCGGCGATAACGTCAGCATGGAGATCGAACTGATGGCCCCCATCGCCATGGAGGAAAAACTGCGCTTCGCCGTCCGCGAGGGCGGAAAAACCGTCGGCTCTGGCGTGGTGACCAAGATCCTGGCCTAACGCCGACGTCGCTCCGGTGCCGTTGCATCAGGTGGTGAAACCATGGCAAAAGAGAATCGTGAAATGGTCTGGCTGCAATGCACTCAGACCGGCGACCTGAACTACCGCACCGAAATCAAGGTGCTCGGCGGCGCGCCCAAGATCGAACTGAAGAAGTATTGCCCCAGGCTCAGACGCCACACGGTGCATAAGATTAAGAGGAAGTAACGGAGAAATGCTGAAGGCCCAATGACGAGTGCTGAAGGAAAGGCGCCCAGGCTCTGTTCCATTCAGCATTCCGCATTCATCCTTCAGCATTCGCCTGCTACGCCAGTAGCTCAATTGGCAGAGCGGCCGTCTCCAAAGCGGCAGGTTGGGGGTTCGATTCCTCCCTGGCGTGTGATATATGACCGCAGCTATGCAAGACAGCCAGCCCCAGGATCAAGCGGCCGCCGCTGCTAAAGCTCAGCAGCCCGACAAGCAGCACAAGCCGCCGCCCAGCTATCCTCCGCCACCGGACAGAACCGCCGGCGGTTACGTTCCCGGTCCGCCCAAGCCGGGCTACTTCGCCATCTATAAAAAAGGCCAGGGATATTGGACACGCATGGGCACCGTCGCCGGCGCCGCGCTCATCGGCCTGCTGACCTGCGACTTCATCTTCAACGAATTTGATTCCTTCGCGGCCCAGCAATCGGTGAGGAGTTATTTAAGCCGGATCCACTTGCAGGAACCTCGGGCCGGTTATCTGCTGGTCCTGGTCGTGGGCATGGTGTATGCCCTGATTGTCTATCACTATTTGAACAAGCCGCACAACGTCGACTTTCTGATCGCCACGGACAGCGAGATGAAGCGCGTCAACTGGACCAGCAAAAAGGACTTGTTCGGTTCGACGCGCGTGGTGATCGCCTTCATGTTCATCATCGCCGTGGTGCTGTTTTTGTACGACCTGTTTTTCCAAACCGTTTTCTGGTTGATTGGCGTGCTGAAGACGCCGCCGCCCTTCTTCCCGGAAAAGCACTAGGGCATCTCCTATGCAATTTTTCGTTCTGAGAGTCGCCAGCAACAAAGAGGACCGCGTCCGCGAGTCGCTGGCGCGCAAGGTCAAGATCGAGGCCCTGGAGACCCAGGTCGGCCGCATCCTCGTGCCGGTGGAAAAGGTCCGCCAGATCAAGGACGGCAAACGCCGCGACACCGACCGCAAGCTCTATCCCGGCTACGTCTTCATCGAGTTGGATCTGGACCCCAACGGCATGATCCCCGAAAAAGTCTGGTTCATGATCAAGGAGACCGACGGCGTCGGCGATTTCATCGGCTCCAACGGCAAGCCCACCCCCATGAGCCCCAAGGATCAGGCCAAGATGCTCGAAGAGGCCGAGCGCCCCGATGACAGCGGCCCCACCATTCAAACCGCCTACAAGCGCGGCGACCGCATCAAGGTCACCGAAGGCCCCTTCATTAATTTCGAGGGCGAAGTGGATGAAATCATCCCCGACAAGGGCATGGTCCGCATCATCGCCACCATCTTCGGCCGCCCCACCCCCCTGGAACTGGAATACTGGCAGATCGAAAAGCTGTAACTGCGCCGATAGGATGTTGCCCAACATCGGGAAGCGCGCCTATGCCCGCACGCACACGCCGAGCTTTCACCCTCACCGAGCTGCTCGTGGTCATGGGATTGATCGCGCTTCTGGCGGGGATTTTGTTGCCGGTGATCGCCCGCGCCCAAGCCCAAGGCCGCTCCACACGCTGCATGGCCAACCTGCAACAGATTGTTTTGGGCCTGATGGCGTATTCGGCGCAAAACGGCGGGTATGTCGTGCCCTCTTACAACCTTCCCCCGGCGCCTTCCGCCACGACCAACCTCACCGGCGGCCCCAATCAGCCCCTGGACGGCTGGGCCTGCATTCTGGATCGCGACGGATTCGTTCCCACCCCCGGCGAGAACCAGGATCCCGGCGCCTCCTCCTATCACGTCTTCACCAACACCGTCTTTTACTGCCCCGACACCTACGATGTCCCCGGCGTCAGTCAGGGCCAGACCGCCGTCTATCAGGCCAATCCGCGCGGATGGGCCGACTGGCCGATGATCTTCACCGCCGTCGGCGGCGACAGCGAGCCTAAGCAGGACACCACCATCCCCTCCCGCAATTTCAACAAGGTCTTGCGGGTAGGATATTGGCTCAACGCCTACAACCCCATCGGCGGAGCGGTCACCAGCATCGCCCAAAACGACCTCTATTACACCGCCTCCGTCGGCTATGGTCCCGACGCCGGCGGCGCCTACATCCGCCTGCACAAGATCACCGAAGTCAAGTATCCCTCGCGCACCATCGTCGTGGCCGACGGCTTGTACATGGGACGCCAAAGCGTCGATCAGGTCGGCATGAACAATTGCCGCATCGGCTTCCGCCATCCCGGGCCGCAAGGTCCCAACACCGTCGCCAACGCCGGCTTCGCCGATGGACACGTGGAATCCATCAGCGGAGATCAATTCCCTTGCGCTTTCGCCAAAACCTCCAGCTACGCCTCCAACAAGGGAACCACGACCCTGGCTCGGCAGGAAACCACGAACTTGACCGGCCCCACCGTTTACGCCGATCCGGATGTCGCCCTGCGCACTTTTCTGAACAATAACCCCGGCGCCAAATAGCCGCGCCAAGGGTTCGCTCGTTTGGAGATTTCAGCATGCCTGCAAAATTTCGCTCGATCATCGCGATGGCCGCCGTCTTGACCGCCGTATCCGCCGTGTTGGCGGCGCCGTCCACCGCACCCTCGACGCAATCTTCCCCCGCCGCCACGCGGCCGGACCAAAGCCCGATCCTTGCCCCCAACACCGTGCTTTACCCCGACCTGCCGTACGCTGGCCCGGATCCCGCGCTCAATCGCCTGGATATCTACGCCCCCGCCGACGTCTCGGCCGCCCCCGTCGTCGTTTTCGTCCACGGCGGCGAGTGGTCGCGCGGCGACAAGAAGGAAATCAGCTACAAGCCGCAGTTCTTTAACAATCACCGCATCGTCTTCGTCAGCGTCAATTACCGCCTCAGCCCCAAGTACAAACATCCCGCCCAGGTCGACGACGTCGCCACCGCCCTCGCCTGGATTCACGCTCACGTCCGCCAATACGGCGGCGATCCCGCCAAGATCATCTTGATGGGCCATTCCGCCGGCTGTCACCTCGTGACGCTGGTCGCTTTGAATCCCCAGCCCCTGCAGCAAGCCGGATTGACCCCCGCCGACCTGCGCGGCGTCGTCGCCTGGAGCGGCGGAATGTACGACCTGGTCGCCCGCGCCGCCGGCCCCGGCATGTATCCGCCGTTCATCCGCGCCACCTTCGGCGACTCCGAATCAGCGCAGCGCGCCGCCTCTCCCATCAGCTACGTCCAATACGCCAAGGATGCCCCGCCGTTCCTCTTTGCGTCCGTTGACGATCAGAAATCCAAAACATCCCGCGAAGCAGCGGAACAAATGGTCCAGCTCATCGCCGCCGGCGGCGGCAAAGCGCAGGCCGTCCTGCTGGTCGGCAAGACGCACTTCAGCGCCGATCACCTGCTGGGAGCTCCCGGCGATGCCGGCGGCCAAATTCTTCTGCGCTTCATCGACGAGGTGACAAAATTTTAGCCGCGTCGCGTGCGACGCGCGTTTCTTTTGACGCGCCAGATGCACGTTTGCTCAGGCGTACCAATCCTGAGCGGTACACCCGGCTCGTTTTTCGCTGGCGCGACGGCGCGCATGAAGTGCAAATAGTCGACTATCATTGAGGCTTTCCCATGCGTCCCCCCAATCCCATTCATCCCGGCCAAATGCTTCTGGACGAATTCCTTGCGCCTGCCGGCATATCACAGCGCGCCTTTGCAAAGCGAATCCATTGGACAGTCGCCAAACTCAATGAACTGATTAAGGGAAAACGAAGCATTACCGCGGATTCGGCCCTCGATCTGGCCGCTGAACTGGGAACCTCCCCCGAACTGTGGTTGAATCTGCAAATCCAATTCGATCTGCGCCGGGCGGAATTGCGCCGGCGGGCTTCGTGACGCCGCGGAGGTGTTGTAGGCGGCGGTTTATTTCGCGCCGGCCAGAAGCATCCGCGGATTGTCCACCGTCAGGCGCTGCACCGCCTCCGGTCCGGCGATGTCCGCCGCGATCTGCAACCCGCGCATTCGGCTGGCCATGCCCGCCGGTCGGTGCGTGTCCGTGCCGATCAGAAAATAACGCCCCTCACGCAGCAGCCGCACCGCCGTTTGATGGATCCGCTCGTCGGCCGGCTCGGCCAGGCAATAACTGTTGAGCTGAAACAGCACCCCCAGTTCCGCCAACCGCTCGATCGCGCCCGGATCGCGCATGGCGCCAATCCGCTCCGGATGGGCCAGGATCGGCTTCAGTCCGCGCCCGCTCAAGTGCCCAATCGCCGCTTCCAGTTCCATGCGGCAATCCGCATACGCATCCGCCCAGAAATCAAACAGCGCGTGCTTCCCCGCCAAGCCGTAGGTGACGATCTGGTCATCCGGCAGCGCCGAAATGCCGGGCCAGGCATCCAGCAGGTTCATCTCGCCCCCGGGCAGCAGCGACAACGGCAATTGGGCCGCATCCACGTGCCGCTGCAGGTCCGCCGTGGCCGCCCGGATGGTGGTGACGTTGTTTTTCAGCAGCGTCGGCCACACGTGCGGCGTGCAAAAGGCGTGCGTGTATCCGTTCTCCACCAGCGCCGCCACGCACGCCAACGCCTGCGGCACGTCGGCGCATCCGTCGTCCACGCCGGGCAGAATATGGCTGTGAACGTCGATTCGCCCGCTGGACATGGGTGGGAAAGATGAAACGCCCACGGCCGCCAACTCCCCGCCTATTGCCGCAGCCGTGATTCGCTGTTGCCAATGCCGCGCAACGCCAGATTCAACGCGTCCACGTTGCTGGCCAGGCGCTTGGCCTCCGCCACGTCGATGATCTGCCTCTGGAATAATTCCGTCAGGTGCTGGTCGAAGCTCTGGCACCCCGCCTCCCGGTTGCCCACCGCGCCTTTGAGCTTGTCGTATTCCCCATCCAGGACGTGCTTCCGCACCAGAGGCGTGCTGAGCATGATCTCCACCGCCGGCACGCGACCCTTCCCCTCCCGACGCTTGGCCAATCGCTGGCACACCACCGCCACCAGGTTCATCCCCAGTTGCGTCTGCTGCAATTCCTTCTGCGCCGGATCGAACAGCGAAACCATGCGCTCGATGGTCAGCGGCGCGTTGGCCGCGTGCACCGACGTCAGCACCAGCCGCCCCGTGTCCGCCGCTCGCAACGCCGTCGTCAGCGAAAACGAGTCGCGAATTTCCCCGATCAGGATCGTGTCCGGATCCTGCCGGATCATCTCGCGCAGCGCGTATTCATAGCTCTCGCTGTCCGTTCCCACTTCCACCTGGCTGACCAGGCTGCGGATGTTGTCGTGCTGGTACTCGACCGGGTCTTCGACGGTGATGATACGCTCGCTGCGCGTGCGGTTGATCTTGCCGATCATCGCCGCCAGCGTGGTGGATTTGCCCGTGCCCGTCGTGCCGGACACGATGATCAGCCCGCGGTTGTGGTCCGTCAGCGCTTCCACCTGCGGCGGAAGGTTCAGCTCGTCAAACTGCGGAATCCGCGTGATGATCCGCCGCATCACGATCGCGTATTTCTCGCGGCTGTGAAAAATGTTCGTGCGGAACCGTGCCATGCCGGGGAAGCTGTGCGCCACATCCACGGCCCCGCGTTGGTTCAGAATCTGCCGCTTCTGCTCCGGATTCACCTGGCCCGCCAGAATCTGGTTGACAAATTCCTCCACCGTCTGGTCGCTCAACGGCGGGCATTCCAAAAACCGCGCCCGGCCATCCACGCGGATCATCGGCACGCTGCCGGACTGCAAATGCACGTCCGAACCGTTGAGCCGAATGCACGTACGCAAAAAATCGTGCATGGTCAGCTTCCGTTCCTCGACCTGAATCTGCGGATGCGGCGCCTCGCCCCCTCCCGGCTCTGTCCCCGCTTGGCCGCTCTGAATCGACGACATCAATCGTTTCCTTTCATCGGCGCGCCCGATCGTTTCATTATCGGTTTGCCATTGCCTTCCCGCAACATAAACTACCCCGCGTGAAGCCCACGACGCTCATTCTCCGCTCCGCCGGCACCAACTGCGACGCGGAAACCGCGCACGCCTTCGCGCTGGCCGGTTCGCACATGCAATTCGTGCACATCAACCGCCTGCTGGAGAATCCCGCCCTGTTGGATCAATTTCAGCTCATGGCCATTCCCGGCGGCTTCAGCTACGGCGACGACATTGCCGCTGGAAAAATCCTCGCCAATCAGATCGTGCACCACCTGCGCGACCCCATGCGCCGATTCATCGACGCCGCCAAGCCCATCATCGGCATCTGCAATGGGTTCCAGGTATTGGTCAAGACCGATCTGATTCCCGGCCCCCTGGCCGGACGCACCGGCCAGACCGCCACGCTGACCAATAACGACTGTGGCCGCTATCTCGACCGCTGGGTCCACCTCGCTTCTCGCTCGTCCAAGTGCATCTGGACTGCCGGCGTTGGTCTGATCGAACTGCCCGTCGCTCATGGCGAGGGGAAATTCATCCCCGCCGATCCGCTCGTGCGCCAGGCCCTATGGGATCATCACCAGGTCGCGCTTGTTTACGCCAAGTCCGACGGCTCCCCCGCCGCCGGGCAATTCCCCGAGAATCCCAACGGCTCCGTGGACGACATCGCCGGCGTTTGCGACGCCACCGGCCTGGTCCTGGGACTCATGCCCCATCCCGAACGCCACGTCGATCCCACCCAGCACTTCGCCTGGACCAGCCGCCGCAACGCTTCCGCCGAAGGCGACGGCCTGCAATTCTTCCGCAACGCAATGAACCACGTGAAAGACGCCGTCGGCGCCGGCGTCTGAATCCCGCCTTTTTTTAGCCGCGTCGCGTGCGACGCGCGTCCCCCTTTTTTCACGGCGTATTGACGTGGACGGTCGTGTTATCGTCGTGGTTTTCGCAGGTGAACGTGCCCCCAAACGCCGCCGCCACAAAAAGAGCCAGCAGGATGAGATGCCGCAGCTTCATGATCACACGTCCAAGTATTCTACCATCGCCCCCGCCGGTTGGGGCGGATCATCGGCGCCGCGAACCATCAGCGCGTTCGCCCGCGCCAAGGTGTAAATGTCGGCCGATCCTTTCCACGCCAGCGGCACAATCGACCGCCCCGACACGATCGCCGGCTGATAAAACTCCCGCGGACCATTGGCCGCCAAATCGCACCCCGCCACCGCCGCTCGTTTGTGCTCCTGCGGCCCCCCGCCACCCAGCCGCTCCAGCAATCGCCTCACCAGGCACACCGTGCACACAAACGCGCTGACCGGATTCCCCGGCAACCCGAAGACGAACTTTCCGGCCGGCATCTGCGCAAACACGAACGGCTTGCCCGGCTTGATCCGCAGCTTGGTAATCCTCATCTCCGCTCCAAGCTTGCGCAAAATCCCCGGCACATAGTCGCGCTCCCCGACGCTCATCCCCCCGCTGACCAGCAGCACATCCTGCTCCAGGCCCGTCGAGATCGCCCGCTCTATCGCCTGCGGATCGTCCCTCACAATCCCAAGATCAACCGCGCGGCAGTTCCATCGCGCCAATAGCGCCGCCAGCATCGCGTTGTTCGTCGCCCGAATTTGCGCTGCCGCAGGCGTCTGCTCGATCGGCACCAATTCATCCCCCGTGCTCAGCACCGCCACCCTCGGCGCCGCAAACACGCGCAGCTCCGCCGCCCCCACGCCGGCCGCCACCGCGATCTGCGCCGGTCCCATCCGCGTGCCCGCCTGCAATACCACGCTTCCCGCCCGCGCTTCCGACCCGCGCCCCGCCACGTGCCGACCCACCTCCGGCAGTTCATCGAACCGCACCTTGCCGAATTCTTCGTTCAGCCTCGCCTGTTCCACCGGCACCACCGTGTCCGCTCCCGCCGGCAGCGGCGCGCCCGTCATAATCGCCATCGTCTCCCCCGCCCCCAGCGGCCGCTGGGCTGTCTGACCCGCCATGATCCGCCCGCGCAGCACCAGCTCGCACGGCAACCGCCCCAAATCCGCCCGCCGCACTGCGTAGCCGTCCATCAAACTCTTTTCAAACGGCGGACTATCCCGATCGCACCGCACGTCCTTCGCCAGACACAGCCCCACGCTCTGTCCCAGAGGCACCTCCACCGTCGTGGGCGCCAGTCCCACGGCATCCACAATCGCCGTCGCCTCCGCCACCGTCATCAAATTGGAAATATCGAGTTCTGACATACCCGCAGATGAAAAACCACCGCGAGGACTTAGAATCAGCACATTCTATCCCATGATCCGTTTCAGGCATCGCATTTCGGTTTTGCTGGCGGCCGTGCTCGTCGCCGCCGTTTATGCCGCCGGCTCCTGGTCCAACCAATTCGTTTACGATGATCACGAGGTCATAGAAAACCAGTTTCCCATCCGAACCTGGAATGACGTGGTCGAGGTTTTCCGCCGGCCGCATTACCTGGATTTCCCCTATTACCGCCCGATGACGCGGCTTACCTTTGCCCTGCAAAAGACCATCTCGGGCAACCGGCCGCGACCTTATCATCTGCTCAACGCCGCCCTGGCCGGCTTGGTGATGCTGGCCGCGTACGCGCTTTTGCGCCGTCCCGCCCTGGCCCTGGCGCCCACCGCCGCCCTGCTTGTCGCCGCCTGGTTTGCCCTGCATCCGGCCATGTCCGAATGCGTCTATCCCGCCGCCTCCGGCCGCGAATCGCTCTTGCCCGCTTTAGCGATCCTCTTGGCCACCTGGGCGTACCTGGGCCGCGGCATCGTCATGTATTTTCTTGCCATCGCCCTGTTGGCCGTCGCCCTACTTTGCAAAGAGCAGGCTGCCGTCCTACCCGCAATTTTCATCCTCATTGATTTCCTGGACCTTCGTTCAGCATCCCACGCAAAACTATCAAGACGCCTTTGGCGCTGCGTCCCGGCGTTTGCGATTTTGGCCGCCTATTTCCTGTTGCGCCATTACGTCTTCCAAAAGCCCACGCTTCACATCGAGATTCAGCACCATCCACTGGACGCGCTCAAATCCCTCCTCTACGGCGTGCAAACGGCCATCACCCCATTTGTGGATCTCCATTACGAACCCACGTTTCCCGTCTGGTTCGACTGGCGCCTATCCGCCATCTCCCTGGTTTTGCTTACGACCATCGCGCTGCTTATCGCCCGCGCCGGGCGTCCTCCGCGCCTGGCCGCCCTCTTTTGGCTCGCCTGGTTCATTCTGCTTCAGTTGCCCACCGCCCACGTTTTCCGCCAGGAAGCCCCCTACTCCGAGCGCTACGTCGCTCTGGCGATCCTCGCCGTCCCCGCGACCATCGCCGCCGTCCTGCATCGTCCGACCGCCCCGCTCCGCCGCATCGCCACCATCGCCATCAGCTTGGGCTGGATCGCGCTCTTCGCTTGGTTGAGTTTCCTCCGCAGCTTCTATTACACGGATGACACGTCCTTCGCCCTGCATTGGCTGGACACCAATCCCGACTCCGCCGGCGCCCACAACGGCCTCGGCCTGGCCGCGCAATTGCAAAACCGTCCCGCCACGGCCATCAGTGAGTACCGCCAAGCCCTGGACCTGGACCCCGATTCCGCCACCGCTCACAACAACCTGGCCAATCTCCTGGCCGCCCAGGGCCGCTATACCCAGGCCGCCATGCATTACCAATGGCTCTTGCAGCAAAACCCCCGCGACGTCAGCGCCCTGGTCAATTATGCCCAGATGCTCGGCGAACAAGCCTTCGCCCAGCGCGACCCCGCCCTGCGTGCCCGTTCCCACGATTTGCTCATGCGAGCCATCGCCCTTCGTCCTCGTTACGCCCAAGCCCACTACATCCTGGGCGTTTGGGATGAGACGTTCGCGACGCGCGACGCCGCCATCGCCGAATTCCAAACCGCCCTGAGCCTGCGTCCCGACCTCACCGAGGTCCGCCGCCGTCTCGATGCCCTGTTGGCTATGAAGCCCCTCACCCGCCCCACAACGATTCCCGTTTCACCATAAACAGTTACGTTCCCTCCGACCCCATTCGACCTCCCCCGCTCAACCTCATTTAAGCCCCGCGCTGGATGTAGTCGGAGCTGCGGCCGGGGGACGTGGTGTCGGGAGCGGATTTTTGCGCCAGATAGATTCGCACGTCTTCGCTGCCGATCGATCCCCAAAGCAATCGGGCCAGGAGAATCGCCGGCGAGAGAACGGCTTTTTTAACGGGGCCGAAGAAACAGCCGGCGGTGACCGCGTCGACGAGGCGGAAGCCGATTTCGCCCAGCATCAGGCGCATCTGGACCTCGGCGATTGGGGAGATGTGTCGCTGGTAGTGGTAGTCGTTTTCGCGGAACTGGCGGAGCTGGCCGCTGACGGCGAAGCGGATTCGGCCGGTGAAGTTGGCGACGTTGGGCGTCGAGAGAAGGAGATGGCCGTCATCGGCCAGCAGGGTGCGGACTTGGCGGAGGAAATGCCGGGGGCAATCGAGATGTTCGATGATTTCGATGGCGCTGACCAGGCCGAAGCGCTTGCAGCCGAGGGCGGCATCGATCACGGATGCAAAATCGGCGTTGAGATCGGCGGCAATGGGCTTGATGCCGGGGAGTCCGAAACGGGAGGGATCGAGTTCCACGGCATGAAGGTGATCGAAGCCCTGATCGCAGAGCCGGGCGAGGAAGGCCCCGCTGCCCGAGGCGAGGTCCAGGACCGGGCAGTTGGCGATTCGGTTGTCGCCGAGCATTTTCGCCGCCGCTTCGTGGGTGCCGGGGGCGCAGCGCATGAGCAGGCCGTGGTAGCTGTCCGGTTGTTTTTGCCAGAGGTTGCCCATGCAACGCATCGTCGCCGGTCGATTTGCGATGGTCAACAACTCGCCGCGTCCACCTGACGGACTGCACCACGCCATTTTGGCGGTTGTGGTCGCTGGCTCGATTCACGCCTAGGATCGGCAATCCAGAAAAAAGGAGGAGCCATGCCATACGTCACCGTCGGCAAGGAGAACTCGGCAAATATCGACCTGTATTACAAGGATTGGGGTAGCGGCCAGCCCGTCATTTTCAGCCATGGCTGGCCACTGAGCGGGGACGCCTTTGAAGACCAGATGTTCTTTCTGGCCTCTCGCGGCTACCGCTGCATCGCGCATGATCGCCGCGGGCATGGCCGCTCAAGTCAGCCCTGGAACGGCAACGACATGGACACCTATGCCGACGATCTCGCCGCACTGGTCGAAAAGCTCGACCTGAAGAAGGCGATCCATGTCGGACACTCCACCGGCGGCGGGGAAGTCGCCCGCTATATCGGCCGTCATGGCACCAAGCGGGTCGCCAAGGCGGTGCTGATCGGCGCGGTGCCGCCCCTGATGCTCAAGACGCCCGCCAATCCCGGCGGCCTGCCGATCGACGCCTTCAATCAAATCCGCACCGCCGTCCAGGCCGACCGCTCGCAGTTCTGGAAGGATTTGAGCATGCCGTTTTACGGCTACAACAGGCCGGGCGCCAAGATCTCGCAAGGGGTGCGCGAATCATTCTGGCTGCAAGGGATGATGGCCGGCTTTCCGGCTTCCTACTTTTGCATTAAGGCTTTTTCCGAAACGGACCTCACCGAAGATCTCAAAAAATTCGACGTGCCAACCCTGATTCTTCACGGGGACGACGACCAGATCGTGCCCATCGCCGATTCGGCGATGCTTTCGGCCAAGATCGTCAAGGGCGCCAAGCTGAAGATCTATCCAGGCGCGCCCCATGGCATGTGTACAACCCTGAAGGACAAGGTGAACGAAGACCTGCTCGCATTCTTCCAAGCATAGACAGTCAACTGGAGGAGGGCGCATCATGAGCTTCGCCTTGGCGGCATTCACGCTCTTTCATGTCGCGTTGAGCCTGGTGGGGATTTTCTCGGGATTCGTCGTCATGTTCGGCCTGCTAACCGCCAGACGCCTCGACGGCTGGACGGCGGTCTTTCTGGCAACCACGTTGGCAACCAGCGTGACCGGCTTTCTCTTTCCGGTCCATCACTTCTTGCCGTCCCATGGGGTTGGCATCGTATCGCTGCTGGTGCTGCCGATTGCGATCTTCGCCTTCTGCCGCCGTCACCTCGTGGGCTCCTGGCGCTGGATTTATGCGGTCACCGCGATGCTGGCCCTTTATCTGATGTTTTCGTCTTGATCGTGCAGGCGTTTCTCAAGGTGCCGGCTCTGAAAGCGATTGCTCCGACGCAGTCCGAGCCGCCGTTCAAACTGATGCAGCTGGTCGTTCTCGTGTCTTTCGCAGCCATCACCGTTGTCGGCGCGATCAGGTTTCACACGGAGCAGCTGCGGCTTGACCGTTAGCATTTTCCAAGCCGCTTAGCCAAGTTCGTCCAGAAAAATGTGGATGTCGTGCATTTTCCAAAAGGGTCGGTCATTCCACCGGCATCCCGTCTGTTGCGGACGCCTTGGATTCTATTCGCCGTCGATGGCCGTTGAACGCCGCGGCGCGTCGCACGGCGATGCCCGGCCGATACAATGCTGCCAAGGAGCTTTTGGCGGTGCCCGACGAAAACATCGAACAACTTTTGGAATTGGCGATGAGCCGTCACCAGGCCGGGCAGCTTGCCGACGCTGAAGCTCTTTATCGCCGGATTCTGCAATCGGAGCCTCAGGATGCGGATGTCATCCAATTGCTCGGCATGGCTTGCTTCCAGCTCGGACGCAGAGAAGAGGGTTTGAGCCTGGTTCAGCTCTCCGCGCAATTGAATCCCCAGGCCGCGGAATGCCACTATAACTTGGGCACGATTCTTTCGGATTTGGGTCGGCATTCGGACGCGATCCTTTCTTTCCGCCAGGCCGTCGCGCTCAAACCCGATTATGTCGGTGCCTTTCATCGCCTCGGGCTGTCCCTTCGCTCGCTGGGGCAATGGGATGAGGCGGAAGCGGCCCTGCGACGAACGATCGAATTGTGTCCCGCTTTTGTGGAAGCCCACAACAATCTCGCCACGGTTCTCCGCGCCCAAGGCGACGTCGATCAATCGATCACCGTCTATCACCGGGCTTTGGAGATGTCCCCCGACCGCGCCGAAATCTACACCAATCTCGGCAACGCCCTGAAAGACCAGGGGAATCTCGCCGACGCCATCGCCAGTTATCGGCGGGCCACGGAGCTTCAGCCCGACAATCCCACCGCTTCCAGCAATCTGGCCTTCGCACTCTGGTACGATCCGAAACTGGACTCGGCGGCGATTCTGGAGGGACATCGCCAATGGGACCGTCGCCATGCCCAGCCTCTGGGCGCCGCCATCCGTCCTCACGACAACGACCGCGATCCCAACCGGCGCCTGAAGATCGGCTACGTCTCGGCCGATTTCCGCGGACATGCCGCCGCCTTCTGCCTCGTGCCCCTGCTGGCGCACCACGACCACGCGGCCTTTGAAGTCTTCTGCTATTCCGGCTCGCCACTGCGCGATGCGTTCACCGACCGGTTGACCCAATGCGCCGACACTTGGCGCGAGTGTTCCCATTTGTCGGATGAGGAGCTGGCCGCCACGATCCGTGCCGACGGCATCGACCTCCTGATGGATTTGTCCATGCACACCTCCGGCAATCGCCTGCTGGCCTTTGCCCGCAAACCCGCTCCCGTCCAGGTCTGCTGGCTGGCCCACGCCGGCACCACCGGCCTGGAGGCCATGGATTATCGCCTGACCGATCCCTATCTCGACCCGCCCGGCCAATCCGATTCCTTCTACAGCGAGCGCTCCGTCCGCCTCCCCGACAGCTTTTGGTGTTTCGATCCGCTGACGGACCAGCCCCTGCCCAATCCGACGCCCGCTTTGCAGAACGGCTTTATCACGTTCGGATGCCTGAACAATTTTTGCAAAGTGAACGACGGCGTTCTTTCGCTCTGGTCGAAAGTCCTCAAGGCCGTTCCCCATTCGCGCCTGTTGCTGAATTGCCCCGACGGCGCTCCCCGGCAGCGCGTGCGGGAGCGTCTGGAGATCGCTCCGGACCGCCTGCTGTTCGTCGCCCGTCAGCCGCGGCCTTTATACCTGCAGACGTATCACCGCATCGATTTATGTCTGGACACCCTGCCGTACAACGGCGCGATCACCAGTCTGGAGGCCCTGTGGATGGGGGTACCGGTGCTGAGCCAGTTGGGACGGACGGTGGTCGGGCGGGCGGGATGGAGCCTCCTGAGCAACCTCGGATTGAGCGAATTATGCGCGGGCAGCGAAGCGCGGTTCGTGCAACTTGCCGTTGCCTGGGCCGGCGATCTGCCGCGCCTGGCGAATTTGCGCGCAACTCTTCGCGACCGGCTGAAGCGCTCGCCGCTGATGGACGCAGCGCGTTTCGCGCGGAACGTCGAGGCGGCCTACCGCGCCATGTGGCGTCAATGGTGTGCCTCGGCCTGATTGCGGGAGAAAAGAGCTTCCGTCCCACGTCTGGGTCCCGTTATTTCCCCGTCCCCCGTTTCATTCGCCACCGTGACATGCCACCGCACCTCTGCACAGACCGCGGCCAAAGTCTGCAAGCATAGGCCGTCCACTCCGCCATCTTCTTGGTGGACGCCATTGCCCCGCGTTTCAAGCAACCCCTGCGCAAAGCTTCCCGGCGGCCGCGTTATCGCGGCACCTCTTTGGTTGAGTTCCTGGTGGTCCTGACCATCATGCTTCTCGTACTCGGCTTCGTATTGCCCGCCGCCTCCATGCTCTACAAGGCCGCCCGATCTCTGGGCCATTGATTCGCCCAACTCTTTTTGATCCTTTTTGCCCCACGCCCGCCGCCGCCTCCAGGCCCTCCAAGCGATGAAGCCAACCACCCGCCCTGAATCGATTCCCACGCGATAACGGGGTCCTCCTGACCATTTGTACTTTCCAGAAAGCGAAAGACGGTAGAATGTCATCTGAATGGCGCGAAACGGACGGGCTTGGGGAACGGGCGCGGTGCTTCTCGCCGCGTTTTTTCTTGCGCTGGCGTCGGTTCTGCAGAGCGAGCCGGCGATGGGAACGCGGGCGCCGGCGGCGTTTCCGGCGACTTGCACCGATAAGGTCGACGAGACGCCGCGTTTTTATCAGATGGATGCACGGCTGGGATTGAAGCTCGCGGGCGAGAAATTCTGTTTTCCCACCAGCGTTTCCGATTCGATGGTCTATCTTGCTCATCATGGGTTTCCGAACCTGTTTCCGATCCGAGCCGCGGATCCCGCCAAGAAGCAGGCGGATCTGATCGAGATGCTCGCATCGAATGATTACATGGCGACAAATACTTCAGGAGGCTCATCGCCGGGCCAGGCGCTTTATGGAATCCGCCGCTATGTGGTGGAATGCGGATACCGGTGCGATCGCTTGGAGTATGCGGGCCGGTGGCGGCTGCCGGCTGCCCAGCACATTTGCGACCTGGGCGGCGAGATAAATCTCGATTGGATCAAGGCGGCGGTGGCGGACCCGCACGGAGCCGCTTGGCTGACCATCAGTTACTTCACACGCGAGAAACCGACTGACCCGTGGAAGCACGTGTCCGGCCATGCAGTGGCGGTGGTCGGCTACGGCACCGACGGCGTCCACGAAGAACCGAACATTCTTCTCATAGATGATCCGGCCGCTCGACCGATAGTGGCCTCCACGAGACGAGCCTCCACCAGACGAGCCTCCACGCGACAAGCTTCCACGAGGCACGCCTCCACGAGACGCGTTTCAACCACGCTAGCCGTCACGCGACCGGCGACAAGACCGGTCAGTCCGCTGCCACCCTTCTGGCGGCAGGCGCTTCGCCTCACTCCCGCGGGCCCTTTGCGAGTTAGCTCTCTGCACAGCTACGGGACCTGGGACGTGGACGGCATGTACAAGATCGAGCGCGTGGGGCTTCGAGGTTATTACTGTCTCTACACCGATACCGAGGCCGCATTCGTCGACGGCGCGATAGTCATGGTCGTGGGCGAGAAACGCTGATTCGACGTGGACTACGGGTGCATGTCAAAAACAGTTGCGAATTGCGGGTTGCAGATCGCGAGTCAACAAAATGTGGGGAAGTGCTTGTCGCAGCAGAGTTTGCGCAGCCACGGACAACGGACAACTAACAACGGACGTTTTCCTGGCAATTGGCAACTAACCCCGTTCATTAACGCGTATTCGACCCCATCGGCACAACCACGTTCTTGGTGCCGCGGGTGATCGTCAGGGGCCCTGTGGCACCCTCGTCGCGGCAGCGGGCGGCGAACTCGTCGTAATACTTGTTGATGAAGGTCCGCGTCACCCAGGAGGTGCCGTCGGCCAGGCCGCAGATCGTCGTGCCGGGCAGGATGCCTTGGGATTTCTCAAGCTCCAGGAGCATCTCCAGGTCTTTAAGTCGGCCCTGGCCCTCGAGGATGCGGTCCAGGATCTTGAGCATCCAGGCGCTGCCTTCGCGGCAGGGCGTGCATTGGCCGCAGGATTCGTGAGCGTAGAAGCGGACGCAGTTGCGCAGGGCCAGGACCATATCCGTGTACTCGTTCATGACGATCATGCCGGCTGTGCCCAGGCCCAGGCAGCCGCCGCGGAAGCGGACATCGTCGAAATCCAGCTTGATGTCGAGCTGGTCCGGCCCGAGCACGCCCATGGAGATTCCGCCGCAGATCGTGCCTTTGTGTTTGCCGCCCCTCATGCCGCCGGCAAGCTGGTTGATCGCGAAATCCAGGGTGATGCCCAGTTCGTGTTCGTAGCAGCCGGGCTTGTTGACGTGGCCGGACATGCCGAAGAGCTTGGGGCCGGGCGAGGACGGCGTGCCCATGGTTTTGAACCACGCCGCTCCGCGCTCGACGATCGGCGGGACGCAGCAAAGGGTCTCGACGTTGTTGATAACCGTCGGGCGGGCAAAGGCGCCGGCGATCGCGGGGAATGGGGGCTTGTTTCGCGGCCAGCCGCGCTTGCCTTCCAGCGATTCCAGCAATCCGGTTTCTTCGCCGCAGATGTACGCGCCGGCCCCGCAGTGGATGTAGCACTCCAGCTTGCAGCGGCTGCCCAAAATGCCCTGCGGGCCGAAGATGCCGTGGTCGTAGGCTTCCTTAACGGCTCTCTCGAGCACTTGGGTTTGGCGGTGATATTCGCCGCGGATGTAGATGTAGGCGATGTCCACCTGCGTGGCGATGGCGCAGATGGCGATGCCTTCCAGCAGGCTGTGCGGGTCGTAGTCGATGAGGTAACGGTCCTTGAAGGTGCCCGGCTCCGATTCATCAGCGTTAACCGCCAGGTAATGCAGGCCTTTCTTCTCCTTGGGGATGAAGGACCATTTCTGCCCGGCGGGGAACCCCGCCCCACCGCGGCCGCGCAGGCCCGATTCGGTCACCATCTTGATGATGTCGTCCGCCTTCATCTCCAGGGCCTTGCGCAGGGCGGCGTAACCGCCGGTAGCGACGTAGTCGTCGTACCAATGCAGCTTGCGCTTGATCGGATCGGGGTCGATGCGCTTGGTCAGGACCGGTTCGTTGTAGGCCATGGGTTCGTCTAATCCTGTTTGCGTTTCTCTTCGATCACTTCATCGATGATGGTTCGCCGCAGTTTGATCTTGGGGTCCTGTGGGAGGGGCTGTTCCTCGGTGCGGGAGTCGCGATAGAGGGTCTTTGAGGCGGCGACGTCCGTCCTGAGGGCTTTTTTCACATGCCCGACCTGGCGGCCCAGCCAGCCCCACAGGCCCTTGCCGGGAAGGTGCTTGCGTGGATGGCTGGCCCTGTCGCTCATGTCGCCTGGATATCGACGCCGAATTCTTTCTTCACCTGGGCGATGGCGTCCTGGAGCGTTCCGTGGCAGGTGTCGCCGACGAATCCGCCGGCGTCGTCCAAGCGGTAGAGCACCCAGTGATCGCGCTGCGGCTCGATGACCAATCGCCGCACCGAGCCGGCCGGCGGCCGCGTGCCGCTGCTCCGCGGCGAGCCCAGATTCATCGCCGCGTGCGGCAGACAATCGTTGCTCGCCGGCATCGACTTGGGAAGCTGGATCGTCAGTTTCTTTTCCATGGCTATTCCGTGGAAGCGGGTAGCTGGGCGGTCATCGTCTGCGCTGCAGGATCATAGTGCTCGATGAATCGCTTGACATCACCGACCGTCCGCTGACTGTGACCGAAGCTGAGAATGGAGGCGACGGTTTTTTCCTGATCGAATTTCAGGACGGACCGCTGATAGGCGGCGATCATCATGCCCGTGCGGCGGACGCCCTGGGCGCAGTGCACCAGGACCGGCTGGCGGGCCGGGTCGGTTGCAACGGCCAGAAACTGCTTGATCTGATCGCCGCTGGGCCAGCCGCCCAGGGGCACCGGCACGCGGACCACATCGATGCCCGCGGTTTTGCAATAGGCCAGCTCATCCGTAAACGGCCAGCGCTGGATTTCCTGATCATCGGCCAGACAAACGACCGTTCGGATGTGCGTCTTTCTGGCGGCGAGTTGGAACTGATGCAGCGTTCGCGCGCCGTCGCGATACAGCACGCCCTGGCTCACCGTGGCCAGGTGATACGTGTCGAAATAGGTCCAGAAGATCCACCACCCCGCCGCCGCCGCGACCGCGACGACCAGCACGATCGGCAACAAGCTCCGCGCTGCGCCGTTCATCCGTGCCCCTGGGCATCGTCCCACGTCGCCGTCGGATCGCGATAATTCCGCGGATCGGCCGGCAGGCCGGCGAGCAGTTCATCCACCCTTGGCACGGTCAAATTTTCGTGCAACACGTCGTTGATGAGCATCACCGGCGCCGTTCCGCAGGCGCCCAGGCATTCCAGTTCCACCAGCGTGAACCGCCCATCCGGCGTCGTCTCCCCCACTTCGATCTCCAATTTGCGGACCAGATGCTCGGTCAACTGCCGCGAGGCGCAAATCTCGCACGCCAGCGATCGGCAAACCTGCAACAGGTATTGTCCCTTGGGCTTGAGCCAGAATTCCTCGTAGAACGTGGCGGTATCCAGCACCTCCGCCGGGGCCAGTTCCAAAAAGGTCGCCAGCTCTTCCAAAGCCTGAAGTGGAATCCACCCGTGAGCGTGCTGAATTTCGTGCAGCGCCGGCAGCAGGACGGCGCGCTTGGTCGGATAGCGCGGGAAATATTTTTCGGCCAGGTGCGCCTTCATCGCCTCCGTCAAATACGGTTCGGCTCGGCGCTGGACGGCTGCGGTGCGACGGTCCTCTGAAATCCATGCCATGTTATCGGTCCAGTTCTGCGGCGATGATGTTGATGCTGCCCAGGACGGCCACGACATCCGAAACCATGTGCCCCTCGATGAGCTTGGGAAACGCCTGGTAGTTGATGAAGCACGGCGGGCGCGTGCGCACGCGCCAGGGAACGGCCTGGCCGGCGGAAACGATGTAGTAGCCCAGCTCACCGCTGGCGCTTTCGATGCAGCCGTACGCTTCGCCCTTGGGCGCTTCGAAGCCGCGGTTGGTCATGATCAATTCGAAATGCTGAATCAACCCTTCGATGCTGCTGTAGACCTGATCCTTGGGGGGAAGAACTTCCTTGCCTTCGGGGCTGACGTTGACCGGGCCGGCGGGAATGTTGTCGATGAGCTGGCGGATGATCGCCAGGCTCTGTCTCATCTCCTCCAGCCGAACCAGGTAGCGGGCGTATGCGTCGCCGGTGGTCATCACGGGGACTTTGAAGTCCACGGCCGGGGCCCCCTGCCCGTCCCAGTTGTCGGCGAAGCAGAGGTACGGCTCGTCCTTGCGGATGTCGCGGCGCACGCCGCTGGCGCGGGCCATCGGGCCGGACATGCTCCAGGCAATCGCTTCCTCGCGGCTGATCGCCCCCACGCCCTTGGTGCGATCCACGAAAATGCGGTTCTTGTTCAAGAGCGATTCCAGATCGGCAATGGCTTTGGGCATGTCGTCGTTGATGAACTTCTTCACCATGCGCTTGAACACGCCCTCATCGGGCAGATCCATGTTCAAGCCCCCCACCCGCGTCCAACTCGTGTGGAAACGCTGGCCGGACATGAACTCGACGATGTCGTAAATCACCTCGCGCTCGTTGAAGCCGTAAAGGAAAGCGGTGAAGGCGCCCAAATCCAACCCGGCTGCGCCGACGCACAGCAGGTGTGACTGGATGCGCCCCAGCTCGCCGGCGATCGTCCGCAGCGCCTTGCACCGCGACGTCAACTCGATGCCCATGAGCTTTTCCACCGCCAGGTGCCAGGCCAGCTCGTTGTAGATCGGAGCCGAGTAATCCATGCGATCCACGATGGTGACGTACTGGTTGTAGTTGAGGTGCTCGCCCAGTTTCTCAAAACCGCTGTGCAGGTATCCGATGTGCGGGGTGGCTCGCAGGATGCGTTCGCCGTCTAGTTCGAGCACGAGGCGGAGGGTGGTATGCGTGGCCGGATGCTGCGGGCCGAAGTTCAGGGTCCAGCGATTCTGCGCGTCGACGCCCGCCTCGGGGGTCATCGGGTCGTTTGTGGCGGGACTGAGGGTGAACGGCATAGGCGGCGGATTATATCGGGCGTGCGTGGGCGTTCCAGATTGGGCTCCTTGGCTCGCGGTGGACGAGGATTAATAAATATAAAACATATTGTGAAAAACAGACGGCATTTCGCCAGGTCGAAATTGGATTCATGGCACTGGGGAGGGTCGCGTATCGCGGTTTTTCGGCAATGCGGTCCTTGGCGGGCTGATGGCTTGGCGGTTGTTGTGCTTTGCTACTGGATGATCGGGGGTTTGCCAAACGCATAGTTCCGGGTTGTTGCGTTGCCGGCGCGCCAATGGTAATCTCCCCGCCGCGAAGTTCCACGTGGAACATCACGCCCTTGCAGAGTCAAGGAAAGGAGTCCTTGTCATGCCTCAATCGCATAAATCGAAGCCCCGTTTAGGCCGCGGACTTAGCAGTTTAATCTCCATGTCCGCCCTGCCCGTGGAGCAGGAGCTTAGCCCGCCCGGGGTTGCCCAGGTGGCCCAAGAGGGAATCGCCCAGCCCACAGGCGATGGCCAGCCATTGCAGATTGCCGTTGACGCGATCAGCCCCAATCCCCATCAGCCTCGGAAAAACATGGGCGAAGCGGCGATTGCCGAGCTGGCGGGCAGTCTCAAATCGTCCGGCATGATTCACCCGCTGATCGTTCGCCGCCATGGCGATGGATACGAGCTGATCACCGGCGAGCGCCGATGGCGCGCGGCCAAGCTCGCTGGGTTGACCCATGTGCCAGCCATCGTTCGTGAGGTCGATGGTATGACCCAGGCGCAGATCGCCCTGGTCGAGAACATCCAGCGCGAGGACCTGAATCCCATCGACCGGGCCCAGGGCTATCGGGTGCTGATGGAACAATTGGGGCTGACCCAGGCGGAGTTGGCCGGGCGAATGGGTGAAGATCGCAGCAGCATCGCCAACTATTTGCGTCTTCTGGACTTAGCCGAGCCCGTGCGAGCCAAGGTGCGCGATGGACAACTGAGCGTCGGCCACGCAAAGCTTCTGGCGGGCGTGGCTGACATCCTTGAACAACAGCGCCTGGCGGATATGGTGGTCTCGCAAAGCCTGTCGGTACGGAACCTGGAACGGCTGCTGGAGTCCAAGCCACCGGTGCCATCCGCTCGGCGCGCGACCGGTGCCACGGCGCATCTGTTGGACTTGGAAAAATCGTTGAGTCGACAGCTTGGCATGCGCGTGCAGGTGCGCTCGGGATCCAAAGGCAAAGGGCGGCTCATCTTGCATTACACGTCCTTGGATCAGTTTGATGAGCTGCTGCAGAAACTGGGAGTGAGAGCGGAATAGAAGCATCGGGAGGACGGGTGCGTGGCGCCGACGTGGTAATCGTAAACGCCGATCTCAGAGGCAACAGGTTCGAGCCGCTGTTCCACGTGGAACGGTCATAAGATAAATGTTTTATAGATATTAGATAGTTACGGTGTCGCCGGGCATGTTGCTGCCGTCCCGGCATGACTTTTTACAATGCACGGCGATGTCGAACGATAAAAACGATCATCAAAAAATGGTGGACCTAGCCATCATCGGTGGGGGGCCGACGGGGCTGTTCGCCGCATTCTACGCCGGCTTGCGCGGCATGTCGGTCAAGATCATCGATTCCTTGGACGTTTTGGGCGGTCAGGTGGCGGTCCTCTACCCGGAAAAATATATCTACGATGTCGGCGGCTTCCCCAAAGTTCTTGGCAAGTACCTGGTCAATCAGCTCATCGACCAGGCTAACCAATATCATCCCTGCGTATGCCTGGGCGAAAGGGTGCTGCGGTTGGAGCAGGATGCTTCGGAAGTCTTTCGTCTACATACGCAGTCAACCGTCCACGCGGCGCGCTCGGTGCTGATTGCCGCCGGTGTCGGCGCGTTTGAGCCCAAGATGCTGCCGCTGAAGGAAGCGCCGGGCTATCTGGACAAGGGGCTTCACTATTTCGTCAAGGACCTTGGGGCATTCAAAGGCAAGCGGGTGTTGATCGTGGGCGGGGGCGACAGCGCGGTGGATTGGGCCAACGCCCTGGGCTCGACGGCGGCCAGCCTCACGCTGATTCACCGGCGCGATCAATTCCGCGCTCACGAGCAGAGCGTAGAGCAGATGCGTCGCGGTCCGACGCGCATCCTGACGCCTTGCGAGCTGCGGCGAATCGAGGGAACCGGCAAGGTCGAGCGAGCGGTCATCTTTGACAACCACACCAACCAGGAGCAGACGCTCGAGATCGATGCGCTTCTGGTCAACATCGGTTTTCACAATTCGCTGGGACCGATCAAGGAGTGGGGGTTGGAGGCCGAGGGCGGGGCGATCAAGGTGGATTTCACGATGGGCACGAGCCGGCGGGGGATTTTTGCCGCGGGAGACATCGCGACGTTTCCGGGCAAGCTCAAACTGATCGCCACCGGCTTTGGGGAGGCGTGCGTCGCGGTCAATTACGCCAAACACTATCTGGATCCGTCGGCCAATGTTTTCCCCGGTCATAGCTCGAGCATGAAGCCCTGAGAATCGCCGGCGGAGGTGGGCGGCGGTTTCAAACGCGCGGCTTCGGAGATGCGTTTTGAATTCCTGGCTTGATCGATTCTCTCAAGCATGCGTATAACCGATAAACCCGCGCGGTGGCGTTGCGGCGCCTTTGGCGTTCGAGGATGGCACATGGTGTGTTGTCGAATTTGGCTCGGGGTCACGTTGTCGATGGTGGGGGTGTTCGCTGCCGTGGCGGCGGCGGAGGCGACAACTCGCCTGGCTGAGGTAATGCCGGCGGCGCCCGCGGCGGCGCCGGCCGAGGGTCCGCTTCTGATCCATCTTCCCGGTATCGCGGGTTATCGCCATTGCGATCAGCGCTTGCTGGCGGGATTGGCAAACGGCGGCGTGGCGGCGGCGATCGTGGTTTACGACTGGACCGATAATGATCCAGGCTTCCACGCCCTGTGCGCCTGGGACCGCAATCACGCCGAAGCGCAAAAAATCGCCAACATGATCGTCGCCCACACGCGGGCGGATCCGGCATCGCCCATCTATTTGACGGCCCACAGCGGCGGCTGCGGCGTGGCGGTCTGGGCGCTGGAAAAACTCCCCGACCACGTCATGGTGGACACGGTCCTGCTGCTGGCGCCGGCCCTGTCGCCGCAGTACGATCTTTCCGCGGCGCTGCGTCACGTGCGCGGCCGCGCCTACGCCTTCACCAGCCGGTACGACGGCCTGGTTCTATGCACGGGGACCCAAATGTTCGGAACGATCGACGGGGTCATGTGCGAAGCGGCCGGCTACGGCGGATTCGTGCGGCCGCCACGCGGCGATCCCGAGCTTTACAAAAGGCTCGTTCAACGGTCCTATGATGTGCAGTGGGCAAAGCTGGGGAATTGGGGCGATCATCTAGGCACAACGTCGCGCCGTTTTTCCGCGGTGATCCTGGCGCCGCTGCTGCGGGAGGCCGTCGCCGACCCCGCCACGCGGCCCGACGAGCCGACGAACGATCATGTCGCGCCATAATCATCATGACTCGGTTGAAGCGCCTCCGGATCGTCCGGTCCGTGCATGGCCGAGGTGGAAGCGCGCCCTGGCGTACGCCATTTATGCGCTGGCGGCGGCGGGGGCGGTGGAGCTGATCGATTGCAGAGCGCAGCAAACCAGCGGAATCGGCGGCGCTACATCGATCCAGCGATGAAATGCGAGGGGATGCCCCGAGGGATCAGTTCGACAGCACGTCCAAGAGCTGCTTGAGGTCGCTTTTTTGCGGATCGTCGGGGTTGTTGCGGAGGTAGGCATCCAGCCACAGGCTGGCCGGCCGCGACAGACCGATCCGCGCCAGCACCAGGGCCAGATCGCGCTGCAAGTGGTCCTGGTTCGGCCACAGCAGCATCTCCATTTCCAGCACCGCGGCGACGTCGCTGTAGCGGTTGTTCGTGCCGAAGATGTGCAGCAAATTCTGCAGAATTCGCGTCAACCAGTGACGGTTGGTCGCGGGCCGAAGCAGGTCCTCCGTCCACGGAACCTCCGGACCAAACAGCTCCTGGATGCGCGCATGAGCTTCTTCCCTGGTGAGAATGCGCCCCTTGGCAAATGGATCGACCAAAAGCAAGGTTTGCGGCGGCTCCTCGAGGGCGACCAGAAAATGTCCCGGCAATCCCACGCCCCAGGTCCGAAGGCCCAACCGTTCGGCGACAACCTTGTAGATCAGGCTCAGCGTGATCGGCAGACCGCGCTTGGTCGCCAGAACGGCGGGCAGATAACTGTTGGCCGTGTTGTAATAATCCTCGGTGTTCCCCGCGAATCCCTCTTCTTCAAATAGCACGTCGTGCAGATGCGCGATCACCGCCTGCGTCTGCGGGCCGCGCACACGCTTGCGGATGGTGTCGGCGTATTTTTGGAGCTGAGCGTCCAGCGCGGCGGCATCCACGTCCCGCATCTGCGACATCGCAATGGCGATGGCCCCCTGAACCAGCGCGTCGGGAGAATCCAGCGACTGCACCTGCCTTGCCAGAAGTCTGAATGCTTCCGGCGAACAACACTGCGGCAGGGCGGCGGACTGCGACATAGGAAGCCTCGAACGACTCGGCCAGTTCCTATATCGACCAATCCACAATTCCTCTTGCAGATTCTGTGCCACCCGCTGCGGCGCAGCGCAGAAACGCACGAACGGGGGAGGGATAATGCAATTTCGCCCAACAAGTTAAGAAGGCTAAAGCCGGGATTCTTCGGTGCGCGATTTTGGCCGGCCAGCGCTGCCCCGCGCGGCTTGGTCCGCCAGCACCGCTGGACCGCGATGCGACCATGCCGGCAAGCGAAATCCGCGCTTTAAATGCGGTATTCCCACCTGGACTTTTGCTTGACTCCCAAATTACTTTGCCGATAGAACAGATGCATTCGGCAGTAGCTCAAGGGTAAAGTCCCGACCTGTCGGGATTAACCGGCTGGCTGCAGACGCAGAGAAAGGAATATTCGGCAGTAGCTCAATGGTAGAGCAGCCGGCTGTTAACCGGCTGGTTGTAGGTTCGAGTCCTACCTGCCGAGTTTGTTCTGGGTCTACATTCTCGAAAATTCGGCGGGTCCCTGAACACAATTCCCAGCTGGGGTCGAAAACATTCACTCCCTCCCGCGCACGCTATTTGAGAAGGTCATTGGATGTTGCCAGCGCATCCGTTGCATGGGTGGACAACGTTGGTGCAACCGCATCGGAGCCTACTTGCGATGGAATACCGGCGGCGACGAAGGGGGCGGCGGCTTTGGGCGAGGCGGAAGCGGCGGAGCCGGTGACGATGGGCGGATGGGCGGACGTAACCAGCACCGGGGCGCTAAAAGGCACGTCGCCGTACCACCAACGCCAGTTCAAGGGGATGTTGTAGACGTGGAAGGTGCCGCTCACGGCCTTGGTCAGATCGCCGTCGGTCAACGCGAAGCGGTAGTCGCCGGGGCGACTGGGCCTCAGGTTGTCGAAGGTGGCGTAACCGTTGAGGACGGGGACGGTGGATTTTCCCAGCAGTTGTGCGTCCGCGGGGCCCCAGAGAATGGAGGCGGTGACGGAGGAGGTGTCATCGGTAACGGAGTTGCCGAAGAGGTCTTCGACGGCCACGCACAGATAGGGACAGACCATGCCATAGGCGGGGGCGGTGTACTGCTGCTGGACGAGGCTCACTTGCGAAGCCACGGCGGGGCTGACGGTGAAGCTGTTGGAGGCGGCGGGGGCCAAGTCGCCGTCGGCGGCTTGCAAGCTGTAGGTTCCGATGTCCAGCAAGGAGAGGTCGCTGAAGGTGGCCACGCCGTTCTGGGCCGCGACCGTCGTGGCCGATCCGGCGAGGGTTCCCGTACCCCCGGCGGTGGAGATGGTCACGTTGGAGTTGTCGCTGGTGACGACGTTGCCGAATTGATCTTCGATATCGACGATGATGGCCGGCCCCAGGGTCTGGCCCGCGGGAACGTCGGCCGGCTGTTGGACAAAGACCAGCTTGGCGGCGGCGGCGGGAGTTACGGTGAAGACGTCCGAGGTGGCCGAAGCCAACGTGGCGTCCGAGGCGAGCAGCGTGTAAAGGCCCGCGGTCTGCAGGGAAAGGTCACTGAAGGTGGCCACGCCGCCGCTGGCGGCAACGCTGAGCGTGCCGTTGAGACTGCCGGGACCGCTGGCCACGGACAGGCTCACCGTGGAGTTGTCCGTGGTGATCAGGTTGCCGAATGGATCTTCCACGTTCAGGACGACGGTGGAGCTGAGGGTGTTGCCGGCCGTCACGTCGGTCGGCGGCTGGACAAAAACGACCTTGGCGGGGGCGGCGGGACGGATGCTGAAGCTGTCAGAAACCGGCGCGGTTAATCCGCCGTCGCTGGCGGTGAGCGTATAGCTGCCGGCGATCTGTGCGGTCACATCGCTGAACGTCGCCACGCCATGGACCGCCGCGAGGGTCACGGTTCCCGCCAGCTCTCCCGGCCCGCTATGGACCAGGAGAGTGACCTCGGAGTTGTCGCTGGTGACGAGGTTGCCGTAGGGGTCTAGCAACTGCAGCACGATGGCGGGATTGATCGACGCTCCGGCGAGGGCGTTGGTGGGCTGCTGGAGATAAAGCAGATGAGTGGCCGGCGCGGCAGCTACGATGAAGCCATTGGAGGTACCGGACATCAAGCTGCCATCACTGGCCGCCAGGGTGTAGCTGCCGGTGGTGTTGATGGACAGATCGGCGAAGGTGGCGACGCCGCCGCTAGCGGCCTCGGTGAGCGTGCCGTTGAGGCTGCCCGGGCCGCTGTGGACGGAGAGGGTCACGCTGGAGCTGTCACCGGTGACCAAGTTGCCGTACTGATCTTCCACATCCACAGTGACGGCGGGGCTGATGGTCGATCCCGCTGTGGCGCTCGTGGGCTGCTGAGCGTACACCACCTTGGCGGCGGCCGCTGGGCTGATGGTGAAGCTGCTGGAGGTGTCGCTGGTCAAACTGCCATCGGCAGCCGTCAAGGTATAGCTGCCGGCGGTGTTGATGGACAGATCGGCGAAGGTGGCGACGCCGCCGCTAGCGGCCTCGGTGAGCGTGCCGTTGAGGCTGCCCGGGCCGCTGTGGACGGAGAGGGTCACGCTGGAGCTGTCACCGGTGACCAAG
>Ga0208038_1000269_pt1 | contig 48781 bp, 55 predicted proteins | sample June2015DPH_16_1_FD_184714 | JGI IMG/M metagenome (GOLD analysis project Ga0208038, IMG submission 184714) | Peatland microbial communities from SPRUCE experiment site at the Marcell Experimental Forest, Minnesota, USA - June2015DPH_16_100... | ecosystem: Environmental > Terrestrial > Soil >...
CGGACCAACCCTGCAGCCTCTTCTTTATAATCCACGCTTTCAGCTGATCTAAATCTCTATCCAAGCCCTTTCCACTCTTACGGTAGTATTAAGACGCGAGAGTGTAAGGCATTTTCTAGATAGAACAGGGATTGCTATGGATAGTGCCTGTTGCTGTTGTCGTTATAGTAGTAATTTTCATAATTTTATATATGCTCAGTCACAGAAAGAGTTAAGTTTCTAAGGTTTTTCAATATGCGGGGGGAGAGCTTTCTCCATGCATATTTTAAACTAAATTCTACAAATACTTACTTTTTAGCACTCTATTCTATCGTATAAATTATATTTAAACAGTTACGCTAATGTTTAAACCTAAAAAGCTTCAAAAAAAGAAGGAAAAATAGTATGGGAGATGAATCCACTTAGGCATTTTCCACTTGAATATGACACACATGTATGCTGCAAAAAACTGAAGCCGTCAGTATCATCACAAGTAAGGTTGGCATGAGGTATTTACTAACTCGTTTGAAGCTGCTCATGCTTAAACCTTACAATAGAGTGTCAATTTGCATATCCTTAATCTTTGTGATGAAGCATCCGCTTAGTGAATTCACTTGCAAAAAACAGCAACAACTCTAAATTTAATCTGAGCATGTGCCGTTTAAATAAAGTTTATTTTTCACGATACTTGTTCATCGCTTTCATAGGAACTCTGGTAGACTTGTTTTGTGAAGTCTTTTTTAAGAAGTCCTAGCATTAAACCAACCATAAAAAAGGAGAGAAAGAAAGTGGAACGCGCCAAAGTCGTGAAGGAAGAGTTACTTGAACAGGACACACGTTTTCTAGCCGTTTATGTGGAAGCAAAAAATTCATGCATGATAATGCTTAGCGAAAAAGAAGATAAGCTTGGAACCTTGGCAATCGCCGTTCCAAAACCCGACATGGTTGGCGCAGCTACCTCATCAGTGCTTTTAGGAGATAAGAACGTTATTTCAGCGAGAATGTTCGCTGAGTATGTGGCTTCTAAGAAGGGAAAAATAGCCCTCGTTTCAGTTTATCTAGACAAACTTGACGAAATGCAAGCGCAAGCATTCTTCATGCACCTCGTAGAAAAACTGACTCAAGCTGAAAGCCAAAAGGAGCCCACTGCAACCTAAACCTTTAACTCTAATTATATGGCAAAATTATGGAAAACCTGAAATGATTAGCAAACTAACAACCGGCGATTTTCAAGCAATCCTAACCGTGGTGAACAATGCCGCCATCGCCTATAAAGGCAAGATTCCCAGCGATAGGTGGAAAGAACCTTACATGTCAGCGCAAGAGCTTAAAGAAGAAATCCAAAGCGGAGTACAATTTTACGGCTTGAAGCACAACAATGTTTTGGTTGTCGTGATGGGAATTCAACCTGCCAACGATGTTACTTTAATCAGGCATGCGTACGTGTTGACAAGTTATCAGCGGAAAGGATATGGAGAAAAACTACTCAAACATCTACTCGGCTTAGCCGAAACATCCAAGGTTTATGCGGGAACATGGGAAGCAGCAACCTGGGCAATAAAATTCTATCAAAGAAACGGATTCAAACTGGTTTCAACAGAGGAAAAGAATAAACTCTTAAAAAAATACTGGAGCATTCCAGAACGCCAAGTTGAAACATCAGTAGTACTTGAACTAAAAAGGCAACTCCAATGAAAGAAACACTCCTCTTAAAAGTTGACTCAGAAAACCCAGACCCCGAAAAAATACAAATTGCTGCGCAAGTCATCCAAAAAGGCGGATTAGTGGCTTTTCCAACAGAGACAGTTTACGGTTTAGGTGCAGACGCACTCAATCCAGACGCTGTCTTGGCACTTTTTGAAGCTAAAAAGAGACCCTTAGATAACCCGCCAATCGTCCACGTAGCAAACGCGAGCGAAGTCTACAGACTAGTACAAGAAGTCCCAGGGAAAGCTGAGTTGCTGATGAAAAAGTTTTGGCCAGGACCATTAACTCTCGTTTTCAAGCGCTCAAGCATAGTACCCAACGTGACAGTTGCAGGCTTAGACACCATAGCGATTCGAATGCCAAAACACAAAGTCGCCTTGGCATTAATTAAACAAAGCAGTCTTCCCATCGCTGCTCCGAGCGCAAACCTTGCAGGCAAACCCAGTCCAACAACCGCCAAACATGTTTATGAAGACCTTAACGGAAGAATCGACGTCATCCTCGACGGCGGAGCCACAAGTATCGGTGTTGAATCCACTGTTGTAGACTTAACTGTTGATCCACCCATGGTTCTTCGTCCAGGAGGAACATCTTTTGAAGCATTAAAGAAAGTCCTCGGTGACGTGAGACTTCACCCCTTTGTTCAAGCTGAAGAGGAATTGCCGCTGGAAAAAATAAGGTCTCCTGGAATGAAACATAGGCATTATGCGCCTAAAGCAGAGGTTATTCTTGTTGAAGGAGGAGTTGCCGCCGTTACAAACAAAATAAAAGAGCTGTCAGAATCTTACAGGCTTAAAGGCGCAAAAGTAGGCATCTTAGCTACTGATGAGACACAAGCCGCCTACAAAGCAGACGTGGTTAAGTCTCTTGGTAGCCGCTTTAACTTGGCAGTTGTTGCTCAAAACCTATTCCGTTTATTGAGAGAAGTTGACGCAGAAAACGTTGACTTTATAATTGCTGAAGGCGTATCTTCCGAAGGAATCGGCTTAGCCATCATGAATAGGTTGCGTAAAGCGTCAGGTTACCACATTATCAAAGCAGAATAGCATTGGATTATCTGTGGATGAGCGAAAGAAGGTTATCCAAACTTATTGTAGCTAAACAAAGGACGCTGTCAGCTGCGCCGTAATAAACAAAAAGACGATTATCCAAGATTACGTTACCACAACTAAAAACAACGTTGGGAACTTTGCCGAATCGTTCATAATCTTCTTTCGGAGCTAAAACGTGCTCTTTCGAGCGGTAAAGAACGTCTTCAGGATGATCCCGATCAAGCAAGGCAATGCCTAAAGAATACATCCGTTCCACGCTTACCCCGTGGTGAAGGATTGCTTAGATTGCTACCAAACATGCACCGAAACTACAATAAGATGCTTGACGATGGGCGGCAAACATGCTGAACTCGAACACCTGAATCTCCTTATGGATTGCGCTAGAATATGTAATACAAATGCAGATTTTATGCTTAGAAACTCAACCTATTACCCACAAACCTGCGGCTTAACGGCTGACATCTGTGACGAGTGTGCTGACATTTGTGACAGGTTTGATGATGGCTTCATGAAGGAATGCGCCAGCGTTTGCAGGCGATGTGCCGAGTCATGTAGAGAAATGGCAAGATAACCTATTTTTTTTCAATTCTGATTTTTGTTCCCGTATTACGTGTAAAGTTGTGATTTTTTGCCTCCAAGAAGTGTGGAAAGTTCAAAGCGAAAGCGGCAATATGATCATGTTAAGGAGTCAGAGCTTAAGCGGGGCGCATCTGAAGAGGATTCATAGCGCATTGCTGCAGCAACAACTAATAAAACTGTGCGAGAAAAAGGCGAAGAAAAAAGCTAAAGCGGCCTTCGCATAATTAATTTTACCTTTGCTATTCACAAGTAGAAACCAGTTAGTTACTTGTAGCGTTGCTCAATGAGAAAAATTTATATTTAAATATCTGATTGTTGAATTCCGTTTATAATAAAGAAAATAAAAAAATGGTGAAAAGTATGTCTACAGGTGGAGGAACAGTCCCAATTCTAGTATTAAGAGAAGGCACAGGCAGAACAACAGGCCGTGAAGCACAGAAAAACAACATCATGGCTGCAAAAATAGTGGCTGAAGCAGTGAGATCTACGCTCGGTCCATGCGGCATGGATAAAATGCTCGTTACCAGCATGGGTGACGTTGCTATAACTAATGACGGTGCAACTATAATGAAAGAGCTTGACATTCAACATCCAGCAGCAAAAATGCTTGTGGAAGTTGCAAAAGCTCAAGACAACGAGGTTGGTGACGGAACCACAACCGCAGTAATTTTGGCTGGAGAGTTACTCTCAAAAGCTGAAGGTTTGCTTGACAAAAACGTTCATCCCACAGTTATAATTGAAGGTTTTAAGAAAGCTAGTGAGAAAGCTCAGGAAATTTTGGATCAAATAGCCATTCCCATTTCTATTGATGATGACAAAACCCTAAGGGATGTAGCCATCACATCTTTGGCTAGCAAAGGCATTAACGTTGCCGAAGAACACTTCGCAAAAATCATCGTTGAAGCAGTAAAACAGGTATCAGAAAAAATTGACGGCAAATACACAGCAGACATCGACCTAGTAAAAGTCGTTAAGAAACACGGTAAAAGCCTAGACGAAACAGAACTTGTCAAAGGCATGGTTATCGACAAGGAAGTTGCAAGCTCACAAATGCCTAAGATCATTGACGGCGCCAAAATCGCATTACTAAACGGCAAGATGGAGATTGAAAAAACAGAGTTCGACGCAAAAATAAACATTGAAAGTCCCAATCAAATGCAACTTTTCCTCGACGAAGAGGAACGCATGCTCAAAGACATGGTTAACTCAGTTACCAAGGCAGGCGCGAACGTTATCTTCTGCGAAAAAGGCATAGACGACATGGCATTACACTTTTTAGGCAAAGCTGGAGTCTTAGCAGTTAAAAGCTTAAGCAGTAGCGACATGGAAAAAATGTCAAGAGCAACAGGCGGCAAAATAGTTGCAAACGTAAAAGATTTGTCTGCTGACGCTTTAGGCAAAGCGAAACGTGTTGAAGAAGTAAAAATTGGCGATGATAAGCTCATTTACATACGTGACTGCAAGAACCCCAAAGCCGTAACCATCGTTATCCGAGGCGCATCCAACCATGTTATCGACGAAGCAGAACGCTCGCTACACGACGGCTTAAGCGTTGTAAGAAACGCTATCGAAGACGGCAAAATCGTTGCAGGCGGCGGCGCACCCGAAGCAGAACTAGCCAAAAACCTACGAGCCTACGCAGTTAAAGTCGGCGGACGAGAGCAACTGGCAGTGGAAGCTTACGCAGAAGCAGTCGAGGCGATACCGCTCACTTTAGCGGAGAACGCAGGCTTAGACCCCATAGACATCATGGTAGCGCTCCGAGCACAGCATGAGAAACCAGACAGCAAATACTTCGGCATCGAAGTTTCAACAGGCAAAATCAAAAACATGCTTGACCTGCTAGTCGTTGAGCCACTACGCGTGAAGCAGCAGGTAATAAAATCAGCCACTGAAGCAGCAAACATGATACTTAAAATCGACGATTTAATCAGCGTTAAAGGCGGCGGCAAAATGCCCCCAATGCCTCCAGGCGGAATGGGCGGCGGCATGGGTGGAATGGGTGGCATGGGCGGTATGGGCGGAATGCCCTACTAAAAACCCTTCTTTATTCTTTTTTAGTTTCAAAAACAATTTTTGCGTTGGTTTTTTGTTCAAGTTTTTTTAAGTAAACTTATTATTCAAACGCATAGACATTATTCGATATCTTGGAGACCCTGCTATGAAGCATGTTAAGATTACGGCATTTGACTGTCCTGAAGCTTGGGTTCAAATGTTAAATAATCTGCGAACTGAAGGAGAAGACTTCAAAGTAGGTTATGGATCGGAGATTTCGGAAACCAAAAAACTAAACACAACGATTGAAATATTGCATCCCGAAAATAGACCACTGCTTAGCGACAAAGCCCCATGCGACATGAAATACGTTCAGTGGTATGCGCTCACTTACTTATGGTGTGGGGAAGGCAAGCAAGACGAAACCTACACTTATGGTAGTAGGTTAAGAGAACCAGTAGACCAAGTTGAAGAGGCTATAAAAAGGTACTTGGAGGAGCAACAGGACAGGCAAGTAACAATGGTTATTAGGTTGCCTCAGGACATTAGTAAAACTAATCTCAATACACACGAACCCCATGAACCTCCTTGTTTAAGTTTGATTGATACGGAGATTCTGGAAGGGAAAGTACACATGACATGCTACTTCCGCTCTTGGGATGCTTATGCTGGTTTGCCTGCGAATATTGCAGGGATTCAGTTGTTTAATGAGGCATTTGTCTCAGAAATTAACAGTCGAGGGAATCTTAACTTGGAGACAGGCAAACTAATTTTTCACTCAAAGAACTGCCATATATACAAACGGCAATACAAACTTGTTGAAGATTTGCTTTCGCCTCAAAGCAAAGCTAATACTGTACCGCGAATGGCACAAATCATGAGAAAAGATTTTGAGGAAGAATAGAGATCGCCGAACCGTCTGATTCCACAAATAGAAATGCCGAGTTATTTAGTGATGATCTTCGAAAGGAAATGTGCATAAGAGCTACAATGTTAAGAGAAACAGGTTATGTGAATGCTGCAGAGTACCTTACGACAATATTTTATAGTTTCTCAGCCTTAACTATACCTCAAGGGAAAAGTATGAGCCACACAGCTACATGGAAAGTCCTAGAGGACCTGATGATAAGGCTTCGAAAAAAAGGCGTTAGCTTACCACCCGAAGTTCTTAACGATTTAAGAAGCGCCAAGCTTATGATTAAAATTTCAGAAGCGGAAGGCAGCAAAGGAGACGCATCACAGAAAGTTGAAGAGTACCTCGGAAGCGTTGAATCGAGTTTAATTACTGAAGCACAAAAAGTTTTGAGCCCTGAAACCGTTGATCAGTGGCTTAGGCGCTTGGAAGAAGCCAGTTTAGAAATATGCGAAGAGCAAGTAGAAGAAAACAAATTCATCACAGGCGTTCCCAGAGACCAGAAATGGGTCAGGGTTGAACCCGTCGGAAATCTGCCAACCGAGCGAATACAGCAGTTCGCCAAAGAAAGCAACCTTTCGGTCAACCCGCAAAAGGATGGGCGACTAGTAGTCTATGGTCAACCAGAATGCATCAAAGAATTCCTCAAAAAAATGACTGCAGAAGCAATTAAAAAATAAATGTCAAATAACCCTCCAATAACGCGAAACCATGTTTAGAAAATGATTTATACTAAAGATTTTTATGAAATTATTAACACATATAAACGGTGAGATTTATGAAATTTGCTGAGATTGCTGTTTTGCTAAGGGAAATTGTTGACAGCTGCCCAAGTTTAGATGGAGCCACCATCACGTTGATACCGCAGAGGGCTATGTATCCATTATTTCAGGGATACCACATTAATATTAAGGCGAATTTTACCAAGGAAAGCATGAGTTCTTTGAGGAAAATAGTGGAAGGGCATGATTTAGTGATGCAGATAAAGTCTGATTCAGTAATAGTGTATGAAACTAGATCATGATAAGGAATTCACTATTTGAGGGCTAAAGAATTTTGTGAGCGCTAAAGTCAGCAGTTTTTGTTTAATGATTGTTTTTAGTGTTTTTTGTTTCGATATGTTTTTTACGATAAGTCGCTAGTGCAGTATTGGGAACCATTTTGGTAAAACTCAAAGGATTCCAAAAATTAACATTAACTGACCAAGCACTACAAAGCTGGCTCAGTGCACTGCAAATTGGAGCGCCCAAAGCTGCTTCTGTGTCTTTGCAGGATGCGTTAGGCCGTGTTTTAGCCCAAGACGTAGTCGCCCAACAGGATTTGCCGCGGTTTGACAAGTCAGCCGTTGATGGGTACGCATTAAAATCCGCTGATTCCGTTGGTGCTTCACAGTTTAAACCACCAGTTTTCCAATTAACCGAAAACCAAGAAGTAAACGATAAGCAGGCTAAGCAGGTTTGGACTGGAAACCCCATTCCGAAAGGCGCAGACGCAGTAGTTATGCTTGAAAACACCAAAAAACGCGAGGGAAAACTGGAGGTTTGGAGTCAACTTGCGCCGGGCGACAACGTTTCAAAGAAAGGCGAGGACACCAAAAAAGGCGACGTCGTGGCTAAGGCTGGGACTCGCTTGAACCCCTACCACATAGGATTAGCCGCTGCATTAGGCTACAGCCAGCTAAAAGTTTCCGAGAAACCGAAAATTGGCGTTTTAGCTACTGGAAATGAGCTTGCGGAAGTTGGCACGCAGCTTTCCGGCAACCTAATTTATGATTCAAATAAAATTATGCTTTCAGCCATGTGCAGAGAACTTGGTGCAGAAACAACTGATTATGGCATAGCCAAAGATAATGTGGATGAAATTGCTGCTAAAATCCAAAAAGCCCTCAAGGCTCAGGATGCAGTAATCACCACTGGCGGGACAAGCGTTGGAGGATTAGACTTGGTGCCAGACGCAGTTAACAAGCTTGGAGAACCAGGCGTTATTGTTCATGGTGTTGCACTTAGACCAGCGATGCCGACAGCTGTTGCCATGTTGGAGGGCAAGCCCGTTTTGATTTTGTCAGGTAACCCTGTGGCGGCAATTATTGGTTTTGAAGTGTTCGGTAGGCCGATGGTTTGCAGGCTTCTTGGAATGAGCAAAACGGAGCCAAGGCCAATGTTGAAGGCTACTTTAACCAGAAGGGTTGCTGGTGCGCTTGGAAGAAAAACCTACGTTCGGGTCCGAGTGATTCTGAGGGGCGGCGAGTTTTATGCTGAGCCAGTTAGCGCGAAAGGTTCAGGATCTATATCCACCATGACGCAGAGCAACGGTTTCGTGGTTATTCCTGAGAATCGGGAGGGCGTAAGCGAAGGCGAAACGGTTATAGTTCACATGTTTGGCAGTTTGGAGGCTGATGCGGATGTTTAGGAAGCTTATGACCTTTGATGAGGCGCAAAAAGCGATTGAAGACCAGTTTAAACCTGCTGTTTTAGGTGAAGAAGAAGCCGTGCTGCTTGAAGCTTACAATCGTGTTCTAAGTGAAGACGTAGTTTCAACGCTTGATATTCCACCTTTTAACCGTTCAACCGTTGACGGGTACGCTGTTAGAGCCGAGGACACTTTTGGAGCAGAAGAAAATCAACCTGTAACCTTGAAAGTTTGTGGTATCGTGAACGTTGGTGAGCAGCCGAAAGTGGTTTTGGCGAAGGGTGAAGCTGTTGAGATTGTTACTGGCGCTCCGATTCCTGAAGGCGCAGACGCAGCAGTTATGGTTGAAGACACGGAAAGAGAAGATGTCGAGTTGCATGTTTTCAGCGCTGTCACCGTGAATGAGAATGTTATGAAGAGGGGCTCAGACATAAAGAGTGGCGAAGTGGTGCTTAGAAAAGGCCAAGTTCTGGGGTCTTCAGAGATTGGTGTTTTAGCTGCTTTGGGTTTGACTACAGCTAAAGTTTCCAAAATACCCATAGTTGCGGTTTTGTCTACAGGTGGTGAAGTGACTGAGCCTGGTAAGGTTTTGCCTGCGGGAAAAATCTATGACATTAACGCTTACAGCCTAAGCACAGCAGTAATTGAAAGCGGTGCAAAACCAGTTTACTTCGGCGTTGTTCCAGATGACAAAGCTGCCTTGTCTAAGGCTTTGCAGACTGCTTTAGCTTCAGCGGATATGGTGATTACTTCTGGCGGCGTCTCTGTTGGTCCAAGGGATTATACTCCGCAAATCGTGGATTCGCTTGGTAAGCCTGGAATAGTTGTTTACGGTATTGCAGTTAAGCCGGGGAAACCTACGACTGTTGGGTTTGTGGGGGAAAAGCCTGTTTTTTCGTTACCTGGTCATCCCACGTCTGCTTTGCTGATTTTTTATTTGCTTGCTAGGCCTTTGATTCAGCGGTTGGCCGGTAGACCTGTGACTGGGATGAAAATGGTTAGGGCTGTTGCTGGCGCACGAATGTTTAGTGCTAAAGGTAGACGAACCTTTGTCATGGTTAAATTAGAATTTGATAAAGATTGCCGGTTGATTGCTGAACCTGTGGAAACTGGCGCTTCTGGCGCAATCACTACTTTGGCTAAAGCTGACGGATTTGTTGAGATCCCTGAGAATGAGCAGTTCTTGGATATGGATGAAGAGGTCGCTGTTGTGCTATTCCGAAATGTTTCAGGTAAGGTTTAGAATTTAAGCCAAAAAAATTAGTTGCCTTTGCGAAATTAAAAAAAAATTAAAAATTGCTTCCAAAAAGTTGGTTACAATTTATTTTCTCTTTAACAACAAAAGGTATATTGCGAATACCCACGTGAGCACTGCATAAACAGTCATGCTTATGCCTATTAGTAGATTGCTGAATCCTGCGACGGCTAAGGTGTAGATTGTAAAGGTTGATGCTCCAGCAAATAAGACGAATAACAGCCATGGCGCCCAAGCTCTCTTTGTAAAGATGCCATAATCTGTTATTAAGCTGAGGACGCCGAGTAAAGCAAGCTGCGGCGGAAAACCAGTAAAGGGCAGAAATACCAAAAGGATTATTCCACTGATGGCATAGAAGGCTAATGCTGCCAATTCTATGCGGTTGAAACTTTTTAGTCTAGACGCTAATGATGCTAAAGACACTTTGTGCTCGCCTTTACCCTATGCAGTAGAGGTTTAATTAATAAATTTTTGGAGTGCAGCTCCAGTAATCTAAATAAAACTTAGGGAAAATGACACCTAATGACTTCCAGATGGACAATCCTAAAGTTGTAAACATTCTTATCGTGTAGCCGCATTAAGTGGAACTGCCTAAAAGATTTTTGAACATCGGAAAATTGATTAAAATTAAAACAATTTAGTTTTTTCAAAGTGAACTCAGTATTAATCCCATGTTAATGACATCATGGTAATTGCCGTCGCGACCATAGAAATTGTCTTTGCTTATCCCTTCAATCTGGAAACCACATTTCTCATAGAGATGTAATGCAATCTTGTTTTCCGCTACGACTTTTAACTCTATTCTATGCATTTTTTCTTTTTTTGCGAGTTTAAGAAGTTTTTTGGTCATTGCAGTTCCCAAACCGACATTTTGGAAATCGTCATGCAAATAAACAGCGAGGTCTCCTGTTCCCTTCCTGCGTTCATGAGGAAACTTGTGGATGACTGCATGACCGACAATCTTGCCTTGGTATTCCGACACAAGCGGAATCAAGTTTGGAAGGTCGTTCATCCATCCTTCTATACGGTCTTTAGTATAAGGAGCCATACTCCATTCAAGAGCCTTCTCGGACATTGAGGAAAACATCAGAAAAAGGTTATTTGCATCATCAATTCTACGGAATCGAAGCGTGACCTCTTTACCGTTTTTCAGTTTCGCCTTCCACATCGGCATCGCTTTCACCTTTTCTAATACAATCTGAGATTTTTGACTATCGGAAAAGCGCTTAAAAAGAGTTGCAGAAAAGAGTTTATTATGCATCTTAGTTGAGCGAAAAAGTTTAGAGTAAGCTTAAGTGAATACCAAGAAGAGGATTGAAATTACCTATGAGTTATCTTGAATTGTTCACTTCGCAAACTAACGTTTTCAGCGGTTTGCAGAAGCCGTTTGAGGAAGCGAAATACGTGATTTTTGGTGTCCCATTTGATGCGACAAGCACTTATCGGACGGGTGCAAGGTTTGGTCCAAACGCGATTAGGCAGGCATCTTTGAATATTGAAACGTACAGTTTCCGCAGCAAAATTGACCTTGAGGATTTAGCTTTGCATGATGCCGGAGACCTGCATGTTTCACCTGACGCTCAGAAAACGGTCGATATGACTAGGCTTGTGGTTGAGGATATTTTGGCGGCTGGAAAAATGCCTGTAGTTTTAGGCGGAGAACACACGATTACGCTTGGGATTGCCAAGGGATTGGGCGCTAGGGCAGCGAAAACAGCAATTGTAAGTTTTGATGCCCATTTGGATTTGCGATGCGAATTTTTAGGTTCAACACTGTCCCACACGACGTTTATGCAGCTAATAAGTGCGGAAGTGAAGCCCGCGAAAATCGTTGAGGTTGGCACCCGCTCAGCATGCAAGAAAGAGTTGGCTTATGCCAAGAAGGCTGGGGTGGAGTTTTTTACTTCTCAGCAAATAATCAAGCAAGGCTCAGATCGGATTGCTGAACAGTTGAAACAGAAACTTCTACCTTACGAGAACGTGTACTTAACGGTGGATATGGATGTGCTTGACCCGGCGTTTGCTCCTGCAGTGCAGAACCCTGAGCCTGAAGGAATCACCACAACCGCCCTGCTAGACATTGCCTGTGCCTTGTGCGATAAACGCGTGATTGGCTTTGACGTGCTGGAAATTGCGCCAATTTACGACCAAGGCGTATCAGCAGTCGTTGCAGCAAAAGTAATCTTCGAGATGCTGTGCCAACTGGAAAAATCAAGAAAAAAATAGCTTAGGTTCTAACAATCGAGATAGTTTATACCTCATTTAAAGCATGGTGATTCGCCATCCTCACGCTTTAGCATTTTTAGGATCCTGCATTCTTTCATTTTTTGTGATTGACTTTTCAGTTGATTAAAAGCAAAATTTCTGAGCGACTATTTTGATTGCATTATTTCGTTTTGACTTAATTCTTATATGTAAGGAAAACATTACCTATTATAAGAGCGCGAAGTATCATGTCTGATGATCTAAAGTTTCATCTCAGGGCTGCCCAAGAAAAAAGGTTAGCGGCTTTGGACGAGTACGCGAAGAAGAGAAACAGCGTAGTAGGCGATTTAGCCATCAAGGCTGTTGAACAGGCGATTGAAGTTCTGGCTGCATCTGAGGGAAAACACTTCCATATAACACCAAGGAGTGCACATAGCAACAGAATCCGTTGGATAAAAGAAAAGTTTCCTTCTTTATCTAAGGATTTAGACGAGCTATGGGGAGCTTATGGCGCTTTAGGTTATGAGGGTCTCAATGGAGAAAGAGCCCAGAAAGCTATCTCTGCAATGGAGCGTGTTTTTGATGAGATTGAAAGAGCAGCAAAAGTTAGACTTAAATAAAATCGTTAGTTCAGTGTCGAAAATTCAGAGTGTTGTAGGCATTGTTCTCTTTGGTAGTCAAGCAAGAGGAGATTATGATGAGTTTTCCGATTATGACCTCTTAATACTGTTTGAAAATAAACCTCTGATGTGGGAAAATTGGGACGAACTTTTCCAAGTCGTTGGAAGTCTAAACATAAATTTGCATGCGATTCCAGAAACACTTGAAGAACTTAAGAACGCTAACCCAGTCTTTTTAGATGAACTATTTAGATATGGAAAAGTGCTTTTTGCCAAAATGCCCTTAGAAGTTTACCTCCAGCCCTTAAACTTGAAATCTTTCTCCTTAATCACGTATGACATGCGAAACGTGAATTACGCAGACAAAATGAAGGCTTCATATTTCCTTTATTCCAAGGGAGGTGCAGGCGCTGTAGCGAAGGCTGGGGGAACCAAAATCAGCGACGGCTGTATAATTGTTCCAAGCGATATGGCTGACGAAATAATCTTGGTCTTAACTTCTCTCGGTATTCAAACTATAAAGACAGAAATTTTCATAAATCCAGACGTGCCCAAGTCATGGCCAACTCAAAACAGAATTCAGGCTTCCAAGGTTCAAACTGAGAATCCTCAACATGGCTAAATCGCTCGCTTTTGTAAAAATAAGCTCGAAACAGCCTTTTCGGAAAAGCGGGGAGGTACTTTTTAGCGAGATCCAACCCCATAAATACGCATTATCGGGGCTGATAGGACGTTTTGAATTCATATATTATATCGCCGCATAGTAATTAATGCTGAAGGCTAGTGTTTTGGCTAAAGAATCAGAATTAACTGTCTTCACAATAGGGCACTCAACAAGGACCTTAGACGAGTTCATCGTGTTGCTCAAAACTTACGGCGTCACCTTGGTTGTGGATGTGCGCACTGTTCCCCGCAGCAGACATAACCCACAGTTTAACAGGGAAACCCTGCCAAACACACTTAAACCCTGCGGCATAAAATACATCCACATGCCAGACATCGGCGGCTTACGCAGACCAAAACACGACTCCATAAACTTGGCATGGCGCAACAGCGGCTTCCGCGGCTACGCGGACTACATGCAGACCAAAGAGTTCACAGATAACCTGCTAAAAATCATCGCCCTCGCACGGGAGAACTGTTTAGCTTTGATGTGTGCTGAAGCGTTGCCTTGGCGGTGCCACCGAAGCCTCATCTCCGACGCACTCGCGGTGCGGCACGTAAAAGTTGAACATATCATAAGCGCAACCAGCTGCCTCAACCATCAGCTAAACGAAATGGCACAGGTGGAAGGAACAAAAATAACCTACCCCTTATTCACTAAAGAAACGCCTCAAAGAACACTTGGCGACTTTGGAACCTTTACTTAGCTTTCTCGTTGCCTTATTCTTTCTGAAGCTTTGCTATGAAGAAGCCGTTGCAATGGTGAAGTTGCGGATAAAGCCGTTGACATTTTATTAATCCTCGCAGCCCAGGCAAGCCAATTTTCGGCACTATTTCCACCAATGAGAATTCAGGATGCCACTTCAAAAACCGCTCAATTATCATCTCGTTCTCTTCCACAGTTATGCTGCAAGTAGAGTAAGTTAATGCCCCGCCAGCTGCGACTTTTTCGGCACAGCTGTTAATCATTTTCCACTGGATTGCCGCCATTTTCTCAATTGACTTTGGCCTTAGGCGCCATTTTGCTGAAGGCTGCTTGGCGAAGACACCTGTGCTTGTGCATGGCGGATCCAAAACCACCAAGTCAGCTTGCGTATTGAAAGGCAAAGTGGCGCATGCATCAGCTATTACTGGCTCAGCAATACTGGCTCCCATGCGCACCGTTTCTTTTTTCCACACTTTCATTCTTCTATTTGAGAAATCAACCGAGCCTATGCTGCCTTCGTTATGCATTAGCTGAGCCAAATACGTTGTTTTGGCGCCGGGTGCAGCGCAAACGTCAAAAACCACGCTGCCGGGCTTGGGGTCTGCGGCTTCTGTAGCGAAGCAGCTTGCTTTATCTTGGATGTAAAATAAGCCTTCTTTGTAGCTGGGTAGTGTGTTTAACGGCTTTTTCATTTCGCCGATTTTGTAGGTGTATTTTAACGGTTCAGCCTTTTCTATTTTAACGCCTTCTACCTCAAGTTTTTGCGCAATTTGTTCTTCTGTTGCCGCCAGCGTGTTCACTCGGATGTAGGTGGGCGGCGGGTTTACGCTTCCCTCCAAGAAGGCAACTGCTTCATTGCGCCCAAAAAGCCTGTAACAATACCTTACAAACCATGAAGGATGAAAGGTTTGCAGGCTAACTTTCTCTACATCGCTTGCCGCCTTCAGGATTGGCTCCAGCTGGCGCGTAAGCAAAAAGCCCAAAATCGGCTCAACTTCCCGCACGGTCTCCCAGCCCAAAATGGACCTGCCAAGGCTCGCGATGCTTTCGGCTTCTTGCAAGTTAATTTTACCCCAGTTCTTGGCAACACGCGTCTGATAAACATAAAGCCGCAGAAAAGATTGAATTCCCAAATTGTACTCGCCAATTTTCTTGGGCACAGCTACAGTGTTGACGAATTTGTCTATTAGGTTTCTGCGCCGTGTAGTCTCAACCACTAAACCGTAAGCAAAGCGAATAGCGTTCGGGTCGCTTGCACCAAGCTGCTTGATTGTTCTTGCCAGGGCTAAGCGTTCGCTTAGTTTTTGCATCTCCATCCAGCTCAGGGTTTCGATAGCGACTGTCCAAGCATCCTTTAGCAAATTAGTCCCACATCTAAAGACAAGGATGCAACGCTTCTAAATAAGAATTCAAAACGCCGCTGTTACTGCATATGGACAGCCACATATCTTTAAGAATTATTCATTCATGTTAATCCATCTGTGTTCTAAAACTGAGCTCCAAAAACGGAGGTGACATGTTTGTCAAGAAGGCGAAATGAAGAAATGAAAAACATGGGGAAAGGCAAAATGACCGTAAGCGAAGCAGGTAGAAGAGGCGGCGCAAGGGGCGGTCCAAGAGTCCGTGAACTCATAAGAGAAGGAAAAGAACATGAAAACGAGTAAACAAGTGTGTAACAAATTGTCTGCACAAATTAGTTTATGTTACTTTTTTCCTTTTTTCTTAGTCATGAGAGATGAGTTAATGAGTCAAGTGATTAAGCGCAGAAGTACCCCTGAAACCAAAGCGGGGCAATACATGTGTCCTGAGTGTGGTCAAATCTTCGATACCAAAAAAGAAGTCGATAGCCACCTCAATATGATGCATGAACCTCACCTTTGACCGGTACATGGAAAATTGCATCAGGATTAAACTTTATTTTACGGTTTTCTGTTTATATGCATGTTATTTTGACCCCTATAATCTAAAGGTAAATCAGTAGTTTTTAGTAAGTAAAGATTTTAGTCTCCATGTACCATAAAGAGGCTAAGGTCAAAGGGGATGGCGCGAACACTATTAGATTATTTCGGTAACGAACAAACTAAACTTCTGCCAAAAGAAGAAGTAAAAGCGGAAGCTCCCCCCTCGTCCTCTCCAGCTAAAAACAATGAAGAAATGAAACAGGAAGAAGCGAAACAACTAAAAAAGAAAAGACCTATCGCCTTTCCGCCAGTGGCGCCTGAAAACCTGCCCGCTTCCTATTTTGTTTCAGCATCCTACGATGGACGCCAAAAAAAAGTGGTTATCAAACTTTATGAGCCTGAATCAGGACAAATCTATTTTTGGTATGATAATACTGGTCATAAACCCTACTGCTTAACCAACTTAACTTTAGATAAATTAAAAAAATTCGATCGGATAATAAACCATGAAGGTTTTTATGGTTTTGAAACACAAAAAAAGTTCGACCCCTTGGAAAATAAAGATGTTGACTTAATCAAAATAGTGACAAAAGACCCATTAGCCATCGGTGGAAGACCAGCAGGCACAATCAGAGACATAATTCCTGAAGATTATCAAAGCGTTTGCGGATGCAAAATACAGGATAGCGATACTAAAGTTTGGGAGTCAAAAATAAAGTATTATCAATCATACATTTACGACCGGCAGCTTTTGCCTGGCATGATTTACGAGATTATAGACGGCGACCTTGTTCCTAAAGTTCTTGAGGAAGCCACAGAAAACCTAAACCAAATAAAAAACCTCTTCAAAGAATGCACTGATGAAGAACGTGAATACGCTGAAATGTGGGCAAAACTCCTTGAGTACCCAGCCCCAAAGTTCCGCAGAGTAGCCATAGACATAGAGGTATATTCGCAACTATCCACAAGAATGCCTGACGCTCGGGAAGGCGCGTGTCCAGTAATCGCTGTGTCGGTTTATAGTTCAGACGGCGAAAAAAGGGTCCTTGTTCTTAAGCGCGAAGGCGTGCGGGAAGGCAGCCATCACTTAGCTGCAGACATAAAAGTAGAGTATTGCGAAACCGAGGAGGAACTGCTTAGAAAAACATTCGATGTCTTGTGGGATTACCCGTTCATTTTAACTTTTAACGGCGACGACTTCGACCTCCGCTACCTAACCCACCGAGCAATGAACTTAGGCTTTAGAAGAAGTGAGATTCCGATAGAAATAGGCAAACGGGTCTGCTTGCTAAAATATGGCGTTCACATTGACTTATACAAGTTCTTTTTTAACAGGTCAGTCCAAATCTACGCTTATAGCAACCGCTACCGCGACGTAACCCTCGACGACGTCGGTTACGCCTTAATCGGTGTGGAAAAAATACATTTAGAAAAAACGTTCGGAGACTTAACATATTCTGAACTTGCAGCTTACTGCCTGCGGGACTCAGAAATAACTTACAAACTAACTAGTTTTGATAACGATTCAGCAATGAAACTAATCCTGGTGCTTGCCAGAATCGCAAGTATGCCCATGGAAGACGTAAGCCGTCAAGGTGTAAGCCGCTGGATACGCAACTTCATGCATAGAGAACATCGAAGAAAGAATATGCTGATTCCAAATGCGGAGGACATTCTTACAAAGAAAGGCAAAACTTCCACCACAGCCACAATAAAAGGGAAAAAATACAAAGGCGCCATAGTTGTTGAACCCACACCTGGTGTTCATTTTAACGTTTCAGTCATGGACTTTCCAAGCCTATACCCCTCAATAATTAAAGTGTGGAACCTAGGCTACCAGTCAATTGATTGCCAACATAACGAATGCAAATGCCACATGATACCGGACACGCCGCATTGGGTTTGTAGTGAGAAACGGGCGCTAGAAAGTTTACTGATTGGTTCACTGCGAGATTTACGGGTAAAATGGTATAAGCAGCGTTCAAAAGATCGAACCTTGCCACCTGAGCTTAGAAGCTGGTACAACACCACGCAGGGAGCGCTTAAAGTCATTTTAAACGCTAGTTACGGAGTCTTTGGCGCCGAAAGCTTCGATTTGTATTGTCCGCCAGTAGCGGAAGCAACGGCAGCCATAGGCAGGTACTCTATCACCCAAATACTCAAGCACGCTGAAGCGGTTGGCATACAGGTTCTCTACGGCGACACGGACAGCTTATTTTTGAAAAACCCCTCTAAAGAGCAAATCGAAGAATTAGTCCGTTACACAGAACATGAATTAAACATGGGCATCGACGTCGACAAAGTTTACAGGTACGCTGTATTTAGTTCACGCAAAAAGAATTATCTCGGCGTCTTGGAAGACGGCACCGTGGATGTGAAGGGCTTAACTGGTAAGAAAAAACACATCCCTGTCTTTATCAAAGATGCTTTTAACGAAATGAAAGAGACACTTGCACGAGTTAAAAATCCATCTGACTTCGAAAAAGCCAGAAAAGAAATTGCCGAAATAATCCGTGAACGCTACACACGGCTAAAACGTAGAGAATGGGTTGACATTAGTGAGCTTGCGTTTCATGTAGCTTTAGGCGATGAACTTTCAAGTTATACTAAAACTACGCCTCAACATGTGAAAGCCGCAAGAATTTTACAGAAAAGCGGCAAAGAGTTAAGAGCGGGGGACTTGATTAGTTTCGTTAAAGTTATACGCTCGTCGTCTCGTGGTAGTTCCTTGGAAGATTCCAACTCTGGTGTGAAACCCGTTGAGTTAACATCAAGAAACGAGGTAGACGTTGACAAATACGTTGCCTATTTGCATTCTACTTTTGACCAGGTTTTGGATGCTTTAGGCTTAAGTTTTGACGAAATTATCGGCTTAACAAAACTTGAAAGATTCCTTGCCTAATTATAATAATTGAATAAGTACACCAATTAGCGTAAAAATTCCAACTATCAAAGCTATTATTCCAACCACTTGCTTCTCAGTTAATGGCCGATGATAAGTTATCACTGTAATTAGACTTCTTCTATGGTCAGACGAAAGCTTTTCTCCATCAAACGAAACTTTAGCTTTTTTACGTGTAAAGAAAACCATCAACAGTATTATTGCAGAATTGAAAATGTAAGGCAGAATTGAAACTAGCAAGCTCAATTTTAAGTCAGAAATCACGGCGAATGACGCTATCGTTATTCCTATGGCGAAGGAGCCTGAATTTCCCACGAAAACTTTACCTTGAAAGTTGAAGTAGGCTAAAATTAGCCAGAATATCAAGGGACCAACCATTAGACTGTATAATGGTGATACAGCCATTAACCCTAAGATAACTATGGCTGGGCATATTGTTTCTAGTCCATTCAACCCACCCAGCTGGTTTACAGTATTTGTAACAATCATAACGATTAGTGGAATAATTACATAGAAGTATATTGAACCGAACTGTATTGTTCCAATGAATGGTAACGCTATAGATGTTCTTGCGCCTGTTTCTTTTGCGTAGTATATGAGAGGTAATGCTGCAATTAAGGGCATGAATGCTTTGTAACGCCATTTCAAATCTATCCAGTCATCAAGCAAGCCCATGAAACCTCCGAAAAGAATGCATGCCGCTAGGATTAATGGTGCTGAAATGGGTGCGGAAACGTTTGCTGGGCTCTTTATGAGATCTGAGAAATAGAGAAGAAAAAGGTAAACAGTAGTGAATAGGACGTAAAGTACGCCTAAACCGTTGGAAATTAAAGGTTGCCCAACTTTATGCTGATCTGGAACCTTTGGAAACACTGGTCGCTTCCCTGCTCTCTTGCAATATTTTAGCCTGTGCCTGTTGTGCCCGTCGCGCTATAGTATGCTGGGTAGTCAATTTTGTATATGGCTACTAACGGTACTAATCCGCCGTACTGGAATGGTGACGTATTTAGGCCAGCGAAGTAAGCTTCTGTGAAGTACGTTGGCGTTGTAGTTGTTGTGCTTGGCGTAATGCTAATTTGTCCTGTGGCAGTCCATTCGTTGCAATATGTTACCTCTGCATAGTTCATCAATTCGTATATTGTACAGTTATCTCCTTGGTTGTTCCAGTTCCACTGTCCAGTTTGATTATTAGCGCTGCCGAAGTTTCTTTCATCCTTCCATACTGTTGATGTTGCTGCATTCATGTAACCATGTTGTATATACCATTGCTCTATTGTTCCTGAAATGCTTGCCATCCACGGCCATTTTCCTTCATCTCCATATCCGGAAGGAATTGCAGTGTATCCTGTGCCGCTGCTTGACGTTTGTAATTGGAGGACGGTGAAGACGAGGATGTAGTTGACCCGTCCAGGATTATTATAGTTCTCATATTTAGACAGCATTTGCATTGACTGGTTTTCATTGCCCATCATTATGAAGCCTACGTTTTCGATTTGTGTGGTATTGTACGTAGTGTTATCGCACAAAGTTGTTACGTTTCCAAGATTGGTTAACCAGTCGCCGTAGTCCCACCAAGCAACTACCACATTATTCGAGGGAACGTTGCTTTTCAGCCAACTTAACGCGTCAAGCCATGTACTCACTGGTTCAGTAAGGCTTGCGCCCCCTATTGGAAGGCTTGATGCACTAATTGCTGTTGGCACGAAAGATGAGTCGATGGCTCTTGGCACTCCGCCAGTTTGTGGTGAGAAAGCCACTTCCGTCATCAGAATAAGGAATATCAGAAAGACTGCGACACCGCTGTATTCCTTACTTACACGTGCCATTCTACGTTTTGTTTTTGCCAGAGCATGTGGCGCTTCCTTCAGTAAAGTGTAAAACGGTTGTATTAGGCCCAGAACACCTATTCCTGCTATGATGCAGAAGGCTGGAGCAAAAATTGCCAGTAAGCGAATCATTGAAGCAGCAAAGAAAAGCGAAGTTACAGCGAAAACTATTAGGAAAATGTTTCTGGTTGTTGGATTTTTTAATACAAAGTAAAAGCCAATGAGGAAGAATAGGATGCCTACGCCAAGCTCGACGTAAATGTTTCCCCAAGCTGTAATTTGCTGTTCAGCCACTGAATTAATAATAGGTGAACTTGCCCGGATAAAGGGGTCTAAGACTGTACTGAATTTTCCTTGAAGGCCACTGCCAGTAATGAATCCAGTTGCATATAGTGTAGAAAAACCGCCGACAATTATAACCAGTGAGGCAATTGCGAGAAGCACCTTGCTCCTCAAAGTTATATTGTTTCTTAAAAGTTCTGCAATGAGAAGTAAAACGAATCCTACAGCGACTGGAATTACTGCACCTGACGTCAAGTAGGTAAGTCCCAGATAGGGAACTATTGCTGCTATGTATAATGCTAAGCCAAAAGTTATGCTGTAGCTAAGCAGAAGCCGTTGATTATACCTCTTCAATAGAACTACAACAAAAACGAATAGTACGGTCATGTCAATCATGTAGTATGCTCCGCCCCAACCTGCTATGAAATAAGCTAAGGCAGCAGCAGCGCTTAACGAGTACAATATGGATGCACGTAATGACCTATTGTTATCAATAGATCTTAGGAATAAGAATACAAATAATATAAGACCAATCGTACCCGGGACTTGTGTATCAAAGAATCCAAGAGATGTTCTTTCGATGATTGAAGGTTCTAACGCCAGGAATAACGCAGATATTAAACCGACCGTTCTTCCACCAATGTCCTTGCCTAAGAAATAAATTACCAGAACTGAAAGCACACCAACAATGGGCGGTACCATTGCGCAAAGTGTCATTAAATTAACGTTTGCTCCTAACGCTGTGATGACATCGTAGATTGCTGCTCCTGTTATAGGTATAGATGGCAAAGCGGTAGACATGTCAAGTCCGAAAGGATACCACAGCTGATGGTTGACCCAATGCGTCGGCCAAAAAGGTGAAAGCAAACCGTGAGTTACCATGTATTGTGTTACGCTGAATTGATAGTAGGGGTCAAACTCGTTAAGAAGTGATGTTCCTCCGGAGAGATTTTCCCAGCGTAAAGGTAAAATGCGGACAATAAAGGCGACGAAGAGTATTAGAGCTAACGCAGAATATGCGATTATTTGTCCGTGACTTAGTTCGATGCGTAATGGTGCCAGCCTTTTACTAAGCCGATCTTTAATTCCTTCCCCCACTTCAAGCCATCTCTCCAAACATTAATTTCGATTTCTTGTTTAATTCTTAATTTATACACATTGGACGTTTATTTATGGCTTTCCAAAATGAACTAACATAGCTTGGTGGCTAATGTAGTTTGATTATATTGCAATATAATCCCATAGCCAAACTATATAGCCTTTTTTTTAACCAACCTCTAAATTTCCAGCTTAAACAGGCAAAAAGTCGCCAGAAACCCTTAAAGGGCAATCAACAATAACCGTATTTTTCTTCGCTTTGAACCCTGTTTTGTACAGACGTTGCACAACTTACAGGAACTTACCATTCTGGTTTTGGTCGCTTTTTCTCAATGCTCTTCAGGTAGGTTTTATCGAAGCTTTTGGTGAGTGTTTCCTAGTCTATCGACGCTTGTATATGGGTTTAACTTCAACATCTATAGGTAACAATGAAAGTTTCCTATCGCACTTTGGGCATTTTCCATTATTTTGCGAAATAATTTCGTCTGGCGGTTTAAGCTCACTGCCTTCATATAAAACATGATTGCATCCATGGCAAATTACTCGTTGCGGCATCCCAAATCCCCCAAATCCCCGATAATAACATGCTATGGCATATTTATTGGTTGCTAAAAAAAATTAACCTTTAGCTAAGACTGTGCTTGTCAAGTAACTGCAAAGTTTATTTTAAGAGGGACTATTTGGAATGTTAAAGCATGTGGTTTAACAGCCTTTGGAAAAATACAAGTTAATTGTTACTGAAAAACCTGATGCCGCAAACAGAATAGCTATGGCTTTGGACACCGATGGAAAAGCCAAAAAAATAGTTGATAGCGGCGTTCCATATTATCAAGCATACAGAAACGGCAATTTAGTTGTTGTTCCAGCAATTGGGCATCTATACACTGTTGCAAGCAAGGAAAAAACTAAACGGGATTATCCAGTTTTCGATTATCACTGGGTTCCAAGATACCTTGCTGAACGGGGCGCATCAAAGATCCGTGTTTGGCTAAATGTAATTGCTAAACTAGCAGAAAACGCTGAAGAGTTTGTAGATGCTTGCGACTTTGACATTGAAGGCAGCATCATAGGCTACTGTATACTCAAGTACGCTTGCGGTAGCAAGGAAAAAACTGCCAAACGCATGAAATACTCCACACTCACAAAAGAGGAACTGCAAGAATCTTACGCTCACTTATTGCCGCATTTGGATTTTGCTCTTGTTGAAGCTGGATTGACAAGGCATGAAATAGATTGGCTCTACGGCATAAACCTGTCTAGAGCCTTAACAATGGCTGTGAAAAGCAGCAGTGGACAATATGCTACACTCAGCACTGGTAGAGTGCAAGGGCCAACCCTCAAATTTTTAGAAGATCGAGAAAAAACCATAAAGTGCTTCGTGCCCGTTCCCTACTGGAGCATAACCGCTAAAATAATCATAAACGACACAGCATACGAAGCTGAATACGAAAAAATCCTCGAAAGCAAGCAAGAAGCAACGGCAGTAATGGATGCCTGTAAAACCAAAGAAGGTCAAATAGAAACAATAGCTGTAAAAGAGTTTGAGCAGAACCCACCGTTACCCTTTGACTTGGGCGCTTTGCAAAGTGAAGCTTACAGAAATTTCCGTTTTATGCCGATGCGTACTTCAAACATAGCTCAGCACCTGTACTTAGATGCATTAATCTCTTATCCGAGAACAAGTAGTCAAAAGCTTCCGCCAGCAATCGGCTACGAAGCCGTATTAAGAAAACTAGCTAAACTGCCTGCTTACGGAAAACAGGCAGCTGACCTGCTCTCTAAACCAGTTTTGAAGCCAAATGAAGGAGAAAAAGCCGACCCAGCGCATCCAGCCATTTACCCGACTGGGAACCTGCCTGAAAAACCCCTTGGCACAGTTGAAAGAAATATTTTCGATCTTATCATACGCAGGTTTATGGCTGTTTTCGGTGAGCCTGCCATTCGCCAAAGCACGAAAGCAACAATTAGCATCAGCGGGAATCTTTTTCACTTGAACGGAACGCGAACGTTAAGTGAAGGATGGCTTCGATTTTACAAACCTTATGTTCAACTGAAAGATGTGACTTTGCCCTCCTTAACTCAGGGACAAAAAATCGCTGTTAAACGAGTAGTTGTGAAAAATAATTTTACTAAACCGCCGGCAAGGTATAACCCTCGCAGTTTACTTTTGAAAATGGAAAAAGAGGATATAGGAACCAAAGCGACGAGGGCAGCAACCATACAAACGTTGTACGACCGCAAATACCTCTACGGAACCGATAGTCTTGCCGTTTCTGACCTTGGCTTTGAAGTCATCGACATCCTGGTAAAGTATTGTCCAACCGTTGTCTCACCTGAACTAACTAGAAAGCTTGAGGAGAAGATGAATGAAATCCAGCAAGGAAAAGAAACAAAAGAAGCTGTATTGCAAAACGCCGTTGAAATCTTAAAGCCAGTCCTATTAGAGCTCAAAGAAAAAGAATCAGTTATAGGCGAACAATTAAGTCAAGCGTTGAAAAAAGCTCGGCTTGAAGAAAGAATAGTTGGTGCATGCCCGAAATGTGCTGATGGAAAACTAGTTATTTTGCGCTCCAAAAAAACTGGTAAACGTTTTGTTGGCTGTACAAACTATTTCGAAGGTAAATGCAACGTGACTTTTCCGCTACCTCAAACTGGCAATGTAAAACCGTTAAATACCACTTGCAAAAGCTGTGGGTGCCCCATATTGCGTGTGTACCTGAGAGGGAAGAGGTCTTGGAAATTATGCCTAAATCCTAACTGCCCCTCAAAAGGAGCGAGCAACCAGTGAAATGCAAAATTTGCAGTAGAGAAGCATAAGAAAATGTTTTCTGCATATTGCATTTTAGGGCTTACCAAAATGTTATTGAGAAATTTGATATATGGATGATGAAAGCTTCTGGTATGTTTTTTTTGGGTTGATTATTTAGTTGAGATTCAGAAAAATTCATTAACTGGAGAATGGGCTAAAGATGTAGTAAACACCTGATCAAGGAGGACAATGGAAATGGCAAGTAAAATAAAGAAGCGATCTTCGTCTGTATCCTTTTCGCTGAGTCGATGGTTCAGCAAAATTTCAACAGCTACTCCTTCAGCACTCTTAATTACTGTTGCAGGAATTTTATACTGTGTATTTCTCTTCGGCGGTGGCTTGTATACTCTTATTACCCGTCCTGCTCCCTCAGCCTACGTTAATGGAAATTTCTATTTCCTCTATCCAAATCTCAGTTCGCAATTCATATCTGACACTGTGATCTCGGTAATATTGTATGGTTTTGGTTTTCTCGGTCTGTTTGTTATTTATCAAAGTACCAAGAGCGCTTATAACCCAAGGCAAGCTTACATGATGCTAATCATAGGCGTAGCATTTTTGCTTCTTTCATACATATTCTTGGAAGGCGCGATTGCTTTCAAATCATCCGGCGGAGCTTAACTCTGTCTTTTTTCCATAGGTTTTTCTTTTTACCACGGGTTTCTTTTTAGTTTCATTTTGTATGCTAAGAAATTTGTTAATAAATGAATAGGCGGAGTAATCAGCAAAACTGTAACTGCCAATTCCCAATTTACAATGGCTAAAGGAACCGAAAACACGATTGCACCAATGGCAAAGTCAACTTGATCAACTATAGGAAGTAAACCCCCTGGAGCAATCCCTATCCTTCTCTTTAAAAAAGCGCCTGCCAAATCGCCTAAAAGTGCCCCCAAAGGAATCAACATGCTAAACAAGATTGGAAAACCAAAAAGTACGCACTCAATTAATCCAACTAATACGCCGATTGCTAAGCCGAAAAAGAAGCCCCTGAAAGTTTTGTTATTTCCAAAGATTCGTTTTCCATCATAAAAGTTCTTTCCGAAATCCATCTGCGTTCCCCCGCCAGCAAGCACTGGCGTGGCGTTTGCGCAGTAGGCTGGAAAAATAAATTTTAATGCTTCAACGATCAGCTGAGTTATTTCCATGTGGTCAACCATCATTTTTGGAATTCAGTATCTTTTATTCCGGTTTCGCCTATTTGTACATAACAAGTGACTTCTTGCTTGTTTTCCCGTGTTTCAAGAACAGCTTTGATTGTTTGAGGATAGCCGGTAGGTTTCATAGCGATTATTGTGTCAGCCCAGAATTTTAAAACTCTGTTTGCAACGGGCGCGACGCTGACGTTTGGGTCATCAAAAACGCTTCTTACTTGGCTTACTATTATAACTGGGATTTTTCGGATTTTTGCTGTTTGCGCTAAAATTGCTAATTGCCTGTTCAATTCACGGTTTACGCTGAAGGCTTTGCCAGAGGACTCAGCAACTTCTGCTCCATACAAAGATGTGAAGGTGTCAATTACTATTAACCCAAAATTTTTTGCTGTATAATCTTGAATGCGGTCTATAACCGCCGTTTGTTCATTGAAATCCTTAGGTTTAATTAAAATGACTTGCTCAGCAACCTGGTCGAATTTATCGCCTGAAAGTTGTGAAAGCCTTTTGGTCGAGAAAGTGTTATCGCAGTCAACAAAGAGTGTCTTGTAGTTTTGTAATGCACAACTAACGGTGCATTGTATCGCAAACGTTGTTTTTCCAGTTTCGGGTTCACCATAAATTAAAGTAACGCTTTCGGGTGAAATGCCCCCGCCAATGTTGCTATCGATGCATCTGCAGCCTGTGTGGATTGTGACCATATTTTACCCTTTTTCGCGTCAAGATTATAAACCTGAAACTAGTAAAGTGTTCTGCACTTAAACGTATACTATTAAGGTTGATTTATTGAAAGAAAAAGTTGCTGTAGCCACAGTAGAGGGGAAAGCGTACTTTCTAATCGTAAACGTGTTAAGAGAGCAAAATATCTCCTTCATAAGTTTGGTTCCGGGCGAGTCAGTGCCTGCCGAAGTGAAAGCGGTAATAACAACTGAGAAGGAAAAGCATTTGGTAAAAAACGAAAACATACTAATCTTAGCAAGCGAAAATGAAGTGGACAATTTGGTTAACGAGGTAAAGCGAATACTTCAAGGAAAAGAAGCCTACGAAAAAATTTTAATCGGCATTGACCCAGGTGAAGCAATTGGGCTGGTAGTGATTGCCGATGGAAAAGTTATTGAGGAAGGCAACTGCTTTAGCTCGCAAGAGGTAATTAACAGCATAATTAAGACAATAAGAAACGTTAATTCCACAGTGACAAGCGTTTCCGTTAAAATTGGGAATGGTGTTCCTGTTTACAAGGAGTTAGTCGAAGCCTTAGATGATGCTTTGCCGTCTGCAGTGGTGCTGGAAGTGGTGAGTGAGGCAGGAACCAACCGACCCCTAAAAAAGAACGAGCGCAGCCGAAGAATCAGGCATATTTCTTCAGCCATACGGATTGCTGGAAGAACAGGCTATACTATTCCAAGGAGGAAGATGATTGCAACAAACAGTTGAATCCAATAGGACACTGCTAGTGGATGGTCCAGCATCTGTGTGTGTTGTTTCTGGCAAGGCTGAAATGTTCGGTTATCAATTAAAACAAGCAGTAAGAATTGTTGTTCGTGAAGGAAAGCGCCTGCCATTTTTTGTCCTTGAAAAAGCAGTTTTTGATGTTTCATTAGGACCAAACGCAAGCATTGAAGAAGTTGAGGGCGGCACAATTCCAGAGTCATGGAATAAACCTCTTGAAGCAATTTTGAGCGTGCAGAAGAAGCCAGTTGTTGTTTTGCTTTTGGGGAAAATTGATTCTGGAAAAAGCAGTTATTGCACTTATTTAGTAAACAAGTTGGTTAACGGAAAATGCAGGGTTGCTGTTTTAGACGGCGATTTAGGTCAATCAGACATTGGTCCCTCAGGAACCGTGGGTTATGCGATAATTTCCAAGCCAGTAACAGAATTGGACAATTTGAAGTTGCAGAACGCTTTTTTTGTGGGTGATACCTCGCCGATGATGGCAATAGCCAAAATAATTGAAGGCTTAGCCGCTATGAAGGCTGAGATTTTACAGAGACCCATTGATTTTGTGGTAGTTAATACTGATGGTTGGGTTACAGACGATATTGCTGTAAGCTACAAAACGCAATTAGTCAAAGAATTAAAGCCAGACATCATAGTTGGCATACAAGTTGAAGATGAACTTACGGCTCTTATTGCTAACTTGGAAAACACTTCAGTGATTATGGTCAAGCCCTCTTCTTCTCTTAATCAGCGGAGCGCAGAAAAACGCAAAAGCCTGCGCGAAATGACTTATGCAAAGTACATGAAAGACGCAAAACTTCAGTGCTATCCATTAAGCCAAGTGACAATTGAACCAAGAGAGGCTCTTCCAAAGTATCAAGAGCCAGAAAAGGGGCTACTTGTCGGGCTATACGGTTCTGGAAGCAAATTCTTAGGGATCGGTGTCTTGCGTGAAATTAACCAGATGCGGAAAGCGTTAAAAGTTCAAACTGCAGTTTCAGCTAAGCCGCAGAGGCTTGTTTTTGGAAAAGTCATCCTAAACGAGAAGTTACAGGAAATTCAAGACTGAATTTTAAAGAAATTGCTGATTTCGCTGGCTAAAACATTTTTTTCGTTAGGTAACGTTTTCATTCCATTACTTATCCATGACGGGAGGAAGCCACGACAGTAATTTGTGGCAAAGCGATAGTCTAAAAAGACTATGGCTCCTCGGTCATCCAATGTCCTGATTGGTCTTCCTGCGGCTTGAGAAGCCTTTTTCATAGCGGGCAAAACATAACCATATTCACGCCCAAACCCCGGAAAACATTTCTCGTAATAATCAATCTGCGCTTTCACCCTCGGCGTCGGCGTGGCATACGGAACTCCCACGACTATTACGGAGTTCATTTGGTTGCCTGGAAAATCCACGCCTTCCGAGGTTCTTCCGCCTTGAACGCCAAGGAACACGGCGCCGTTTCGGTCGCCGCATGCTTTGAAGTCTGAGACCATTTTCTCGTTTGCTTTAGAAGTCATGCCTTTTCGCTCGTGGAACAGCGGTTTATCTATTACGTTTTCTAAGCCTTCGTCAAGTAGCGCTTTCAGTACTTCGAATGAGGCAGCGAAAATTCCAGTGTTCGTGGGAGTATTCTGTGCAACCTCGTTTATCCGTTGATTGATTGTCTGGTACATGGTGGGGGTTCTTTTTTCCATGGCTGTTGTGACGCCGAGGCAAACGGCTGAGAACACGTGTTCTTTCGGAAACGGCGATGGCACAATGCATTTCACGGTGTTTTCTGGGAGTCTTGTGATGCGTGCGTAGGCTTCCAGCGGCTGAAGTGTACCTGACATTATAACGTTAGCGTAAGTTGATGAGAAAACTGGTTCAGTGATTTTCGAGGGGTCCAGCGAAACTATTTCGAGCTTTGCTGTTTTATTGTTTTCTTTGTTGAAGTATCTGCTTGCGACATTGATGAATGAAGCGTCGCCTAGGTTGTCCAGCCACTTGAGCATGAATTCGCTCATTGCATGAATGTAGGAACGTGGGTTTTTTCCCTCAGCCAATAAACTTTTCCTTACAGAATTGCCGACTTCGTGGAATTGCTCAAAGAATTCTCTAGGGTCGGTTATGTTTCCTTGTTTTTGAATAATTTCAATAATGCGGTCTGGAGGAATTATTTCCTCTCGACTAATTTGGTCGGTTAATTTTTCCACTTCAATCCTAAAAAAATGTGCGAAATCCTCAATGTCCTTATTGCCGAACCTGTTAGCTTCCAACTCTGCCTGTTTCATCACGAATAGAGATAGGGTGCTGCTTGAGATGTCAATAGCTGTCTCAGGCAAGTTATGTGCTTCGTCAACGACTAGAATGATTTTCTGTAGCTCTGTTTCAAGATTCTTCAAAAAAGCTGTGCGTATCACGGGGTCAAAAACATACAGGTAGCTTAGGGCAACGACTTTAGCGTCAGATAGGGCAGATTTGACAAGTTCATATGGGCAGACTTCTCTTTTCTTGCAGATGCTTAGGATTTCAGACGCCATGTACGGTCGAGCAGCTATTTGCCGTTGAAGCAAAAGGTAATCATATGTTCGCTCATCCACGTTAACGTAGTACGGGCATCTACTTTTCGCCTTCAATAACTCACAAACTTCCATAAGAGACTTTGAATCAAAAGCGCCTCTGGTAGCGAAAACGTTAAGGCACATTTCATTGCGTCCTCGAATGGAAACGCCTGTAACTTGATGTTTTCTAAAAACTGCTCTTAACTCTTCAATCACGCGGTCATGCTGGCGGTGAGTCCGCGCAACATATAATATTTTCAGGTTTTTCTCTATGGCTACAGGTAAACAAGCAGAAAGGGCAGAAATTGTTTTTCCAAGACCGTTGCTGCCTTCAATCAGAACAGAACGTCTATCGTGTACGGCGTTGAAAACTGTGCTTATGAACTCGTCTTGGTGTGGCCGCACACTATTGTAGGGGAAATACTCTGTAACTTGGCTTGGCAGTTTAATCATGCTTATCCCCTAAACAATTCGATGGACAGTAAGCGTTAACTGGACACTCTGGACAAAGCGGCTGCCTTGCCTTGCAGTATCTTCTACCGTGCGCAATAAACAGCAAATGGACCGCCAAGTAATCTTTCGGGTCAAAAAGTGACTGGAGACTCAAGCGCACCTCCTCGTAACCGCCGTTTGCAGGCGCTAAACCAAGCCGTTTCGATACACGATTCACATGCGTATCCACAGGAATGGTGGGCTGATTTGCTGCGAAGAGCAAGACAACATCCGCTGTTTTCGGTCCAATTCCAGGCAGTTCAGTAAGCGTTTTTCTAGCCTCTTCAAGAGGCAACGATAAAACAGGCTTTAGTGAGCCCTGAAATTTTTCCAGAATGATTTTTGAGACTGTTTGTATTGTTTTGGCTTTGCTTTTGTAGAGACCGCCAACGTGAAGGCAAGCTTCAATCTTGCTTGTTTCGGCTTTTGATAGTGCTTGAGGCGTTACTTCGAACTGCTTCGAGAGGTTTTCGAAGGCTCTCTCAGTATTGCGGTCAGCGGTGTTTTGTGAAATAATCGTTATAACTAAGGTTTCGAACGGGTCGTTTATTGGTTTAACCAATTTAGGCACAGCTACCGTGTCCCGTAGTATTTGCAAGATTATTGCCGCATGACTGTCAGCCATCATCGTGCCTTCATAGGTCTCGAAAATATTAACCTCCAACTATTGATTTGCCAAGTTATAAATATCCTTTCAATTGATAATTAGGTCTTACTGAGTACATCTTAAGACCTTTTAATGTACTCTGGAAACTTCAAAGTGAAAAGACTGTAATTCTTAATACTAAATTGAGAGAGAAGAGAATAGACTTTAGAAGAGAAAAGTCCTTAAGACCTTCTTAATGTACTCTGGAAACTTAACGTTATTGCTTTTTAATTTCTTTCTTCAGAGTCTCAATATCGTCTTTATTATTTTTTATATCGTCTTTAATCTTTTTTAATTCTTTATCACTCTCACTATTTTTGTGTGTTTCAGAAAGAAAAGCCCAAACCGCAATTATTACAAAAGACGCAAAGAAAAGAGCATATAGAGAAGAATCAAGAACTTGTGTACCTACCACTAAAAGACATACGATACCAAGAAGAAGTAACAAAAAATTAATTTTTGAAAACCTCAATTTAGTTTTCTCCATTCATTTTTGTTTTCCTTGTTTAGTCTATTTCTACGCTGAGCAGATTTAAGACTTATCATCCATGAAAACTTAGCTATGCGCCAAGACATATTCGTTTATTAATCTTAATTCGTCATCTGATAAAGGCATATAGCCTTTATACGCTTCTGTACCATCGTATTTTTTGTCGCTGTCAATGGTTTCCTTAAAAGCTTTTAATATCCATGGGTCACCTGTCAAATCTTTTTCGGTATAAGGTTTCAAAATGCCTAGTTTTCTTGATATTTCTAAAATGAAGTCCTTATTTTCCTCAACTAATGGTCTTGCATCAGTTATGTCCTTCGTAATTTCTTTCAGTTTTTCTTTATCGTTTGCATCTTTAACCATTTTTATTAGGTCTTCATGCCTACTTTTGGCGATTATCTTTCCCCAAAAGATGAATGCTCCTATTGTTTTAAGCGTTATTAACGGCATGAATTCACCTGATTTTTCCTTTGGAATAAATCGATACAAAAGGTCAAATTCTATTATGTCCAAATCTCTCTTCAAAACGCCTATACACAAAGAAGCAGTTCGACCAAACATACTGTAAAATATTTCAGTATAGGCTTTTTCAGCTTTCGATAAGCTAACAGTGAACAAAGCATTTGAACAGTATATTTTAATCATAGACCCTGCTCCGTTATCGCCCAAATCAGTTACATCAACATACCCGAAATATTTTCTAAAAAGTGGCTCAGTAACTAATGTTTTCTTAACTAATCCAAATTCTTCTTCTTTTAATTTTGGTGTAATTGCAAAGATGAACTTCACACCGCGACCTGCATATTTTCTCTCAAGTATGCTCATATTATGTTCTCCTTAATCCAAATTACAGCGTGCGCGTGCTAAAAAAAGAGACCATCGCCACGTTCAACCCTGTAATTTCTTCCTTTCTTTTTTTGCATCTTCTTCTGAAGCGGTCTCATAGGAGCGTTTGGACTGCTCTTGGATTCAACGTAAATATGCTCTTTTCTTCCAGTAATCATATTGGGTCTTGTTGCTTCAAAGTCACAACCTGTTCTTCTTCTTGTAACCTTATAACCTTGTAGCCTATAACCCGATTCATCTAACCTTTGCTTTCGTAATCCAGTTTCTCTATTTTCGGCTACTTGGTCTCTTTTCCGTTGTTTCTCTGAGCGTTTACCCCTATTTGAACTACTTCCCAAACCTAAATCAAAGCTTCCAAAACCAAAAGGGTCATTGTTGCTCCTTTTCTTGGGCATTCGTTACACCAATAGACTATTTCTACGCTATGCCGATTTAAGACTTTTTACCATAGGAAAACTTGCGATGTGAGGCTTATTCTAATTCAGCTTTTTATATATAATTCTCCACAATGGTCACATTCGAGTGCATTAGCGATTTTTCTTGAGGGTTTAAAAGTATCTCCTCCACAATTCGCACAACTTACGGGTTTGAACCCCTCACCTTTCATAGCTAAGAACATTTCAATTATTTCTTTTGTAGAATATACTAATTTTAGACCTGAGCCTTCTTTGAAAAATGCTATGCGTTTAATTTCTCTTTGAGGCGTAGGTGTACCGTCTGTCTTGATTAAAAAGACCTTGTGGTTATCTCGAAAAGACCCTCTTCCCTTAAAGTCTTTGTGAAGTCTACCTTTGTAAGAAAACAAATATTTTGAATCTAACGGCTTTAAACCTGTTTCTTCTTGAAGCTCTCGCATTGCAGCTTTTCTCCGACTTTCACCTTTGTTTGCTCCCCCACCTGCAAGCATAAAAGATTCACTGCCTTGACTAACAACTAAAATGCCCTCGGGAAACTCGACTATAGCAGTACCTCGCCTGCGGTTGTAAACCATTACTATTTCCTCTTTTCTCTGTTTACTATCTCCAAGAACTTAATTATTTTCTGATAACTGGTTTAAGTTTTTGCATCGCCAAGTTGTTTGGCTTTAGTAATTTAATCGCTATTGCCACCAATGTTTATTTTTGCTATTCTCTTCTTAAGAAGCATTATAGTCGTTTTCTTGTTCTCCCTATTCAACGCTTCATCTCGATTTAATGTCCTATGTTGCAGAAAGTCATACTCACGAAGTATCCTTGCATTCTTAAGTAATGTAATTCTAAGAACATAATGCTGTATTTCAGGGCAATTCCTATTTTCCAAGTATGCCTTGATTTGTCCAAACTTCTTATCAATATCCTTGAAGGCGATAGTAGCATGAGGTTTCCATTTTCTCGTATCAAATTTGCTGAGTTGACAAAACCTAGAGAGTTTCGCTATTAGTTCTATTCTCAGTAATTCAAGTTCACTGGATTGTTCTATCTTTATAGCAAGTACTCTATTTCCTAAAAGCCAGCTACCAAAACTTGTAAAACCACTAAACTTTATTGTCATCAAATCATATTTCTTGCACGTTTCTTTTATCTCATGGATAAGTCTCTGTTCATGGATTGTTTTGATTGGACCGATTATCGTAACGTGAGGAACAACTCTATTTATCGTAACACCTTTGACATCAAATTTCCTAGCAACATCAAAAGCTATATCCTTAACATATTTCCTCGCAGTTCCAGAGAGCCTAAACTCTAAGAGGTAATCAGTGGTTTTTTTCACCAAGCTCGATGACAACCATGTTTGAGTATTTCTACGCTATTAAGATTTAAAATTATCTCCATGAAAAGTTAGTTCACATTCTAAGTTTATAGCGTTGTTGTGTGCACTAATTTATCCAAACAGAATAAGTGGTAAGGGAATCAGCCGTACTATTTCCTATTTCAAGGTAAAGAGTATATACGCCGTTTCCATAAACTGCTATAGCTTGTGACATCGAGAAGCTGATCTGAAAGCTATTTCCATTTTGGTTCCAGTTATCAGCCACTATACCCGTTACATTTACTCCGCTCCAATTATAATAATACCCTGAAGATGCAGGAGGCACAACTATTGCAGCATAGGTTCCAGGATCATAACCATCCTGATATGGGGGATTATTAAGTTGATTAACGCTTAAAGGTGACGGATTGTCATAAAAAATATCAACTTGTTGAATGTTACTTGTCTGGTTCTGTATAGTTCCTTGCATAGTCACTTCGGTACTATTAACGCTTAGTTGGTTCCATGAAATATAGTCATTTATAAAATCTTCAACGAAATACACGTTATTGTTATCGTATGCAATTCCAATGCTTACTTCGTTATGCAAGGGGTTTAATATGTTGTCTCTGTGACCCCAATTTGAAGCCGAATCATTATACATCATACTGTATTCCATGTCTTTAAGAGCCGACTCGACATTAATGCCAACAATATTGCCAGTTTCTCCTTGCCAAGCAATGTTTTCTGCAACTGCACCTTGACCCCCTGCTAACGTGTACCTCATATAGGGCTTATAGCCGTTCATGTCCCAATGGCTAACGTAACCGTTTTTGAGCATATTTTCAGCGTGAAGCTGTGCTGAGTCAATACTGCTAAGCGATACATTTTGGAGTCCATTTGATTGTCTATCAGAATTGATTAAGGAAAGAGCGTAATTAACTAAATCTGAATAGGTGTCTGTATTCGGTGTGGCTTGTGATCCAGTCGTAAACGATGGAACCGAGGAAGGCGAGGTAATTGGGTTCTTAGTTGAAATGTTATTTTGGTTTAAGATGTTTGGATTTATAAAAAGAAAAAATATAGCAACAAAGATTATTGCTGTCAAGAAACATGCAAAAGCAATGTTTCTTTTTCTTGTTTTTTCTTTTCGCTTTTTTTCCCAACCCCCTCCTTTTTCAAAGTGAAGCGGACCTTGGCTGACATATTCAACGTTTTTGTTGAGAGGCAGAGGTTGCCTTCGAGGTTCATCTTGATTTGTTTTGGGTAATCTTTCCCTCAGATACTCCGGTGGTTCTTTGGGTGAGTGGAGACATTGATGACTTTCAGGGAGCCTATGTTCAGCACAAAATAGACCTCCGCAATAGTTGCACCTGAACGGTAAATCTACTTGTTTTCCACACACTTCACATTGAACCATTACTGCTCAAATCCATTAAGCATTAGGGGAGGGAGGTCGGCACTTTCTATTTGTCGACTACAGCTTAAAAGACTAACTCAAGGGTGCTCGCTGGTAGATTTTGTAAATTTTCCAATCTGAGTCATACTTGCTTTATGATGCGGTCGCTTCTTGAGCGCGACATTCATTATTAAAACCATTCTGCTGCCAGTTTCTTAAAGGTAATTGAAGGGAAAAATGGTTCTTATTCAGGACTCGACTTTTGCTTTTAAATTGGCTTTGGGGCGACAGTAATAGTTAAGTTTACTTGCTGAATTGTAGTACTTGAAGGTTGAAGTTGAACCATGAAAGAAGTGCTTGTAACCCGCAAAGGGCAAATCACAATTCCAATCGCCCTCAGACGCAAATACGGAATAAAGCAGGGAATGAAAATGACAGTGCAAGACTCAGGCGAAGGCATAGTCCTCAAAGTTGTGCCCAGATTTGAGGACCTTATCGGTATAGATGCGGGAAAGATAGATCCAAAAAAAGCTATAGAAATGCTTGATAAAATGCGGTCAGAAGACAGATACTGATGAAGGCCGTAGTGGATACACGCCTCTTTATCGATAGCTTGACAAGAGAAGACGAGCAATTCAGACAATGGTCAAGAGTAATCCTTGAAAATCTTCAAAGAAAAGAAAATTTGGGGATTGTCCCGTCAATAGTAATACATGAATTTTACAAGTTTCAGCTTGAAAACTTTGGAAAAGATGTTGCTGAATTAAGGGTTAGCTCTATTCTCAATTTAGACCTTAAAATAGCAAATCTTGACATATCTATTGCAATCCAAGCTGCTAAACTTCGATGTAAATACGCTGAGCTGCCAACAGCCGACGCTATAATAGCGGCAACAGCAATTGCATTGGGATGCGACTATGTCTTAACCGACGACCGGCATATCAGGCAAATTAAAGAAACCAAAACAAAATGGATCTAGGCGAGAACGTTATGACCTATAAAATCAAATATGATGATGACTCCGACGTGCTTACCATTGTTGTGAAAGAGAAAGGCAAGCTTTCACATGCACAAGAGGTGGGCGACATGATACTGCACGTTGATGACAAGGGTAAGCCGCTTTTCTTGGAGATTCTTAGGGCCAGCAAGATAGTTCCGCTGATGGTCGAAGGCTTAGCGAAAAAAGAAGTAACCGTAGCCCACAATAAAGTCGGAACCTGACTTCAAATAAGCCTTCTCTAAAGCCTCAAGCTCTATTTCCCTATTATAGAACCTCATGCAACCAACCAACCAACTTTATCCAATTTTAGGATAATCCTGTAACTGGATAAATCCCTAATAGATCATTCCCTATTTTTAACAGCAGTTAAGGCAAATTTCAGGATCACAGTTGCTAAAAAGGAGTGGAGGGAAAAGGCTTGGTTTTATCTGAATGAGGAAGCATGACGGCGCCTGCACCTGAAGAAGGCAACTGCGTGCTCCGAGCTACCGCCAGAGCCAGTACCCATGTCATGTCGTCGAGGCTGTCTTGTGGGTGGCTGAACCTGTAGGTGTTCGTTTTTGCCGTATTGTTTGCTTTGAGTTGTTGACGTTTGAGTTTAGCACCATTTTGTTTTTAGGTTCTCTATTTCTTTAAAATGGTTGTCGTCTTCCCCCAAAAAAAATAACCCGAAAAAACCAAAAACACCATCCGCCGCCACCCAACAACAATAAACACAAACACAAAAGTCGCAACTTACACCAACCACAAAATCGCAACTTAAAAATTCACCAAGAAATTTGCTTCGATAGGAAAGGTTTTTAGTATAGTTATTATATGAGACTGTGAAAAGTGTATAGTAAAGTGAGGTTAATATTATGTCAGTGTTTGCAGCACCAGGAGCATATGACCGTGCGATAACCGTTTTCTCGCCTGACGGACGACTCTTCCAAGTCGAATACGCAATGGAGTTAGTCAACCGTGGAGCCACCATTTTAGGCATCCAATGTCCAGAAGGGCTTGTTCTTGGTTCAGAAGAAAATATAGAGGTCCTTGAAGAAGCAGGTTACTCGTGGAAAATCTTCAGGGTAGACGACCACATCGGCGCAGCAATAGTGGGTTTAAGCTCAGACGCCAGAATACTCATCGACCAAGCAAGAATATACGCTCAAAGTAACAAATTAACCTATGATGAACCCATAGATGTAGAAGTTGTAACCAAACGCATCTGTGACATCCAACAAATGTACACGCAGCATGCCGGTGTTAGACCCTTCGGAGTTTCAATAATTTTCGGAGGAGTCGACAAAACAGGAACAAGAGTTTTCGGGACACATCCAAGCGGAACCTACAGAGGATACAAAGCTACGGCTTTAGGTGCAGGAAGAGAAACCGTTGTACCAATTCTAAAGGAAGAATACCGTGAAGACTTGACTTTAGAAAACGGCATTAAACTCGCAGTAAAATGCTTAGTTAAAGCCCTAGACGCAAGGCAGTTGCCTCCGAGAATAAAGATTGCAATCATACCTGCTGCAACCAAGAAAATGGAAATGTTAAGTGACGACGCTGTAGAAGGCTACATCAAAGAGCTGGGTTCAAGCAAGTGAAAACTCGATGAGTGAAAAGTTCACCGTTGCACGATTAACAAAAGAAAACGAACATTTTGAAATCCTAGTTAAACCTCAAAAAGCACTGGATTACCGCAACGGCAAAATCGCGGGAATAACAGAAGTTTTAGCTGCTGAAATAATTTTCTCTGACGCAAACAAAGGCACCAAAGTTTCCGAAGAAGCGATGCATAAAGCCTTCGGAACCACAGACCCATTAAAAGTTGCTGATACGATATTGAAGAAAGGAACGCTTCAACTTACAACTGAACAAAGACGTAAAATGGTCGACGACAAGAGAAGACAAATAATTGATTTCATTTCAAGACAGGCAGTTGACCCAAAAACGAATCTGCCGCATCCTCCAATGCGCATAGAGAATGCGATGGAGCAAATCCGTTACCCAATTGACCCATACAAGCCAGTGGAAGAACAAGCCAGAGACATAGTAAAACTGTTGCGGCCGATTTTGCCCTTAAAGATAGAGCAAATAACAGTCGCAGTGAAGATACCCGCCCAATACTCAGCAAGAGCTTATGGGTCAGTCAAAACTTTGGGTACCATAAAACGGGAAGAATGGCGTGGAGACGGCTCATGGTATGGTGAGATAGAGTTGCCTGCTGGATCATACGCCTCGTTGCTAAACAAACTTGGCGACGTAACTAAGGGAAGTGGAGAAGCAAAAATAATCTCTTAAAAAAAATAAATTGGATGGTGAAAATTATGCCAATATTCTTTGAAAAAAAACAGCTTGTGACGCCAGGAGAATTACTTGCTGAAGGCGATTATTTAGCTGGCGAAAACACATACATGGAACAGAACAAAATTTACGCCTCAAGAATCGGGCTTGTAGATACCGATAATAAAAAAGTAAACGTTGTTGCACTTAGGGCTTTTTATGTGCCTAAAATGGGTGATATTATAATAGGAGCAGTCGTGGAAGTTGGATTTAACGGCTGGACAGTTGATATTAAATCACCCTACTCAGCGCTCCTGCGTGCATCAGACGTTTTAAGCAGGCCCTTCAAGCCTCAAAACGACGAGTTATCGCAAGTTTTAAACGCTGGCGACTTAATTGTCGCAAAAATCGCTTCGTATGACAGAGCGCATGACCCACAGCTTACTGTTGGAGAGCCAGGGTTAGGAAAAATAACTCGAGGGCAAATCCTTCATGTGACGCCTACAAAGATTCCCCGTATAATCGGTAGAAAAGGCTCAATGATTTCTATGATAAAACAGGAAACAGGTTGCCAAATTATTCTGGGGCTCAACGGTGTCATCTTAGTCACTGGGAAAAACCTTGAGGACGAGGAACTTGCCATAACGGCGATTAAAAAGATTGAGGAAGAATCCCACACGAGTGGTCTCACAGATCGCATAACACAGTTGCTTAAAGAAAGTAAAGGTAAAATGGAGGAAAATAAGAATGAATGAAAAACCTGAAAAATTAATTGATAAAAAAGGTATTAGATTAGATGGTAGAAAAGCAGATGAACTTCGCCCCCTGAAGCTTCAAGTCGGCGTTTTATCACACGCTGATGGATCAGCCTACATTGAACATGGAAAAAACAAGATTTTAGCCGCGGCTTTCGGTCCAAGAGAGATGCATCCCAAGCACCTATCATTGCCAGACCGTATGGTTTTGCGGTGCCGTTATCATATGGCTCCATTTTCAGTGCAGGAACGCAAATCACCTGCGCCTTCAAGAAGAGAAATAGAGCTATCTAAAGTGATAAAGGAATGTTTGGAGCCAGCCTTGTTCTTGGAGCTTTATCCACGGACAGGTGTAGATGTTTTCGTTGAGGTGCTACAAGCTGACGGCGGAACACGTTGTGCAAGCATTACTGCTGCTGCACTAGCTATTGCTGACGCTGGTGTTCCAATGCGTGATTTGGTGGTTGCTTGCGCTGCTGGAAAGGTTGATGACACTGTTGTTTTGGACTTGTATGATGCTGAGGACAAGCTTGGCGCCGCAGATGTTCCAGTAGCTTATATGCCTAGTTTGAATGCGGTTACTCTGCTTCAGATGGATGGCAACCTTACACCTGAAGAATTTGAGAAAGCAATGAATATGGCGATTGATGGGTGCAAGAAAATCTATGAAATGCAGAAGGAAGCGTTAAAGACTAAGTACATGGTTGTTAAGGAGGAGGCTGAAGAGTAATGTCGTCACTTGTTACTCGTGTTAGACTAAAGCAGATTGAGCAGTTTATCGAAAAGGGAAAACGCCTAGATGATAGAGGTTTGCGTGATTACAGAGAAATCAAGATTGAGCAGGGTTTGATTGAGCGCGCTGAAGGTTCAGCTAGAGTTTTGCTTGGGAAGACAGAGGTTCTTGTAGGCGTAAAAGTTGAAACTGGCGAACCATTCTCCGACACACCTAATGAAGGAGTTTTAACTGTTAACGCTGAGCTTGTTCCAATTGCCTCGCCGAATTTTGAGGCAGGACCACCTGACGAAAACTCCATTGAATTAGCAAGAGTTGTTGACAGAGGCATACGCGAATCAAAAGCAATCGACAATGAAAAGCTATGCATAGAGCCAGGCAAGAAAGTCTTCGTCGTATTCGTGGATGTTTATGTGCTTAATCATGATGGAAACTTGATTGACGCTTCAGCTTTAGCTGCTATGGCTGCTTTGCTCAACACAAAGATGCCTAATTACGAAATCAAAGATGGCGAACTAAAGATTAAGCAGGGTTACACTCCGTTACCAGTTAAGAGCCACCCAGTGACCGTTACTACGGGAAAAATCAACAATTCCCTCATAGTTGATCCTGGGCTGGAAGAAGAGCAAGTTATGGATTCGCGAATATCGATGGCTATCAACGATGAAGGAAACATTTGCGCTGTTCAGAAGGGCGGCTCAGGCTATTTCACACCGCAACAGATTTTAGAGGCATTAAAGATTGCTCAGGAGAAAGCAGCTGAAATACGCAAGAAGCTTAATTGGTGAAAAAGTTGCCGAAGACAAAGAAAGTCGGTCCAACACGAGGTTTAGGTCCACGTTACGGTGCCACAGTTAGGAAACGCTATATGAAAGTAATCACCGAACTCAAAAGACCGCACAAATGCCCAAGCTGCGGCTTTGTACGCGTGAAGCGTGAAAGCGTCGGCGTTTGGAAATGCAGCAAATGCAGCTTCACTTTCGCAGGTGGAGCTTACACTCCAACAACTAAGCTGGGTGTTGTGGCTAAGCGTGCAGCTAAAGGTTTGACCGTGGAGGAAGCCACAAAAGAAGCAGCAAAAGCTGAAGCTGTTAACCCGGCAACCGAAGAAGAAACCGACTAAACTTTTCTTTCATTTCATTTTTTGTTGAAATTGCTTCAATAGTGCTTAAGGGGTATACTTTTTGCTCGGTCGCTTCAGTAGCAAAAAGAGGGTAGGGAGAGGCCAATTTTGTTTATTAATTCCACTTCCTTTTTAGCAATGGGAATGCTGAATGGCAATTAGGGCAAAGGCTACTGTACGCTTAAAATTCTCTTCAGACAAACAATTAACAACGCTTCTTAATGCTTTAATGCCAGAAGCTGGGGCGTCAGTAACAAGACGCTCTGCGGTAAAATTAGTAAAAGACGACTCGTTTCTTTTGTTAACGGTTGAAGCTGAGGACACGGTTGCTTTGCGTTCAACGTTGAATGCTTATTTGAGATGGATAAACTCAGCAATTAACGTGATAGATGTTGTTGAGCGCGCATAGTTATTGGACTAACAGCTTGGGGCAAGTTTATAGCCGCGGGTATCTGAAGGAGTTTTGCGGCTTGAACCATTGAGCAAATAGCCTACTCATCCCCCTCTACTTTCAATTTTGCTTGAGAAATTCAATTGCTAAATTGATACCCTATCCCGCCTAGAGTTTCCAGCTTACCGAGACCATTATAGCGCCTTAATGTACTCTGTAAACATCGAAGTTTCTAACCTCTAAATGTTTAATTAACCTGTTTTTCTTTTCAAAGTTTTTGTTAAGTAATTGTTCATTTGTATTTTGCTTTGAATATTAGTATTATGATGCCTTGGACGAAAGCTAAAGAATTTGCAATAATAATCGGCGAATTATTCAGGTAAACTCCGTAAACAAACCATAAGAACACGCCACAGCAATACAGCGAGAACATTCCGGTTGAGATGTCTCTGGTTGATTTGGTTTTCCAAACCTTGATTAACTGTGGGAAAAGCGCGATTGTGGTGAATGCAGCGGCGGTTAAACCAATTATTGTTATGATGTCCATCATGTTCTTGTTGCTATAGTTTACATGCGATTGGTATTTACATTTCGCTTGCTAAAACAAAACTGCCATGGAGAACGCAATAATCTGAGTTGCTGATTGACGGTTGATGTTGTCTTCGGGTCAAAAAGGTTTAAATAAATACTGTCTCATTTCGTATATGCTTCAAAGTTTAAAAACGGATGAAAATTTAACATGTCACAGGAATATCGCTATATACTTCGTATTATGGGTACAGACGTTCAAGGTACCCTTAAGGCTTCTTACGCGGTAGCGCAAGTGAAAGGTGTAAGCATGAGCCTCTCAAACGCAATCCTGAAAAAAGCAGGAGTAAACCCTGACTTGCGAGTAGGCTTCTTAGCAGAATCAGACATATCAAAAATAGAGGATGTTATCAGAGATCCAGCAAAATATAGCCTGCCAACTTGGCTTTTTAACAGGCGAAAAGATTCGGTAACAGGCAAAGATATGCACCTTTTAAGCGCTGACCTAGTTTTGAGAACAAAAATGGATATTGATGAAGCCAAAGAAATCAGGTCTTGGCGTGGATACCGCCATGCTTACGGCCTGAAAGTTCGTGGGCAAAGAACAAAAACTACTGGAAGAGCTGGCAAAGCCTTAGGAGTCAAAAAGAAGACTTTGCTGCAGAAGCCTGGTGGAGCACCAGCCGCTGAAGGAGGCAAATAAACATGGGAGATCCAAAGAAGCAACGTAAGAAATTTGATACTCCCCGATTTCGATGGCGCAAAGACATCCTTCAAGAAGAGCTCAAACTAGTAGGTCAATATGGCTTAAGAAACAAGCATGAACTCTGGCGTCTTAAAACCACTCTGTCAAAAACCAGAGGCATCGCCCGATCACTTATCAGTAAAACTCCTGAAGAACGCGCAAAAATGGAAAACGAGCAGCTTGCAAAACTTAAAAAACTAGGCATTCTACAAGAAACCGCCGTGTTGGACAACGTTTTAGACTTAACAATCGAAGACATCTTAGAACGCAGGCTTCAAACAATCGTTTTCCGCAAAGGCTTAGCAAGAACAATCTTCCAATCACGCCAACTAATCAATCATGGACACGTAACTATAGATGACCGCCGAGTAACAATTCCTGGCTACTTAGTGCCTAAAGCGGATGAAACAAAAGTCATCTATTCCCCAGAGAGTGCAGTTGCAAACCAAGCTCACCCGTTACGCGTCGGATTAACAGTCGTAGCTAAACAACCAGAAATCAGGCAGCCTGCCAGAGGCAGAAGAGGCGGAAGAGGCGGCAGATTTTGAGCGCCGGCAACAAACGAAACGAGAAATGGGCAATTGTCCACATCTTCAGCTCCTACAATAACACGCTAATTCACATAACTGACATTTCAGGCGCAGAAACAATCGCTCGCACAAGCGGCGGTATGTTCGTGAAAGCAGACCGCATGGAATCATCACCGTACGCTGCTATGCGCGCAGCAACCGGCGCAGCTGAGGTAGCTCGGGATAAAGGAATAACAGCCATCCACATTAAGGTGCGAGCGCCAGGCGGTTCGGGACCAAGAACTCCGGGGCCAGGTGCTCAAGCAGCCATACGTGCATTGGCAAGGTTTGGTTTCCGTATTGAACGTATTGAAGAAGTTACACCTATTCCCCATGACGGCACGAGAAGGCCTGGTGGCAGAAGAGGAAGAAGAGTCTAATCTCAATTTCCCTTCTTTATTAACAGAAAAATTGAAATAATGCACCTATATCTTTATTGAACGCATTATTGGAGTGTCTTAGCAAGTGAAAATAGAAATCCTTGAAAAAAACGATAACAACCTCCGCATAATCGTCAGAGAAGTGGATGTTCCGTTAATGAACGCTCTGCGTCGAATAGCACTTGCTGAGGTGCCCACCATGGCAATTGATGAAGTTGTCATGATAGAAAATTCCTCAATTTTGCAGGATGAAATAATTGCCCATCGGCTAGGGCTAACGCCACTGAAAACTGACTTGGACACTTACAATCTTCCTGAAGTATGCCAATGCCAAAGCGAATTCGGCTGCCCGCAATGCCGAGTGACGCTTACGCTGGATGCTGAAGCAAAGGACGGAACAAGAACAGTTTATTCAGGAGAAATCATATCAGAAAACCCAGAAATCATCCCCGTATCAGACAAAATCCCAATAGTAAAGCTGGCTAAAAACCAAAAATTAAAACTTGAAGCCTACGCCCGGCTCGGAAGAGGCAAAACTCACGCCAAGTGGCAGCCAACTTCAATGTGCGCTTACAAGTATTTCCCACAAATAACCACTCCAACAGAGAAATGTGAAGACTGCGCAAAATGCGTAGACATCTGCCCCAAGAAAGTGCTCGTCATTAAAGACGAGAAAGTTGATGTAAGAGACCTCTTAGCATGCAACCTTTGCATGGACTGTGTTGAAGCTTGCCCACAAAAGCCGTCACCGCTGAAGGTTGAATGGGAAAAGAATGCTTTCATAATGAACATTGAATCAACAGGTGCGCTTCCTCCAGAACGTATCCTCAGAGAAGCCACCAAAACGTTGGGCAAACAATTAAACGAAGTTGAAGAATTAGTAAAGGCTGAACAACAATGAGAGAAACCAAAACAACAAACCCAGAATTAATCCAGCTTATTCGTCTTCTAAAGAAAGAGAGCAGAGAAAAACAAGCAGGCATCTGGCTAGACGTGGCTGATCATTTAGCCAAGTCGCGGAGTCAACGTATCTCCGTTAACCTGAGCAGAATAAACAGGAACACTAAAAGAAGCGATGTAGTAGTTGTTCCCGGCAAAATCTTGGGGTCAGGCAGCATAAACCATGCGGTAACAGTGGCGTCATTTGGTGCTTCTGAGAAAGCGAAGGCAAAACTTGTTGCTGCCAAAGCAAAATATCTTTCAATCCCTGAGCTTTTAAAGAAAAATCCAACGGGCGCAAAAATAAAGATTATTCGGTGAAAAAAATGCAAGCAACAAAAAAAGCCCCTGTCACACTGGTAAACGCTGAAGGATTAATAGTTGGCAGAATGTGCAGTAAAGTTGCCAAAAGATTACTAAACGGAGAAGAAGTTATCATCCTTAACGCTGAAAAAGCCGTGTTCTCAGGCAAAAAGAAAAGCAAAGTGGCAGAAGCCCACATCTTCCTTGAAGTAGGCGCACCAGAACGCGGTCCATTTCACTACCGAAGACCAGACCGCTTCCTGCGAAAAGCCGTAAGAGGAATGGTTCCGTATAAGCAGCCTAAAGGCAAAAGCGCCTATAAACGACTCAAAGTATTCATGGGCATCCCCTTAGAGCTTAAAGACCAAGAAATGATTACTTTCACAGAAGCTTCATCTGCCAATCTTAAAGGGCCACATTTCACTCTTGGAGAAATGGCAAAAGAAATTGGATGGAACGATAGGATGAAATAATTATGCCAGCAAAAAAGGTTTTAGTAGTTAGTGGAAAAAGAAAAACAGCAGTCGCCCGCGCCATAGTTAAACAGGGCGTAGGCAAAGTACGAATAAACATGACTCCAGTTGAAATTTACGAACCAGACATCGCTCGCGCAAAAATAATGGAGCCTCTACTGCAAGCAGGCGGAGACATCTGGCAGCAACTAGACATGGACGTTAAAACCAGCGGTGGAGGCTACATGGGACAGGCAGAAGCCGCGCGAATGGCGGTTGCGAATGCACTTCTGAAATGGACGAAAAGCACTCATTTACGCACAGTCTTTAGCGAATATGACAGAACAATGATTGCCGGAGACTCCCGAACTAAAGAAACCAAAAAGGTCGGCGGAGCAGGCGCGCGAGCAAAAGAACAGAAAAGTTACAGGTAAGGTGGAAAAAAACAAATGATTATTCCCGTAAGATGCTTCACATGCGGCAAACTGGTTGGAGACCAATGGGACGAGTTCACAAGGCGAATCAAAACAGGCGAGAACGCAAGCGACATCCTAGACAGCTTAGGCTTGAAACGATACTGTTGCAGACGAATGCTGCTCTCTAACGTCGAAATAATAGATGAAGTTCTGCGCTTCTACGAAGAAGCAGAGAAAAGAAAAGAAGCACGTAACTTGTATTAGTTTTTTTAATTTTGTAACAATAAAAAATGCGCAACTCAATTTTCAGCGCTTGTGTTTCTTGAAGTAGACAAACAAACCAGCACCTACCACAACCACAACAACCGCTAATGCTCCTGAAACAGCAGCGACAGCTACAATTGGAAAAGGCTCCTGAGTGGACGAAAGCGTTGGCGAAGATGTTGGAGAGAGTGTTGTGGTAAATACGATTGATATTGTATGTGTGCTGAAGTGGGTTGTGTACCATACGTAGTAGTTGTTGCTGTCTTGGGTGTAGCCTTGGTCTTGCGCTGTTTGGCCGTCAATATAAATTGTCGGTGTTGTTCCGTAGGGTACCGCACTTTTGGGGATGGTTATGTTGCTGAAGCCTGTGGTGCCGCTTTCCCCTGTGACGGTAAAAGACACCGTTGTTGTTTTGGCGGACGGGTTTGTTGTGATTGTGACGTTGGACATCTGGGTGCTGGTTATGTTTCCGCTGATTGCAAGATTAACTGTTGAGCCATTATCTGTTGTCGCCAGCACAGTCGTGGGTGTTGGCGTTTGCGAGGCTAATGGTGATGGTGGAAAGGAAGGTATTGGCAGCGGACTTGGTAATGTAACATCTGCCCATGGAGGTAGAGGTATTTGAATACTGGAAATATTGAAGGGCGACATAAGCGGATAATAATCAAATTCACTACCGCCAACGTAGTAAGGCGTGTCACCTATCCCGTCACCGTTTGTGCTTGTTCCATTGTAGTCGCTCCAGTAGTTACCTTGTTCACTGGAGTTCCAATAGTCACTCCATGGACCGCCTTGCTCAACGTAGTTCCAATAAGTCGAAGAACTTGAGACAATTACTTGTGCTTGCTGAGTATTATTGATGAAATCATTGTCGTAAACAGTGAAATTGCCACTATGCCATTCGTTAAAAGTATCTACAAGTATTCCTAAAGCGTTGTTTGCCACGTAATTCGCAAAGAAGGTGTTATTTAACCCGCAATTCGTTAAACTACCCTCTACATAGCCCACCGTTGCAAGAGCAGGTCCAGAATTATCTGTAATAGTATTTCCGATTATGAGGTTGTTTGAGCCCATTTCTATATTAATGCCCTGAGTACAGTCAGTTATGGTGTTGTTAGCGACAATATCGTTAAGCATTGCATACATACCGCTGCCACCATTTACAATATTTCCGTAGTATAGGTTTGAACTACTTTCGCTTGCTCCTCCAATGCCTTTCATGTTATTTTCAAAAACGCTATTGAAAGAACCAAAGTCATCAACTGTAATAGCTCCTGTTCCACTATTTGCAGAAATGCTCGAATAAGAGCAACAGACATGGATAACTGTGTTTGACGTATTGTTTGATATAGTTTCATAATTCCCAGTTACGGTAAACCAGTACTGGGCATAATCATTAATTGTGTTGCCAATAATGACTGCATTATTTCCCGTAACAGACATACCCCCATAACTGTTTATTGTAAAACCTGAAATAACAACATTGTTGGCATTAAATGCAATGGCAGTTGCAACATTGCCTACATATTGTCCCAGAATGTATACAGGAAGACTGGGAGGATTTAAGTTAATTATGGTACTGGCTAAGCCTTCACCTATTAATGATATAGTCTTATTCGTCTCCAGTGACTGCTCATTATACGTTCCCGACCTTACAAGTATCATGTCGCCATTTGTTGCGTTTCCTATAGCAGCGGTTATAGTTGGGTAATCATCTGGAACAATAATTTTTGTAAGTTGCGCTTTAGCTGGTTTATCGGCAGTTATGCACAATGCTGTTAGGCTGATGAGAATTAAGGCGAGAACAGCGGTTTTTTTCATGTTATTTGCCCTCGATGCATCGCCGTCTTCGACACCCATGAATCCTCAATAGCGGGATGCACTGGTAGTGTTCCAGCTATCGCTGATAGTGACAATGCAAAAATGATGATTGCCAAGCTTGTTCTTCTAACAGAGGCTAACATACACCGCTGCCCACATAATACTTGCCATGAGCATGCTTATAGCTCTCCCCAGAGAACAGAGTGTTCCGCAAAAAGAACAGGCAAGAAAAAGAATAGTGCAAACACTGACGCGAAACTTTTGCTCATACTCATCCAACTTTACCTAGCCTGCGTTTACGATAAAAGCTTTTTTAGTCAAGATTTCTAGATAGAACAATGTTCTATCTAGAAAATGCCTTACACTCTCGCGTCTTAATACTACCGTAAGAGTGGAAAGGGCTTGGATAGAGATTTAGATCAGCTGAAAGCGTGGATTATAAAGAAGAGGCTGCAGGGTTGGTCCG
>Ga0208038_1000271_pt1 | contig 48675 bp, 41 predicted proteins | sample June2015DPH_16_1_FD_184714 | JGI IMG/M metagenome (GOLD analysis project Ga0208038, IMG submission 184714) | Peatland microbial communities from SPRUCE experiment site at the Marcell Experimental Forest, Minnesota, USA - June2015DPH_16_100... | ecosystem: Environmental > Terrestrial > Soil >...
TGAGCCTTCATCACCAGTCCCAAGCATCGGACGATAGATTCCTATGCCTTGAAAATCCCCGCCCCAAAGGGGCGGAATCTTCACTAACGGAAAACGCCACTTCTCCATTTCAGGCTGAGCCAGCACACGCCCGCATTGTGGGCAACAACAGGTTGTACACGTTCGCTTTCGCGCTGGCTTTGCGCAGCAAGTAAGCCCGCAGGCTGTACGCTGCGGGATGGTCTGCGCGATGGATGATAGCTAGCAATCAAAACCCAGCTACGGCTTCTTTTGTGGCCAGGAACGGATAGTGCCTTCGGTTAAGAATTCGGTTCGGTCCTCTTCGAAATGAAGTTTCAATACCAAAGCCAAGTACTCTTTCTCTTCTTTTTCGCGTGCAGCGCTCAGGTCTTTTAGATGTTTTTCCACTGCATCGCGGACGAGCGCATCAACACTAGTGTGCTGAAGTTCGGCTTCCTTTTGAGTCTTATTAAGCAACTCCGGCGTAAAGTTCAACAACCTCAAGAAAAGCTGCTGAATTTGCTTGGTGACTTTCGCCATATTGTCCTCACAACGCGCCGATTATAATCCTCCGTATTGAGTGCCGCAACGACTGGCAAACTGGCGTGTCTTAGCTCCATAATTCTGTCACCCCTTAACGGCAACGTGAAAATGTCACCCTATGAGACAGGAGACATTCACGTTGAGTCAGAAGGAACTGCAGCGAGTGAGCGTCATTATTGCTTGCGTCAAAGGAGACATGGCGTGTGCCAGCGCCGCCGGACTCCTGTGCCTGAGCGTGCGCCAGATTAAGCGCTTGAAAAGGCGTCTGCGCGAAGACGGGGAGGCGGCGCTGGCTCACGCCAACCGCGGCCGGCCCAGTCCCCGCCGCCTGCCCGAGCGCACTCGCCAGGCGGTCTTGCGCCTGTACCGCACCAAGTATGCCGGGTTCAACGACCATCACCTCTGCGAAAAGCTCAACGAGGTCGAAGGTCTCTCGCTCAGCCGCGAAACCCTGCGCCGCCTCCTGCGCAAGGAAGGCCACGGCTCCCCGCGCAAACGCCGCCCTCCCGCTCATCGCCAGCGCCGCCTGCGCGTGGCTCGCGAAGGCGAACTCGTGCAACTCGACGGCAGCCCGCACGACTGGCTCGCAGGCCGCGGTCCGCGCCTCACCCTTCTCGGCATGCAGGACGATGCCACCGGCAAAATTCTTGCCGCTCAGTTCTTCCTCTCGGAATCTGCCGAAGGCTATTTCCACCTGCTGCAGAGCCTGCTTCGACGCTTCGGCGTGCCCACGGCCTTCTACGGCGATCGCAGCGGCATCTTCGTGCGTAACGATCCCCACTGGTCGCTCGAGGAAGAACTCGACGGCCAGCGCCAGCCCACGCAGTTCGGCCGCGCCCTCTGCGAACTCGGCATCACCTTCATCGCCGCGCAATCGCCACAAGCCAAAGGCCGCGTCGAACGCCTCTGGGGCGTGCTCCAAGACCGTTTGTGCAGCGAACTCCGCCTCGCCGGTGCGCACGACCTGGACTCCGCCAACCGCGTGCTGTGCCGCTTCATCGCCGACTACAACCGCCGCCTCGCACGTGCCCCGCGCGACACCGCCAAAGCCTGGCGGCCCGCTCCAGAAAATAGCGAACGCATCTGCTCGTTCCGGCACGAACGCATCGTCAGCAACGACAACGTGGTGCAATGGGAAGGCCGGCGCTTCCAGATCCCGCCCCAGAACCGCCGCTTCAGCTTCGCCGGGGCCAAAGTCCAGCGCTACCAGGCGCTCGATGGCCGCGTCTCGCTCTACTACGGCGATACCCGCCTGGAACACACCAACGCCCCAGGGGGGTGACATTTTCATGTTGCCATTAGGGTGACAAAATCACGTTGCTACAACACAAACCCTCTGCAGCTCACCCCGCCTGTGGCACAGTCACTCCTGACTGTGCTCTTGGGTTTCTCCCCTCCGCTCTTCTTTTCTCTGGAAACTCTGTGCCCTCTGCGACCTCTGTGTAAGCTTTTCTCTTCTCCTACTTCCTCGCCTCCCTCTCAAACTTCACTCTTGTGTACAAAACCCGAAACCCCTGCCTCATAATATTCCTCTGCGACACGCTCCCCGGCTGCGCCAAACTCACCGCCATCGTGCATCCCGCCTCCGCCGCCCGCCGCAACCGCGCCTGCAGCAGCGCCGTCTGCACCCCGCGCCTCCGGAAATCTGGCAGCGTGCTCGCCCCAAACAATCCCGCCACCTTCCCTCGCAGCGCCAGCGTCGCCCCGCCCGCCACCCGCCCATCCACCCGCGCCAGGTAGCACTCCGAATTCTTCCCCAGCGCGAACATCTTCATCACGCCCAGCATCTCCGCCGTCACCGGATAATATTCCGCGAACCCCTGCGCCACCGTCAGCGTCCACAAATCCATCTCCCCCGGCCCCGCCTTCCGCACCTCCACCCCGTCCGGCGTCTTCCACCGTTCATCCCCCGCGATCCCCCGCACCATCACATTCGAAAACTCGCTGACGTGATACCCCCGCTCCTTGTAGTGTTCCAGCAGCGTCGCGTCCGCCAGCGGGCACGTCTCCACCCGCACCGCCTCTTTCCTCGAAAAATAAAACTCTTCCAGCCGGTCAAACTCCTCTTTGCTCACCGGCCCGTTCAATCCCAGTCCCACCGCCTGCGTCACCGGCGAATTCGCCCCGCAGTACACCGCATACCCGCCCGCAATGGCTTCCACCGCGCTATCGGACCCTGCCTGCAGCGCCTTCCTCATCTTCGCGCAAGCCACCGCCGCCTCGCCCTCCGCCAGCTCAATCTCCCGCGCCAACGCCAGATCCAACAAAGGAATGTCCATCCTCCGAGTGTACCCCACTCTTTTCCTCTCCCGGCCTCTCGCAATCACCACCGCTTGCCTCCTTCTCTGTCCGTCTCTGCAGGCTGCGGAAAAAGTTCCTTTCTTTAGGAGGCCGGGGCTTCAGCCCCGGCGCAATGCTCCTCAATCAAGTGGGCTTTAGCCCCTGAAGCAGGCCCTTTTCGGGTTTTCCCGCAACCTCTCCGTCCACTTTTCTCTCCTCCCGTCTCCCTCCATGTTCCTCCCCACCTCCCACCATTTCTGTGACCCCCGTTCTCCTCCCCTGTGTCCCCCATCAATCCTCTTGTTCTTCCCCACCCTCCGCGCCCCGACCCCTTGATTTGATTGTCATTCCGACCGGAGCGGCCCGATTTCTTCTTCCGCGCCGAACTCCGGCGCGTCGGGCCGCGCAGCGCGTTGTTTGCGTCCCGTGCGCTTCGCCGGGATGGAGGAATCCCTCTGGGGCCACCCTCTTCTCTGCGAACTCTGTGCCCGGCGTTTACCCCGACCCGGTCGGGGCGATCTCTGTGTAAGCCTTTCTTTGCTTCTTTGCTTCTTTGCTTCTTTGCTTCTTTGCTTCTCTGCTTCGTATACTGTATCGTCTCCCATCTCCATCCGAGGTCTCCCTGTGCCCGTCTTGAAATCCTCCATCAACACCAAATCCCCCGACTTCCAGAAAAACTCCTCTCGCCTCGTCGAACTCCTCACCACCTTCAAAAACGAAGAAGAGCAAATCCACCAGGGCGGCGGCCCCAAAGCCATCGAATCCCAGCACAAAAAATCCCGCCTCACCGCCCGCGAACGCATCGCCTCCCTCATCGATCCCGGCACGCACTTCTTCGAGCTCGGCCTCTACGCCGCCCACGAAATGTACGCGGAATGGGGCGGAGCCCCCGCCGCTGGCACCATCACCGGCCTCGGCCGCGTTTCCGGCCGCATGTTCATGCTCATTGCCAACGACGCCACCGTCAAAGCTGGCGCTTTCTTCCCCATGACCGCCAAGAAAGTCATCCGCGCGCAAAACATCGCCATTGACAATCGCATCCCCACCATCTATCTCGTCGATTCCGCCGGCGTCTTCCTTCCTCTCCAGGAAGACGTCTTCCCCGACACCGACGATTTCGGCCGCGTCTTCCGCAACAACGCCGTCATGAGCGCCCTCGGCATCCCCCAACTGACCGCCATCATGGGCATGTGTGTAGCCGGCGGCGCCTATCTCCCCGTCATGTGCGATCACATCCTCATGACCGAAGGCTCCGGCCTCTTCCTCGCCGGCCCCGCTTTAGTCCAAGCCGCCATCGGCCAGAAATCCACCGCCGAAGAATTAGGCGGCGCCAAAATGCACTCCCAAATCAGCGGCACCGTGGACTTCCGCGAACCCGACGACGAATCCTGCATCAAGCGCATCCGCGCCCTCGCCGACAAAATGGGCGCGCCCAATCCGCCCATCTTCAGCCACTCGCGTCCGCACGAGCCGCTCTATTCTCCCGATGAAGTCTATGGCGTCTTCTCCGATCAACCTGGCAAGCAATACGACATGCGCGAAATCATCGCCCGCCTCGTGGACGCCAGCGAGTTCGAGGAATACCGCGCCGAATATGGCGAAACATTACTATGTGGCTACGCCCGCATCGGTGGCTGGGCCGTCGGCATCGTCGCCAACCAGAAAAAACACGTCACCACTCACGCTCCGCATTCCGATCAGAAGCGCATCGAATTCGGCGGCGTCATCTACACCGAATCCGCCGAAAAAGCCGCCCGCTTCATCCTCGATTGCAATCAGAACCGCATCCCGCTGATTTTTCTGCACGACGTCAACGGCTTCATGGTAGGCAAGGACGCCGAATGGAGCGGCATCATCCGCGCCGGCGCCAAAATGGTCAACGCCGTCGCCAACAGCGTCGTCCCCAAAATTTCCGTGATTCTCGGCGGCAGTTTCGGCGCAGGCAATTACGCCATGTGCGGCAAAGCCTACGATCCCCGCTTCATGTTCGCCTGGCCCACCGCCAAATTCGCCGTCATGAGCGGTGACGCCGCCGCCAACACCCTGGCCGAAATCAAGTTCAAGCAAGTCGAACGCGAAGGCAAGAAACTAGACGAAACCGCAAAAAAAGAGCTCCTCGACTCCATCAAAGCCACTTACGAACACCAAACCGACCCGCGCTACGCCGCCGCGCGCCTCTGGCTCGATGCCATCATCGACCCCGCCCAAACCCGCGACGCCCTCATCTGGGCCCTCAACGCCGCCTCCCTAAACTCCGAAATTGCCCCCTTCAAAACCGGCGTCTTCCAGACATAGTTCTCAGTCCTAAGTCCTAACTTCTAAGTCCTTCCCCGCAGTGGCCGGGTGCCCCACACGCCGCCTTTGCGTGTGGGTCTTGGGTTTCCTCTCTCACGCCACCCCACACCTGAACTTGAGGGTGCCCCATCCTTCGCGCCTTATGCGAAGGGTGGGCTCTTACGTTCGCGCGCCTCCGCCCTTCTTTTCTTCCGGTCTTTTCTTCTCTGTGAACTCTGCGCTCTCTGTGCCCTCTGCGTAATTCTTCGTCTTTCTCTTTCCTCTTTTCCTCTCTTCTCTCGTCTACGCCTTCATCGGCCTCTCCCAACTCTCCGTTTCCTCTGCGGCCCCTCTGTTACCTCTGTGTTAAGCCTTCTCTTTCCCTCTTCTCCGAAACTGAAAACTTACCACTGACAACTCCCCACCCTCCCCACTAAACTATCCTCAGAACCACCATGACCTCACCCTCCCGCCTCCTACTCATCTCCATGTCCATCTCCTTCGCCGTCTGCATCCTGGGCCTCATCTTAGGCATGCTCTACAGCCTCTACGAATCCTTCTTTCTCCGCAAAGACCTCGAATCCATCCTCAGCCGCAGCATCCCCTACTACAAAGCCCTCGGCCTCCTGGGAGTCCTCGGCATGCTTCTCTTTTTTGTTTTCTTGTTTTTCCAGATCGCCGGAAAAGGCAACAAAAAGCCCCGTTAGCGCGTCCCCACCATCAAATGTGCCGGCCCCGGCAATCGCACGCGCTTAACCTTCCGGAACCCCGCCTCGCGCAGCCACGCGCCATACTCCTTCTCGCTGTAACTGCTCCCGTCGCGTGTTCCCACCAGCATATTCAACGCAAACAGCGCCGCCTGCTTTGGCGCCGTCTTGTCCGCTTCCAAGATGAAATCGCTGATAACGATGCGCCCCTCCGGCGCCAACGCCGCGTGGCAGCGCTTCAGCAAATCGCGATTGTCTTCCGGCCCAAGCATGTGGCAAATCGCGGAAATCAGAATCACATCGAATCCCTGGCCCAGCAGGTCTGTGCGCAGATCCCCAGCCCGCGTCTTGATTCGCTGGCCGAGCCCCGCCTCTTCGATGTGCCGTTGCGCGATCGGCAGCACTTCCGCCAAATCTAGCAATTCCACCTGCAGCTTCTTGTTGGCTTGCGCAAACGCAATGGAGTACGCCCCGGATCCCCCGCCCACGTCGAGCATTCTCCGCGCACCCTGAACGCCCACGGCTTCCACCACCTGCGGCGCCCGTGCTCGTGCGTTGCGGTGCATCGCGGCAATAAACGCTTCCGTCCAATCATCGCCCGGCCCAGCAGTTTCCTGCCGCGCCACCGAAGTTCCCCCACGCACGCATTCCGTCAGCGTCGACCAGCGCTCCCAAAGATGCACGGTATGCATCATCGCCGCGCGCGCGTCGTCCGGCGATTTCCCGCCAAAGTAGCGCGCCGTCACCCGCGTACCGTAGAACACTCCGCCGCTCTTCGTTAACATCCCCATCGCCACCAGGGTATTCAGCAACATCTCCGTGGCCCGCGCGTCCGTTCCAATCTTCGCAGCCACCTGGCTGGCCGTCGCCCCAACGCCAACCGCCGCAAAAACGTTCAGTTCAATGCCGGTCAGTATTACTCGACTCTCCTGAAATCCCCGGATCGTCAGTAGCAGCTCTTCCGGCAGCTCTCCCGAACCTTTCCGTACCCCAATCCTCTTCGCCGCGTTCCTCACTCTCAATCTCCTCTCCCCCAACAATGTACCACTATCCCTTTGGAGTGCGGCGCCTTGGCGCCGCTTTTGCGATGCCAACCCCACCTCCCAAACCAATCGCCAAACCGCAAACGCACCCACCGCAAAACCCGCAACAATCTCCTTCCGCTCTCTCTTCTCCGCGAATCCCCACCTCCGCTGCCTCTCTCCGTTATCTTTCTCCATCTTTCTGTCTTAAGCCCTTCTCCGTGCCCTCTGTGTTCTTCCCTCTGCTTGCCCTGCTTGCCCCGAGCTTCGAGGGGAGCGTTTTTCGCGATGAATGACATTTGTGTTACCGTCCCTCTTAGCTTTGCTCTCAATTGTCAACTCTTCACTTCTCTTTCATCCTCACCGTCTTCCCCGTCGTCGCCGATTCCCGCGCCGCATCCACAATCTCCGCCACGATCACATTCGTCTCCAGCGATGACAATCCATCCGGCTTGGCCCCATCCACAATCACCGCCCGCAGGTACGTCAACTCATCATCGTAAGGTGGCGCCACCTTCTTCGCCGCTACCGTCTGTTCTTCTTCCTTCGCCCGGCGCTCCCTCACCTTGTCCCCGCCAGCGGTAATCACATATCCCGTCCGTCCGTACACTTCCGTATCCTCGCGCCCGAACGCCCAATTCCACGAAGCCTGCAAAATCGCCTGCGCCTTCGGATACGTCAGCACGATCGTCGCCTCATCATCCACCTTCGGATAAACGTCCGGCTTGATCTGCTGTGTCACCGCCGTAACCGTCAGCGGCCTTTGCCCGTCCATCAGCCACGTCGTCAGGTCCGCTCCGTAGCACCCGAAGTCGTACAGCGCCCCTCCCCCATTCAGCTTCGGGTCCGTCAGCCAACTCAGAAACTCCGGCCCCACGCCAATCTCTTTCGGCCCTCCATGGCCAAAGTGCGCCACAATCTTCCGCACCTCTCCAATCTCGCCCGCGTGCACCACATCAAACATCGTGTGCGTGCTCGGCACCCAATCGATGAAGTAGTTCACCAGCACCTGGATCTTTCCCTCGTGTGCCGCGCGCTCGATCGCCAGCGCGTCTTCCCGGCTCACCGCCAGCGGCTTTTCCATCATCACCGAAACGTGATGCTTCGCGCAGATCTCCACAATCTTCCGGTGCTCAAACGTATTGGTATAAACAAGCACCGCCTGCGGCTTCGTCGTCACCAGCATCTCTTCCACATCCGCGTGATACAACCCCGCATCCAGCCCGAACTTCGCCGCATACTGATCGAACAGCTTGCGGTCCGGCTCGCTGATCCCCACAATCTGGATATCCGCCCGCTTCGCCGAACTCGTCAAAAATCCCCACGCATGCCCGTGCACCAACCCCACAATCGCCACGCGCAGCGGCGCCGTCTCCGCAGCCGTTACGGCCGCCATCACCTTTGTCCCCGTCCCAGCAAGCAGCCCACACGCCACCAAAATCACAAATCCACGCATCATCAATCTCATCGCACCCTCCCGAAAATCCACTCGCATCATATCACCGCCCCATTCCCCTCTGCGCTCCTGTGGCACAGTCACTCCTGACTGTGCTCTTGGGTTTCTCCCCTCCGCTCTTCTCTGTGACCTCTGCGCTCTCTGTGTTCTCTGCGCAATCTTTTCTCCTTCTTTCTCTTCCCTCTTCTTTCTCCGTGCCCTCTGTGTTCTTCCCTCTGTGACCTCTGTGTTATAGTCCCTCTTTCTTTCTTCCCCCATGGCTCCCATTACCCTAATCGAATGCCCCCGCGACGCCTGGCAAGGCCTCCCCGGCTTCATCCCCACCGAAACCAAAGTCTCCTACCTCCGCGAATTAATCCTCGCCGGTTTCCACCACCTCGACGCCGTCAGCTTCGTCTCTCCCAAGCACGTCCAGCAAATGGCCGACAGCGAACAAGTCATGTCCCAACTCCTCTCCTCTCTCCCCTCCAACACGGTCCCACCCGAAATCATCGGCATCGTCGTCAACGAAAAAGGACTCCGCCGCGCCCTCGCCACTCCCGGCGTCTCCACCATCGGCTATCCCTACTCCATCTCCGCCTATTTCCGCCGCGCCAACGCCAACATGACCCGCGCCGAATCCCGTTCCCTCGTCGAAACTCTCAAACGCGAAACCAAAGCCGCCAGCAAAAATCTCGTCATCTACATCTCCATGGCCTTCGGCAATCCCTACGACGAGCCCTGGGGCCCCGAAATCGTCCAGGACACTCTCGACTGGCTCAACGACATTCGCGTCAACACCGTTTCCCTCGCCGACACTGTCGGCACCGCCTCCCCCGATCTGGTCCGCGAACTCTTCACCCAAGTCAAGGATCACGTCGCCGGAATCGAACTAGGCGTCCATCTTCATTCCCGTCCCGACAACGCCGAAGGAAAAATCCTAGCCGCCTACCAAGCCGGTTGCCGCCGCTTCGATTCCGTCCTCACCGGACTCGGCGGCTGCCCCTTCGCCGGCGACGCTCTCGTCGGCAACATCCCCACCGAATCCGTCCTCTTCGCCCTGGCCAAAGCCGCCGCCACTCCCCCCATCGACCCCGCCAGCCTGACCCGCCTCCTCCAACTCTCCAACCAAATCCGCTCCGCCTACTCCCACGAACCCCCTCCCAACTAAGTTCCACTCTCGATTCCCCCAAGCCCACCTTGGTCAATTCGGTTTTCTTGGAGTGCGGCGGCTTGCCGCCGCTTTTCGCTCGTGGCCATCCTCCAATTCGTAGTCCTGAGGCCATCCTCATCTCGCCCAACCCAAATTTGTCATTCCGACCGAAGCGGCCCGACTTTCTCTTGCGCGCCGCTTTTTGGCGCGTCGGGCCGCGGAGTGGAGGAATCGTGCCACAATCCTTCTGTGGCACAGTCACTCCTGACTGTGCTCTTGGGTTCGCTTGGGTTTCCATTCTGACGCCACCGACCCAATGAACTTGTGGGTGCCCCACCCTTCGCGTTCTTCAGCGAAGGGTGGGCTCTTATGATCGAACATCTCACTCTCTCTGCTCTTCATCTTCTCTGCGAACTCTGCGCTCGGCGTTTACCCCGACCCGGTCGGGGCGACCTCCGCGTAATTCTTCGCCTTTCTCCGCTCTTCTCTGTGTCCTCCGCGTAATTCTTTGCCTTTGCCTTTTCTTTCAACTTTCATCTTTCAACTTTTAACTCTAAACTCTTCCTGACGAGCCCCAACCATGCCCTACGAAACCCTCCTCCTCGAAACCGACGGCCCTCTCGCCACCATCACCCTCAACCGCCCCGAAAAGCGCAACGCCATCTCCACCCCCATGATCGCCGAAATCCAGACCGCCCTCGACGATCTCGAAAAGACTCACGTTCGCGTCGTCATCATCACTGGCGCCGGCACGGCCTTCTGCGCCGGCATGGATCTCGACATGCTCCGGAGCATCGCCAGCCAATCCCCCGCCGAAAATCAGGAAGACTCCCGCCGCCTCGCCAAATTCTTTCGCCGTCTCTGGAGCTACTCCAAGCCGCTCATCGCCGCCGTCAACGGCCACGCCCTCGCTGGAGGCTGCGGCATCGCCACGCTGTGCGATTTCACTCTCGCCGTTCCCGAAGCCAAATTCGGCTACACCGAAGTCAAAATCGGTTTCCTTCCCGCGATCGTTTCCGTCTTCCTCACCCGCCAAATCGGCGACAAGCGCGCCCGCGATCTCCTCCTCACCGGCCGCCTCGTCGAGGCCGCTGAAGCCAAGGAACTCGGCCTCGTCAACGAACTCGTCGCCCCCGAATTGCTTATGGACCGCGCTCACGAACTCGCCGCCACTCTCATCGCCGCCAGCCCCGCCAGCGTCACCCGCGCCAAGCATCTGCTCATTTCCTCCGAAATCGCCAGCCTCGATCACGACCTCGAACGCGCCATCCTCGAAAACGCCCGCATGCGCTGCACCCCCGACTTCCGCGAAGGCCTAGCCTCCTTCCTCGAAAAGCGCAAACCCGTCTGGCCCTCCGACCCCGACAAACCCTAACGCGATTTATCCCCCCCAGTGATCATCCCAAGCCCGTCATCCCGCTTGCCCAGAGCCGCGAAGGGACCGGAGTGGCCCAGCTTTCCACTCGTTTAACCTAAAACTGTCATCCCGACCGGAGCGGCCCGACTTTCTCCTGCGCGCCGCCTCATGGCGCGTCGGGCCGCGCAGTGGAGGGATCCCTCTTCCGCTTTGAACTCTCTCACTATTTGACTTTTCTTCTGATTGACGGAGGGTGCCCCAGGTTCGATTTTTTACCTGGGTCTTGGGTCCCTCTACCCTCTGTGTACTCCGCGTAATTCTTCGCCTTCCTCTGTGCTCTCCGTGTCCGGCGCTTGCCCCGACCCGGTCGGGGCAGCCCCTCTGCTAACTCTGTGGCGCGCTTTTCTCTTTGTGTTTGAACTCTCAACTTTCAACTTTGAACCTCATCCCCCTCTTCCGGCATACTATCCCCAGCACAAATGCTCACTCATCACGATGTCACCATCCGCGTCCGCTACGCCGAAACCGATCAAATGGGTGTTGTCTACCACTCCAACTTCCTCATCTGGTTTGAAATCGGCCGCGTCGAACTCATGCGCGCCCTCGGCTTCGACTACAAACAAATGGAACTCCAGGACGACACCTACATCGTCGTCGCCGACGTCCATTGCCGCTACCACCATCCCGCCCGCTACGACGAACTCCTCACCGTTCGCACGCGCATCCTCGAAGCCAAGACGCGCACCCTCAAGTTCGGCTACGAAGTCTTCCGTCAGTCCGACCAGAAACTCCTCGCCACGGGCCACACCATCCACGTAGCCTGCACGCGCGCCGGCCAGGTCAAACACTTCCCCGATAAATACAAACAAGCCTTCCTCGCCTTGGTCCCCGCTCCCTCCGACAGTAGCCCCTCATAACCCCTCCCCCGTCTTGCTCTGTCTTCTGTGGCACAGTCACTCCTGACTGTGCTCTTGGGGTGGCTCTTGGACTGGCTCTTGGACTGGCTCTTGGGCTGGCTCTTGGACTGGCTCTTCTGGTATGCGCATCTCTGTCTCCTCTGCGTAATTCCTCGTCCTCTCCCGTTTGGTCATCCCGAGCGGAGCGACCCGATTTTTTCTTCCGCGCCGCATTTTGGCGCGTCGGGTCGCGTAGTCGAGGGATCCCTCCTCCGCCTTTCTCCTCTCTGCGAACTCTGTGTCCTCTGCGATCTCTGTGTAAGCCTTTTTTTGCCTCCCGATCGCTGATATCTGATCGCTGATATCTCCTCCCTTCCCCCCTACCCCAGCGCCTCCAAAAAATACGTAAACATCCTCCACCCCGCCACATAACTAAACGGCGCCAACTCCAGCGAATAATGCCCCACCGGCAATTCCAGCGTTCGCGTCTCCGCCCCATTCTTCCGCAGCGCCCTCAACATCTCCTGCGTCAGCTCCGGCAAAAACGTCGGATCGTACTTCCCATACACCATAAAAGTATTCCGCCGCGCCCCCATTCCTCGCTCCACATACGGCATCGGACTGATCGGCGCCCAAAACTCCCGCAACTCCTCCACGCTCACCTCGTGCCGCAACCCTTCCCACACATGATTCGTCGTCATCCCCTGGCTCACCACGTCCGCAAAATACGTGGACACATGAAAAAATCCCCCCGCCCGCACTCGCCTGTCATGCACCAGCGCGATGTATCCCACCGACGACCCAATACTCGTCCCCAAAATCCCCAGCCGGTCGTACCCCCGCCCCTCCAGCCACGTCAAACACGCCCGCGCATCCTTCACTGCCTGCCGGTTGGCCTGCAGCGTCAATCCAATATTCGGCCCCACCAACTGGTCCGCGCGTTCATGCCCCTTCGCCATCCGCCGGTCGTGGTACGGCAAACTCATCTTCAACGCCGAAATCCCCATCCGCTGCAGCCAGTGGCACAGTGCCGCCTGCCCGTGCCACTTCGCATTCCAGTTCGGCAAGATCAGCACCGCCGGCCCAATCTTTTTCCCCGGAAAAAACTGTGCATGAACAATGTTGTTCTCTGCCCACGGCGACTTCAACGTGCTCGCAAACGTCAGCACATTCTCCGCATCCAGCCGGTAGTCCCACACCTCCTTCGCCGCATACCACTCCTCGCTCTTCGCCGTCGCCTCCCGCGCATACTTCCGCACAAACGCCCGCGGCTCATCGTGCGCCGCGTCCCCGCCGATGTGCTCCAATCCCCACGCAAACGGCCGCACCATCCGGTTGTCATCGGTCGTCCAACGCCGGTGCTCATACCGCCGTATCCAATGCTCATACCAGCTCATCGCCATAGGGATTTAGTGTAACGCAGGGCAAGTCCGCGCTCCTCACCCGCCCGCCCTTTTCTGGCGGCAGCCTTCTCCCTTTCTCCCACTTCCGTACCTGTAGCTCAGGCCTTCAGGCCTGAGGCTTTTCCCCGGTTCTCTCGCTTTTGCAGAGCCCGCCTGGCGTTTACCCCGACCCGGTCGGGGAGGCGGGCCGCCCTTGGGTTCCTCTCCGATTTTCCTTGCTTCGGTCGCAGCCACCTTCAGGTGGCCCCTTGGGCTCTCTTTTTGGAGTGCGGCGGCTCGCCGCCGCTTTTACCACCGCAGCCCCGCCAACAAACCCAATTCCATCTCCGCCCCCGTCCCCGCACAACCTCCGCGGCCGCCAGCACGCCAGCTTTACCTGTGGCTCTTGAATTTGCTTCTTCTCTCGTAGGGGTCCAGCACGCTGGACCCCATCTCGGCAAGGTGTAATCCTGCAGCTCTTGGGTTTGCCCGTGTGGCACAGTCACTCCTGACTGTGCTCTTGGGGTTATTCTTTCTTCGTAGCGCCGCACAATCTCCGCGTCTCGCTCCCAGCCTATCTTGGAGTGCGGCGGCTCGCCGCCGCTTTTACCACCGCAGCCCCGCCAACAAACCCAATTCCATCTCCCGCTCCCGCTTACTCTCCGCCGGCTCCCGGCTTTGCTCCCGTACCGCCTCACTTCCCTCTGAAACTCCCACCCTAATTCATGTTCAACGTCACCTTCACACTCTGCGCAATATTCCCATTCCCCATCGCCGAAACCGTCACCGTATAACTCCCCGCGGGCGTTCCCTTCGGATTCGGCACAGGCCCTCCCGAACCACCCCCACCGCCCCCGCTCCCACCGCAACTCACCACAAGCCCGCACACCAGCAACACCAGCCCCACCAAATATCCCACTCTCTTTCGTCTGGACTGACCAGATACACCAACAAGCGCCACGAATCCCAACATCCCGAAACTCCCCCACGCTGCAAACGCAAATTGCTGCGAACCCCCATCCGGCCGAACCATCGCCAACGTCCGCGACGTCGTCGTAATCGTCAGTGTCGTTGTCGCGCTGCTCGCGCCCGGCGTAACGCTGCTCGCACTGAAGCCGCAAGCTGCTCCCGTTGGCAGTCCACTACACGCAAAACCCGTCACCGCAAAATTGAACGGCGCTGGATTCGGCGCAACCGTAATCGTGTACATCGCCGCAGCCCCGGCATTCACGCTTTGCGGCCCGCTAGCCCCCAGCGAATAGTCCGCCGCGTTCACCACCTGCGCCACCGGCAACGACACGCTCACCGTGGAATGTGCGTCGCCGCCATACTGCGCACTCACCGTGTGCGTCCCAAGCGCCAGCGTCGCACTCACCACACTGCAACTCCCGTTCGCCAACGCGCACGACCCGATGCTGATGCTGCCGTCCAGAAAGCTCACCTGTCCCGTCGGAACGCTCGCGCCCGCTGTTAATGCCGTCACCGCCGCCGTGAACGTCACCTGCTGCCCGAAAACAGACGGATTCGCCGGCGACGACACCGTCGTGCTTGTGGATGATGTGTACGCAGTCGGGCTCTGCAACACGTTCCCGTTCCGCCCATTCTGATGGATCAGCGGCCAATCGTTCACCGCCCCATTAAACTTCGCGCCGGTGCTCACGATCGTCACGATCCCCGGAACCTCTGTCGGTGAGCCCGTCACTTCGTAGGCCACCGCGATATCCGTGATCCCATCCTGATTGAAGTCGCCGATCGCAGGCGCCGGGTAAACGTAAAGGTCGTATCCATTGCCGCCGGTAAGCTGCCAGGACTTCGCCGTCGTGCCATCCCTCCGGATGGCCAGAAGTTGCTCGTCGTAGTAACTCCCGCCGGATTTGAAGAAAGGATCGGAACTTGATGCTATGGTATTCAAGGTCGTAACAATTTCAGGGAACCCATCTCCATCAATATCCCCAATCACTACGCTCCCGAATCCGAAGCCCGCCGATGGCCCCGCGGAGAGCGGCCATTCGCTGGAGTAAAGCGTCCCGTCATCCTTGAACACATAAAGACTCGCCTCATGCGAATACACAATCTCGTCGTGCCCATCGCGGTTTAAATCCCCCACCGCCAGAAACGACTGGCTGTATTGATCGGGATTCGCCAGCGGCACTGGCCATCCCGGCCGCTCCGTCCCGTCCGGCTGGAAAACGTGCACAACCGCTTGGCTGTTCGACGCACCGTCATACAGCACGAGAATGGTTTCCAGTTTCCCGTTGTGGTCCAAATCGGCGGCAACCATCGCTTCCGCCAGCCCCGTCAGAGTCGGCACGCTCCACGTTCGCGCCGTCCCGTCATTTGCAAAAAGACCCAGTGTGAACGTCGTGGAAGAGAGTCCTTCCTGCACTACGATTTCCTTCTTCCCGTCCCCATCCACATCGCTTACAAGAATGCGAGTGTGGTTCAACCAGGTACTTAGGGGATTCTGGTCCGCGATTTGAATCGGAAAACCAGTGCTCAGCAGCGAGCCGTCGGGACGCCACGCGGAAAGGTACGCCACCTGGTTCTTGTAATCGCTTCCCACAGCCAGCGTTTCCCAATGCGAGTCCCCCGCCAAATCCTCAATCACGATCTGGCTGTTCCGATAGTCCAGCGTCGTGGTTGTCGCCAGCGGATAGGACGTCCCATCCGCGCGCACCACTTCGATCCCCACGGAGTCCGCCACCGCCGCTTCTTCGCCTGGATTTCCATCCAGGTCGGCAACCGCGGGCTGCTGATAGCTGCCCATGCCCAGCAGCAGCGATTGCTGCGGCGCCATACTTTGCGTCAGCGTATACACTTCTCCAAACCCCGGCCCCTCCGAAGGGCTCTGCACCACCAGCCGCGTGCTGCCGTCGGGGTTCGCCGCCGGAACCGCCCCTGCGCTGAAATACGGCCCCTGCACCAAAAGCTGCGGCCAGTTCGTGGACAGCAAATCCGGCTCGAAGTACACCATCGTCAGCGCTTGCGCACTCGAGTTGCTCTTGTTCACCGTCAGCCGCATCGTGTAATATCCCGCGCCGCTTATGCCCGACGTATCCCAGTTGGCAAGCAATCCGCTGGAAACTGGCGAAAGCCCTTGCCCCGCCAGCGTAATACCCGTCGTTTGCCAGCCGGACGACGGATCCAACCCTGGAGCCCAATCCACCTGGAAGTTCAGCAGATTTGTCCCCACCGCCGTCCCGGTAATTGCAATCGTTGCTCCGTTTTTGAACGTCGTCGATGAAGTGGGCGCGGAGGGCGGCACCGGGCTCAGGATATACACCGTGTGCACCACTATCTGGATGCGATCGACAAAAGCCTGATTCACGGTATTCACCGCCGTCAGCCGCACGTCGTACAACCCGTCCGCCAGCGCGCTGGTGTCAAACGTTCCCAGCGTCCCTGATATCGGAGTCGTGCTGGTCTGGATCGCTGTCCAAGTCGTTGGCAGTGCCCCCGCGCCGTAGTCCAGCGTGTACGACGCGAAACCTGTTCCCCGCGCCACGCCCGAGACCGTCAACGCGCCTTGCGTCACCGTGCCATCCGCTGGCGCGTTGATCTTCGCTTCCAGCACCCCGCTCACCTCAAGCGCTGCCGATGCGTTGATCCGCCCATATCCGTAGCTCAAGTCGTAACCCGCCGTCCCCAGGTCCGTCGCCGAAACGCGCAGCGCTTGCCGCACATCTTCATTCGAATAATTCGCGTTCTGCGCAAGGATCAGCGCCGCCAGCCCCGATACATGCGGTGCCGCCATGCTCGTCCCGCTGGCCCGCGTGTAGCCCACACTCACCGTTGTTCCAAAGTTCGTCCCCGTCGCCTGCAGCGACAATATGTCCACCCCCGGCGCCGTTACATCAATCTTGCTTCCAGAGTTCGAAAAGCTGGCCAACTGGTCGTTGGGATCCGAAGCCGCCACCGTAATCACGTTCCATAAACCCGCGGGATAAAAATCGCGCGCGTCTCCGCTATTATTTCCCGCCGCCGCCACGAACACCGCGCCCAGATTGTAGGCATAGCTGACAGCATCCGCGATGGTCTGCGAGTAACCTGTCCCGCCCCAGGAAGCGTTGATCACATCCGCGCCGTTGTCCGCGGCATACTGAATCGCCGGCCCTAGTGTCGAGTCCACTCCGAACCCCTGATCATCCAAGCCCTTCACCGCCATGGCTTGTGCGTTCCAGGCCACGCCGATGACCCCGATCCCGTTATTCCCCACCGCCGCGATCGTCCCCGCAACGTGCGTGCCATGCCCTTGGTGATCGATCGGGTCATTACTCTGTACTGGGTTCGTATATGTTGCGCCGATGAAATCGTGGCCCAGCGTCGGCCACATGTTCGCCGCGATGTCCGCGTGGTTGTAATCGATCCCCGTGTCCACCACGGCCACCAGAATCCCCGCTCCGGTATTTATATTCCACGCCGCCGGGGCGCCGATTTTCAGGATTCCCCACAGGTCGGGATACGCTTGGCCCCAACTGCCGCTGCTCTGCAAGTACGGATCATTCGGCGTCACACTCGCCGAAACCAGCTTGTCCTCTTCCGCGAACTCCACGTCCGCATCCGCCTTCATTCCCTCTAAAATCTCCCCAACTCTTCCCTCTTGGCCACGCAACACCTCCACAATGTAGGTGCGCGAAATCTCCGGCGGCTGGAACTCCGCTCGCAGCCGGCTTGCCCTCTTCGCAAATTTCTCCCGGATGCTCGTCGCAATCTCCAGGTCCGAAAGCCCTTCCGTTTTCTTCAGCTTCACAATGCCCGGGTAAACGGGCGTGAGCTTCTGCGCGGAGTGCCGGCTCAGGAAGGATTCCACCTGCGGGACTCCCGACTGGCCCGCAACCAAATACATTGTCGCGAGGGGCAGGGCCGCTTCAATCTCTCCCGCCAAGGGTTCGCGTACCTTCACCAGCAGCCTGACGGTGCGTTCCGGCGTGTTGTTGCTGACCGCACCTGGCGCCAAACCAAAAAATGCCGCAACCACGATGGCCACGGCCCAAATGCGTCTTATGCTCACTGGAGTAACCCGGTCCCTTTTCCAGCAATTGCGCTCAAGTCTATCAGAACCCCTTCAACCCAATCCCCAACTCCTGTGGCTCACCCCGTCCCTCTTCTCTGCGCAGTCTGTGGCACAGACACTCCTGTCTGTGCTCTTGGGTCTCTCTTTTCTTCTCTGCGAATCTCTGCGCCCTCTACGTTATCTCTTTCTTGCTTCCTGATCGCTGATATCTGATCGCTGATAACCCTCTTCCCACCGCTATTGACTCTCATCTCTCAACCATCCACTTTCCACATTGAGCCCCCTCCTCTCCTATGGCACAGTCAATCCTGATGATCCCCTTCTTCTTCTTCCTTTTCGGTATCGTCATTGGCAGCTTCCTGAATGTTTGCATCACGCGCATCCCGGACGGCCTCTCCATCGCTCGCCCCGCTTCCCGCTGCCCGCGTTGTGAGAACCCCATCAAGCCCTACGACAACATCCCCATCCTCAGTTGGCTCCTCCTGCGCCGCAAATGCCGCCACTGTGGCCAGCCCATCTCTCCGATGTACCCCATCATCGAGTTCCTCACTGGCGCCTTCTTCGTCTTCACCTACTGCGCCTTCGGCGTCACCCTGCCCGCCTTCAAGTGGCTCTTCTTCGGCTGTCTGTTGATCGTTCTCATCGTCACCGACCTGCGCGTCCGCCTCCTCCCCGACGCCGTCACCTTCTTCGGCCTGGGCCTCGGCCTGGCCTTCGCCACCCGCATCTTCCCCAGTTCCTTCCTGGGTATCTATGGCCTCTGGTTCCGCTTGCCCAACAAACTCCCCATTGGCGCGGCTGGCGTCGTGGATGCCCTTCTCGGCGCCGCCTTCGGCAGTTTCCTCCTCTTGGGCGCCGCCGTCCTCTACAAACTCGTTCGCCATCGCGATGGCATGGGCATGGGTGACGTCAAAATGATGGCCATGGTCGGCACCTTCCTCGGCCTCCGTGGAGCCTTCCTCACCATCCTCTTCGGCACCCTCCTCGGCAGCATCGTTGGCATCGGCACCGTCCTCGTTCTCTACCTATCCGGTTGGAAACGCGATCTCGCCGCGCGCGCCGCACGCCGCGGCCTCGGCAAAGGCAACGCCAACTCCCTCCGCCTAATCATCGCCTCCCAATACCAATTTCCCCTCGGCTCCTTCCTCGGCATCGCTGCCTTCTTCGTCATCTACGCCCTCCCTCACCTTCTCCAGCGCATCTTCCTGTAGCTCACCCCTTCAGGGGTGAGGCCTTCCGCTACCATCCGCAAAATGTCATCCCGACCGGAGCGGCCCGATTTTTCTTCCGCGCCGAATTGTGGCGCGTCGGGCCGCGCAGTGGAGGGATCGCGGCACCACCACTGCGTCTTGGCAAGGTTCCCGCTTTTCGCTTTTCGAATCTTGCCTCCCGATCGCTGATAACCTTCCCCAACCATTACTCCTTTAGCGCAATCCGCCCCCTCTCCCGCTCCGAACGCGCTACAATACCTTCAGGCTATGTTGTCTCGTCTTGGGAGCTCCCAGCGGGTCCCGAGCCTTTTCGCCTGCTCCGTTGGAGGTTATTTGACATGCGTTCCATAACACTCTTGCGGCTCGCCGCTCTTCTCGCTCTCGCCGCCTTCGCCGCGCTCCCCGCGCTCGCGCAGCAGGACCAGCCCGCCGATCCCGTCGCCGACGCCGCCCGCAAAACGCGCGCACAGCAAAAAAACGCCCCGCCCCCAAAGAAGGTTTATACCAACGACGACATCCCCTCCGCCCCCCAGCCCGCTCCCGCTGCGGCCGCCAAGCCCTCCGGTGACGCTTCGTCAACCACCACCGACACTTCCGCTTCCGGCTCCGACAATGACAAAGTCAAGAACCCCGAAGCCTACTGGCGCAAACGCTTCCAGAAGGCTCGCGATGATTTGGCAAAAGGGGAAAAGGAATTAGACGTTCTTCAGCGCGAGCTCGACAAAAATCAAGTCCAGTATTACAGCGACCCCCAGAAGGCCTTGATGCAGCAGAACAATCGTTCCGACATCAATGACAACCAGGCCAAGATCGACGCCAAGAAAAAGGAAGTCGACTCTCTCAAGCAGCAACTTTCCGACCTGGAAGACGAACTCCACAAAGCCGGCGGCGATTCCGGCTGGGCCCGCTAACCCCCGCGTCCTGCGTCACTCCGGCTTCTTGTGGCACAGTCACTCCTGACTGTGCTCTTGGGGCTGACTTTTCTTCCTAGGGGCACTCCGTGCCCTCTTGGGTTCGCCTTGGCTTTTTCCTGGGTTCGCCGGGTGCCCCACACGCCGGCCTTGCGTGTGGGTCTTGGGTTTGCCTTGGGTTTGCCTCGGGTTCGCCTTGGCCTTTTCTCGCCTTTGCCTTTGCCTTTTCTCGCCTTTGCCTTTGCCTTTTCTCGCCTTTGCCTTTGCCTTTTCTCGCCTTTGCCTTTGCCTTTTCTCGCCTTTGCCTTTGCCTTTTCTCGCCCTTGCCTTTGCCTTTTCTCGCCCTTGCCTTTGCCTTTTCTCGCCCTTGCCTTTGCCTTTTCTCGCCCTTGCCTCTGTAGTGGCCGGTCTTCAGACCGGTTCTTGGGTTCCTCTTGTCTTGGCCGGGGCGAAGCACTTTTACCCTGAGCTTCGAAGGGGCCGCGCCCCATGTCCGCACAATCTCTGCGTCTTGGCTATTTTGGAGTGCGGCGGCTCGCCGCCGCTTTTACAACTGCACGCCCCGCCAACAAACCCTACTTCCTCCACCCGCCGCGCCCCAGCCACAATCACTCCTGACTCTGCTCTGTGGTTCCTCTTCTCTGCATACCTGTGGCACAGTCACACCTGTTTACCCTGAGCCGCGAAGGGCCTGTGCTCTTAGGTTCGTTTTTGGGGCGATCCCTGTAAGGGTTGAGCACGCTCGACCCCATCTCGGCAAGGCGTTTACCGTCATCCCGTCTATAGTGGAACGCTTTTGGTTCCACCCGCCATCTATTCGATCACTTCCGCGACCCTGATTACTTCTTCAAACTCCCGCACTCTTTGGGGAGGCAGGAGGCCCACTCAAACGGACGGCCCTAACTGCGGCCACGGGATGACCCCGGCTCTCCTGCACACGAACCCTGGAGGAGCTGCGCATAATCCATTTCCCCGCGCAGCATCCAGTACAACCGCACCGCTAACTTCCGCGCCATGGCCACTTTCGCCAACGCGCGGCCTTTCCGATGCGCCAGCCGTTGATACGCGCGCCGCAGTTCCGGCTCATACCGCACCGCACGCTGCGCCGCTTCCACCAACACCCAGCGCAGGAACGCACTCCCTTGCTTGCTGATGTGCCCCAGCCGCTGCCGTCCGCCACTGGACGCCTCGCTGGGAATCAGTCCGAAATAACGGGCCACCTGTTTCCCGCGCGCAAACCGGCTCGCCGGCCCCAGCGTCAGCACGAACGCCAGCGCCGTCACCGGCCCCACGCCCACCAGCACCGGCTTCGGCAACACCGCGTAAAACGCCCGCACCTCTTCCCGGTTCTCGTGGCGGAGCGTCTTCTCCACCAACTCCTTCGTCTCCCTATCCATCATGGCAATCTGCTGATAGCCCGGATGAAAATCGCAACTTATATAATGATCCTCATGTGCGGCTCCTTCCTCCCGAACCTTGCTTGCTCGATACGCCCAAGTCTACCCGGGTCCAAGGAGCCGACACCGTTATGAAATCAACCGGAGTGCCGCGAAGTGAGGAATCCCTCCGGCGCCTTTCTCTTTCCCGCTTATCCCGCGCAGTCGAGGGATCGGGGCAAAAACTACGAGTCTTGCGAAAGCGCAAAATTCAGGGAGGCGAGTGCCGCAACGACGGCCGTCTCCGTGCGGAGGATGAGCTTGCCGAGCGAAGCCTCCTGAAACTGCGCGCCGCGGGCGAACGCAACCTCCCCATCGGTCCAGCCGCCTTCCGGTCCAATCGCCAGAACGGCGGCCTTCTGCTGCTGACCGGCGAGCACCACGCGCAAGGGCTTCGCTTCCGGCGCTTCCGAAAGCAGCACGCGCAAAGCATCAACCTTTGAGGCCAATGCCGTTTCTGGCTTGGCCAGCGGCTCGAGCAGCGGCACGCTCACGCGGCGCGATTTTTGCGAGGCTTCCAGCAGAATTTTCTTCCAGCGTTCCGCGCGTTTGGAAGCTGCCACGAACAGCGCCTTTTCGCTGCGCGCCGCGGCCAGCGGCACAATGCGCGTCACGCCAAGTTCCGTGGCCTTTTCCACCGCCCATTCAAACGCATCGAATTTCACCACGGCCAGCAGCAGCGTGATATCGAGCGAAGGCTGATGCCCCGGCAACTCTTCCACCAATGAAAACTCGACGACATCGCGGCCCACCAGCTCGACGCGGCCTAGCCACACCCGCTGGCCATCGCTCAGCTCATACAACTGCCCCGGCTGCGCACGGAGCACCCGGCCCACATGGTGCGCGGCTTCGCCCTCCATCCGCGCGCGCTGCTCATCAAATCGTTGCACAAAGAATCGGCGTCGCATCTCGCGCCTATCTTGACACGAAACGCCAGCTCTCTGAATCCGTAATTTTCAATTAATAGACGCGGCTGAGCACCTTGGAGTGCGGCGGCTTGCCGTCGCTTTTACGCAGCAAGCAGCTCCGCAAAAGTGTCGCTCATCAGGAGGAAGTGGCCGGCCTTTAGATCGGCCACGTGCCACCAAAAGAAAACTCCCGCTCTACCCGAAAATATCCTTCACTTTGTCAAAAATATTGGAACCGCGCTCCGCCGGCTTGTTTTCCACCTTCATTGTGGCGTGAAGCTGCTCCATCAATTTGCGCTGCTCGCGGGTGAGCTTCGTCGGCGTCAACACGCGGACGTGAAAATACAAATCCCCGCGCCCCCCGCCGTGCGGGTCGGGCAAGCCCCTGCCCTTCAAGCGGAAGACCGCGCCGCTTTGCGTGCCTTCGGGAATCTTCATCGTCTCTTCGCCGTTCAATCCGGGAACCTGCAACTCCGTGCCCAGCGTGGCTTGCGCCATGCTCAGCGGCACCGTGCAGTACAAATCCGCGCCGCGCCGCTCGAAAAACTTGTGCTCCTTCACTTCCAGGACGACATACAGATCGCCCGCCGGCCCGCCGTTCGGCCCCGGTTCGCCTTCGCCCTGCACGCGCAGTCGCGTTCCCGTATCCACGCCCGGAGGAATGCGCAATTCAATCGTGCGCTCGCGCTCGATGCGTCCCTGCCCACGGCAGTCCGCGCAGCGTTCCTTCACGATTTGCCCCGCGCCCTGGCAAGCCGGGCACGTGCGGTTCACCGTGAAAAATCCTTGTTGGTAGACTAATTGGCCGCGCCCGCCGCAAGCCTGGCAACTCACCACGCCTGTGCCCTTTTTCGCGCCCGTGCCGTTGCACGCTTCGCAATATTCCAGCCGCGGCACGCGAATCTTCGTGCTGACACCCATGGCCGCCTCGTCAAAACTCAGCGTCATGTCATACCGCAAGTCAGCGCCACGCTTTACGCGGCTGCGGCCGCCGCGCCGCCCACCGGCCGCGCCGAAAAGATCCTCGAACCCGAAAAAGTCCCCGAAAACATCGTGGAAGTCCTGGAAGATGGTGCCATTGAAGTCGGGTTGCGCCCCGGCGCCCGCCAAACCAGCGTGCCCGTAGGTGTCGTAAATCTGCCGCTTTTGCGCGTCGCTCAGGATGCTGTAGGCCTCCGTGCTTTCCCGGAAGCGCAATTCGGCTTCTTCCTTGTGCTCCGGGTTGCGATCGGGGTGCCACTTCAGCGCCGCCTTTCGGTAGGCCGACTTGATCTCTTCGACCGAAGCCGTCTGCGCGACGCCCAGAATCTCGTAATAGTCTCGTTGCTGTCCGCGGCTCATGCATTTTCCTTGAATATACTTTTTACGCTAACAGTTTACGGCGATCGGCTATCAGATAGCAGCGATCAGAAATCAGTTGTAAGTAATCAGTTATAAGTTTTCAGTAACCCGGCCCCACGCCCTGCTCGGCTCGCCCGAATGCTCCGAAAAAAGCACCGCAACATTCCCCAGCGCCCAAATCCGAAGGTCTTACTGATAACTGATTACTGAAAACTGATAACTGCTCCTAGCACGCCTCCTCCTTCGATGCGCCACCCGGATGAACCGCTACGCGCACTAGCGCCGGCCGCAACACACGCCCGTGAAATTCGTAGCCTGGCTGAAACACCGCCAGGATTGTGCCGTCGGGATGCTCGGTGGTTTCGACGCGGTCCATCGCCTGGTGCAGGTGTGGATCAAACGGCTTGCCCAGCGGATCGATGCGCTGCGCCCCCAGCTTCGCCACATTGTCCATCAGTTGCTTGTAGATCAGCTCGAATCCCTTGCGATAGTTCTCGTACTCTACTTCGCGATGCGCCGCCAGGGCATGCTCAAAGCCATCCAGCACTGGAATTAAGCCTTCGATAACACGCGCCGTGGCCCGCCGCCCGTCTTCGCTGCGTTCGCGCTCAATGCGCTTGCGGTAATTGTCGAAGTCCGCCTGGCGGCGCAGCAGTGTCTGCCGCAGATCTTCCAGGTCCGTGGCTAGTTTCTTTACGTCCGCTTCTTCGCGCGCGGCATCTTCCACCACGGCTTTGTCTTCCCCAGCCTGCCCCACGTCCTCGCCATCGGACACGTTCAGCTTGCTTTCTCGGTCTTTCATGCCTCATCCCTCAATACAGTTTGCTATTCGATCTTGCTCAAGGCTTCGCTGAAAAGCTGCGCCACGTAGGCCACCGCGGTCATGGCGCGCTCGTAGTGCATACGCATCGGCCCCAGCACGCCCAGCGAGCCTTGCACCCGGTCGCTGTGCGAGTAGGGCGCGCTGATCAGCGCGATATTCTCTCCGCCAGGAGAAAACTCCTTCACGCCGATTTGCACGAACACCGGCTCCGGCGCCTCAATGCACGCGTTCAACACCGCCACCAACCGGTGCTTCTCCTCAATCGCCTCCAGCAATTCCCGCAGTTGCGCCTGGTCCGGGAATTCCGGCGAGCCCACGATTTGCGCCGTGCCTTCCACATGCACCTGCTGCTCCGTGCTTTCCCCGAGAAAACCCGGATCGCATAGCGTCAACGCGTTGCGCACAATGCCTTCGTACTTCTCCCGCTCGTTCGCCAGCTTCAGCAGCAGGTCGCCACGGATCGCTTCCAGCGTCCATCCCGAATAATGGCGGTTCAGAAAATCGGCGGTGGCGTCAAGCTCCTCCTGTGTAAACGGCCGCGCGGGCCGCAGCACCTTATCCCGGGTGTTGCCCCCCGGCGAAATCAGCACCACCACCACGCGCCCATCCGGCAGCAGCCACATCCGCGCATGCTCCAGAACAGTCTTGCGCAGCGGCGGCGACACGATAATGCCCACGCCCTTCGATACTTCCGCCAGCACGTGCCCCGCGCGCTCGGTTATCTCTCCTGTGGAAACACCCGCGGCCATCTCCCGCGTGATCCACTCGCGGTCCTCGACGCTCAGCGTAGCCTGCGAAGCAATCTCCTGTGCGAAGAACCGGTATGCCTCGGCCGTCGGCACCCGCCCCGCGGAAGTGTGCGGCTGGTAGAGGTAGCCGCCATCTTCCAGGTCCGCCATGACGTTCCGGATAGTCGCCGTGCTCAGCGATTCATCGAAGCGTTTGGAGATGGCGCGCGAGGACACCGGCTCGCCCGTCTCGATGTACGTGCGAACAAGGTCGGCCAGAATCTGCCGGTTACGCCGTTCCTGTAGAGCGGGATTCCTCATAGCAGCACTCGCCACGGGGTGCTACTTACCATTCTAGGAAGCCTGTCAAGCCACGTCAAAGCCCACAACTCTCCAGTTTCTAATGAACTGCTCTACTCCCAACTTTTGCGTTCTTTCTTCAGATAGTCGCGGCCGTATTTACCTCGCGCGAGCCCGCGCGTGGCCCTCTCAAACGACTTCGGCTTTGGCAGCAGCATTAGAGTCTTGCCCCAAACCACGACAAGAAGCTTGTCACCGGGTTTAAGGTCCAGCGCCCGCCGCACCTCCCTGGGGATGAGGATCTCGTATTTGGATGAAACGGTAGCTTCCGCCATTCCTTACATTTAGAACGACGTAAAGCAGCCGGTCAAGCCCTATACACGCAGTTTCCTAGCATGGAAAAGAGTACTGATTGACATTTAACGCGACGCGGTATACCCTACGGCGGTGATCCGGTCCTTCCGTTGCGCCGACACCGAGCGCCTGTTTCGCCGGGAAACTATGCGGCGTTTCAAGGCCATCGAGCGCCCGGCTCTTCGCAAGCTGGACATGCTGGACGCGGCGCCGGATCTCCGGACGCTTTCCACCCTCCCCGGAAACCAGTTGGAATTACTGAAAGGCGACCGGAAGGGTCAGTACAGCATCCGGGTCAACGACCACTGGCGCATCTGCTTTATATGGCGTGAGGGCCACGCCTACGAAGTCGAAATCGTGGATTACCATTAGGAGAGCAATATGGCGAAGAAACTGAAGCCGGTGCATCCCGGGGAGATTCTCCGCGAGGAGTTCATGGTGCCTCTCGGGCTGAGCATGAACAGGATGGCCCTGGACCTGCGCGTCCCCGTGACGCGCATCGCGGATATTGTTGCCGAGCGCCGCAGCATCACCGCCGACACGGCCCTGCGTTTTGCCCGCTATTTCAAGAACAGCCCCGCCTTTTGGATGAATCTACAAACACGCTACGAACTGGAAGTTGCCGAGGATGAAATCGCCGCCAAGGTAGCGCGCGACGTGCGACCCTTGGAATCCGCGCCCACGCGGTAGGCGAACGCCACCGCATCACCTTGGTAGGCTTTGGGTAATGAACCAACGTCTCTCACTTCTCGATTATTATCAATCTGCGCGCGCTGCCGCCTATTCCGGCCGGTCTTCGTTCTTAATTTCGTCCCGCTGCGCGCTGCGCGAGAGCAGGCGGTTCGCCGTGGCATTCGGCGGAGGCGTGGGTGCCGCTACTCCGGCCGTTTCCGAGCCCAGACCCAGCTTCTCCAGCGTCAACGCATCCAGTTTGCCCGTGGGACTCAGCCCATGCGCCGATTGGTATTTCCTCAAAGCGTCGGCAGTGGAAGCGTCCCACTTCCCCGTCGGCACGCCGTCGTACGAGCCATTCGTCGCCAGCGCGGCCTGAATCTCGCCAATGCGATCGAGCGTCGGCGCAGCCTGCCCCTTCACGCGACGCGATTTTTTCCTCGATGAACTTTTCCCGGATTTGCTGGATTTCTTGGCGGTCGTTCCCGTCGTCTTGGCATGGAACGAGGCCGCGCTGCTAGCAGCGCTTTTGTGGCTCTTACTCGACGCCGTACTCTGTGCGGCAGCCGCGGGCATACTCCAACTGCCCGCAGCCATAGCCGCAAGAATCCAACCTGCGAGTGTTTGTCTGCAGCGCAAGGTGCGCATGTCCGGGTATATGCGTCCTCGATGGTCGCTTACTTGCCGTCCGCCGGCACAACGCCCGGCAAAAACACCGTCACCGTCCGGTCGTTGTAGCTGTGACGGCGCACTTTGAACACCACGTTGTCGCCGGCTTTCAGCTTGCCGATTGCCTGGCGGTAATCGTCCAGGGAATTTACCGGTTGCCCGTTCACCTCGGCAATAACGTCGCCGGGGCTGAACCCCAGGTCGTCGGCGAAGCTGGCGGGCTCGACCTCGCTCACCACCACGCCCTTCTGCCCTTCCATGCCCAGGCGCTGCGCGCGCTCGGGCGTAAGCGCTTCCACGTGCAAGCCGAATTCCGCCGGCGCTGGCTCATCGGGCGTGCCATTAATCCGGTTGGCCGCATTCGGGAAAACGCGCGTGCGATCCTCGACCGTCGCCGCAGTCTCGCGCTGCTGCTTGTCGCGGTAATAGGTGATCTTGACCTTGCTCCCAATTGTCGCTCCCGCAATCGGGTTCACCAGATCGTTCCCCGTTTTCACGGCCGTGCCGTTGATGGCCGTAATCACGTCGCCATCTTTCAACCCCGCCTTTTCCGCCGGGCTGCCGGGCTCAATGCCCTGGATGACCACGCCGTACGGGGCGCCCAGATACTTCAGGGTCATCTGGTTGGTTCCCTGCTCTTCCTGGAAACTCACACCGATGGAGCCGCGCGTCACCCGCCCGCTCTTCACAATCTGGTCATACACGCTCAACGCGGTCGAGGACGGCATGGCAAACCCCACGCCCTCGTACCCGCGTCCGCCGGTAATGATCGCCGTGTTGATGCCGATAACTTGCCCGGCCATGTCCACCAGCGGCCCGCCCGAATTGCCCGGGTTGATGGCCGCATCCGTTTGCAGGAAGCGCTGGAACTGCCGCCCGATACCACGGTCTTTGGCGCTGATAATTCCCGCCGTCACCGTAGCGTTCAAGCCAAACGGGCTGCCAATCGCCAGCACCCAATCGCCCACCTGCACCCCGTCGGAGTTGCCCAGCTTGGCAAACGGCAGGTCCTTCTGCGTGTCAATCTTGATCACCGCCAGGTCCGTATCCTCGTCCACCCCGACCACCTTCGCCGTGTACTTGGTGGAATCGCCGTTCAATTGCACCTGAATCTTCGTGGCCTGCTCGACCACGTGATTGTTCGTCAGGATGTACCCGCGCCGGTCCACGATCACGCCAGAGCCGAGGCTGCGCTCCGCCTGGGGCTGTGCATCCGGCCGCCCGTCGAAAAAGTGGAAGAAGAAGTCTTCACTGGGATCGTCCGGGTCCATGGGCGAGGAGCGGTGCTTCTTTGACTTGCGGTCAATCACCTGTGTCGTGGCGATATTCACCACCGCAGGCTCCACGCGCGTCACAATCGAGTTAAACGAATTGGACGACGGAATGGGGTCCGGCAGCGCCAGCGGCGTGGCATTCGTTCCCGCGAACGACAGCGCTTTCATCGCGGACACCTTGCCCGAAATCACCGTCCCGATCAGGATGCCGACAACCAGCGTTGCCGCCACCAATCCTGCCACCACAATCTTGCGACGTCTCGTCCAATCCACCATTTCTCTTACGTGATCCATCTTGCTTGCTCCTCTTTCGAACGCTTCCCAGTGCACCTTTCGGAAGTATAACACCCCACCTTGCGTGGAGTTTTCCTTCCCCTGGGTTGCGCCATTTGAATTACTGTCCGTTCGGCCGGGTCGCCTCTGATACATTTCTACCCGCTTACAATTAGACGCATCTCAGCCCCGCTTTGTTGTCTCCTTGTTCGCCGCAGCCAAGCATCTTGGAGTGCGGCGGCTTGCCGCCGCTTTTACGCCGTAAGCAACTCCCCGAGTGTGTTTTTCTCAAGAGGATGTGGCGCGCACCGGTTCAGAGCTTACAGAAAAGGTGAATTCCTCCAAGCTTTTGTAGCGGCCGCCTTCTGAGGCGGGCATCTTTGAGATGAACACCAAGACCTCGCTGAAAATGTCTTTTTCTTTAGGAGGCCGGGGCTTCAGCCCCGGCGTAAAGCCCCTAAAACCAATGGGCTTTAGCCCCTGAGGACAATGTTCTCAAGCGTTTCCCCGCGCAACCGCCGCACTCCTTCTCATTTTGCCCTTGACATCCTCAGCGGATTCCAGCTTAATTATGGGCAGCCGCTGCGGCGGCGTCACGTGGCGATTTAGGGCGACTTGCTCCACGTAAAAAACTGCTAAAGAGCTGGCGAAGTCACAGACGTTCTGAGACCCTCCAGGCACTTTGGCACGGAGGGTTTTTCATTTTCCCCCTCCGCGCTGCCCGACATCAATCTCCACGTCATTTCACACGGGGGCACCCGGCCCGGCGTGTTATTCGGACCGAGCAGTCCACGGCGAGGTGACTTATGAAGGAACTCTATTTCTTACGATGCAGGGAATGCGGCAAGAAATTTGCCAACTCTCCCCAATCTTATTGCGAAGAGTGCTTCTCTCCGCTTGAAGTCAGCTACGACTACGAAGCGCTCGCCCACGTGGCGCACCGCGGCGCCCTCGCGCACCGCGCTTTCAATATGTGGCGCTATGCGGAGCTCCTGCCGCTGCCGGAGGGCTTCACGCCTTCCGTGGCCATTGGCGGCACGCCGCTGGTCAAGTCCCGCAATCTGGGAGCACGCTGGGGCGCGAAAAACGTCTATTTCAAGAATGACGCCGTCTGCTTCCCCACGCTCTCTTTCAAGGACCGCGTTGTGGGAACGGCCCTCGCCGCCGCGCGCCGCTTCGGCTTCACGAAGATCGGTTGTTCTTCGACCGGCAACCTCGCCAACGCCGTCGCCGCGCAAGGCGCGCAACTTGGATTCGATACCTGCGTCTTCGTTCCCGCCGATCTCGAGCCCGCAAAAATCCTGAACACCGCCGTCTATGGCGCGCGCATCATCCGCATCAACGGCAATTACGACCACGTCAACCGCTTGTGCACGCAGATTGCCGATCGCTTCAAGTGGGGCCTGGTCAACGTCAACCTCCGCCCGTATTACGCGGAAGGCTCCAAAACGCACGGTTACGAGATCGCCGAGCAGCTTGGCTGGGAACTCCCCGACAACGTTGTTGTCCCCATGGCCGGTGGCTCCCTGATCGGCAAAATTGCCAAGGCATTTTGCGAACTCGCGCATCTCGGCTGGGTCGAACCCAAGCACGTCAAATTCTTTGGCGCGCAGGCTACCGGCTGCTCTCCGATTTCCGACGGTGTGAAGCGTAATCTGCCCCGCTTCCAGCCGCAAAAGCCCAATACCATCGCGCGATCTCTAGCCATCGGCAATCCCGCCGACGGCCCCTTTGCCCTGCGCCTGATCCGCGAATCTGGCGGCTGGGCAGAGGACGTCTCCGATCCGGAAATCATCGATTCCATCAAGCTGCTTGCGGAAACCGAAGGCATCTTTGCGGAGACCGCTGGCGGCGTCACCACCGGCGTTACCGCCAAGCTCATCGCGCAGGGCCGCATACGTCCCGACGAGACCACCGTCGTCTGCATCACCGGCAACGGCTTGAAGACCACCGACGCCATCGCCGCGGACTTTCCGCCCTCCGAAGCCATCGAGCCGCGCCTCGAAGCCCTTAAAGCGCTCCTCGGCCAGAGCCTCGGCAGTGAGGTTGCCGCCTGACGCGCGTTTTTATGCAAATCTCCGCCCAAGCCACTTGTAAACCCAACCCGATAGCACCAGGTTCCCGCCCGCCCCGCAGTGAGCCTGGCCCCGGTGGCCTTCCTCCGCTCCGCCTATTCCCTCTCAACTGGAGAAGCATTGTCATCCCGACCGGAGTGGCCGGTTTTTTCTGCCATGCCGCTTTTTGGCGCACCGGCCACGCAGCGGAGGGATCTGCTTTTTGGTTCCCCCTGCTCGCCGCCCGCCCCGACCGGCAAATTCTCAATTTCTCGTTGTACACTAAGGATAGGAGTCTCTAGCCATGGCCATCACCATCGAAATCCCCACGGCATTCCGCCGCTTCACCGACGGCATCCCCAAGCTCGATTCCGCCGCCTCCACCGTCGCCGAAGCCCTCAACGACCTGACCGCGCGCTATCCCGCGCTCTCGCGTCACGTCCGCGATGAACAGGGACAAGTCCGCCAGTTCCTCAACGTCTACCTCAACGAAGAGGACATTCGCTTCCTCGGCGGCGAATCCTGCTCCCTGAAAGACGGCGACCACGTCCTCCTAGTCCCCTCCATCGCCGGCGGCTGAGTTCTTCGACTGCTTGAGCTGACCCAATGTCGAAATGTCTCGCACTCATTGTTCTGATACTTACTATCCTTTGCCACGCACAAGACCGATTTCCGTCAGGAGAATACAAGGGCTTCACGAGGTCTCCAACGGAACACATTATTGTTCGCATGGACGATCCGATCACGGTTTCCGCCGTCCGCGGAACCGTGGTCTTCAGGGGCGATGGCGATCCCCTCAAAGATGTGGTCTTCGAAATTCGCGGCCCCGGGGCATCAGAGCGCATCAGGGCCGCGGAATTCAACAGCGAGGGTCGCTTCATCATTTCGCACGTCCCCGAGGGTACCTATACGTTTAAGGCTACTAAGAACGGCTATCAGTCGGTCGTCGCCACCCTGATTGTGTCTAAGAAAGCAGACCATCAAAAGACCATCGAAATAGAGATGCACGTCGGGGTCTAACACACTCCCCGCCCGCTGCCCCGCCTCCGGTCAATTTAACCTCCCCCAATATTCACTTGGACTTCCCCCAGGTCTGTGTTATTCTACATCTGCGTTTGTTGCTCTTGTTTCGCCTTTTGTTTTTGAAGGGTCGCAGGCTACAACTTGCGGCCTTTTTTGTTTTCCGCCCGCTTCACCGCGGTGAGGAGAAACAACGGAAGACGCCCGGTATCCGCAAGGGTCCTGGAGAGAGAAGCATCAGATAGCTTATTTGAAAAGAGAAACTGCATTGAGTAAGGAACAAGGAACTGTAAAGTGGTTTAACGCGAGTAAGGGCTTCGGATTCATCCAGCGCCAGACCGGAGAGGACGTTTTCGTCCATTTCTCCGCCATCCAGGCTGATGGCTACCGCTCTCTTAACGAGGGCCAGGCCGTTGAATTCGAGGTTGTTCGTGGACCCAAGGGTCTGCAAGCCTCCAACGTTCAGCCCCTTTAATCTGATCCCTCATCTCCAGGCGGAGCGCCCTGCGCTCCGCCCTTTTTATTTCTCCCCATCCTAAATTTCCAATCCAACCTGTAGCTCACCCCCTCAGGGGTGAGGCCTTCCCCAACCCGGCCACCTTTTGTTCCTCTTTGCCCCAACCCCTCTTCTCTGCGAATCTCCTCGCCCCTCTTGGAGTGCGGCGGCTTGCCGCCGCTTTTACAACTGCAACCCCGCACCAAACACAAATTTTTCCTCCGCCCACCATCCCCGCCAAGGTTTCTCTTTCCTGCGTCAAGTCCCCCTTCTACGCTCCCATTCCGCTTCAACCCCGCCCACTGATTCCCTCTTCTCTTTACTTAAAACTACCAACTGAAAACTTAAAACTCTACCGCCCCCCGCCCCACTCTGGTGTAGACTCTTCCCAACTCGCGCTTCACTAGGCCTGTTCCCTTCGTTGTAAGTGAGGTCACCTTGCTCCCTTCCGGCAAGTTTCCTCGGTTTGCCATTGCGCTCGCTATTCTTATAGCCGTCCTGCTTCTCCTCGATCTCGAAACCGTTCGCGGCGCCGCAAAAAGCCTCCTCATTTCCAATTCCCTCGACCTCGTGATGGTCCTCCTCGCTTCCGCCTGCTCCCTCTATGTCGCGCGCCGCTCTTCCGCCTACGCGCGCCAACTCTGGTTTCTTCTCGCCATCGCCTTCGCTCTCGAAGCCCTTGCTCAGGCCATCAGCTCCTACTACCAGAGCTTTGTCCCCGGTGCCGCGCAAGTTCCCTGGCCCTCCGATATTTTGTTCTTCGTCTGGCCCGCTCCCGTCTTCATGATGTTCCTTCCTCGCTCCGACGAGGACCCCACCGGCATCGATTGGCTCCGCATCCTCGACTTCCTCCAGATCGCTATCGTTGCCGTCACCGCCTATCTCTATTTCTTCTACTCCTCCGCCCGCTGGCAAGCCGAGCAACCCGCTCTCCTCCGGCAGATCCTCGTTCTCTACATTGTCCGGGACCTCATTCTCTCCCTCGCCTTCTTCTGGCGCTCCCGGGCTTCCCTGCCCTCATGGCTTCGCTCTTTCTGCTTTGTCCTTGGTTTCGTCTTCCTCACCGCTGTTCTCTCCGATGCCGATTACCTCTTTACCCTCGGTACCTCCGCCGGCGCTGCCAGTTGGGGTGACCTTCTCTGGATGCTGCCCCACTTCATCGTTATCCTGCTCGCCGTCACCTGGAAGCAGCCCGAGCCCGCTCCCGTCTCCTCCTTCTCTCCCGTCGGCCAGCTTGTCACCGCTCAGATTCTCCCTATTGCCATCCCTCTCCTCGTCATTTTCATGGGCCGTGCCATCGCTCGTGAACAATTGCCCCTCGCTTGGATCGCCGTCACCGCCTCTGTCGTCTGTTCCTCCGCCCGCCTCATGCTCACCAACCGCAGGCAGCGCCGCATCGCCGACCACTTGCTCAACACCGAGAAAGCTCTGCGCAGCTCGGAGCGCATGTTCGCTTCCGCGTTTCGTTCCAGTCCCGACGCCTTCACTATCAACGTCTTTCCCGACGGCCCCTTCCTCGACGTCAACGATGGTTTTACCCGCCTTACCGGCTACACCCGCGAGGAAGCCCTGCACAAAACGCCCAGCGAAATCAGTCTCTGGGAAGACTCCCCCCGGCGCACCGAGATGGTCGCGAAGTTTGTGGAAACTGGCGAACTTCATGAGAGCGAGTTCCGCTATCGCACCAAGTCCGGACAGCTCCGCACCGGGCAAATGTCCGGCGCCCTCCTTGATATCGACGGCAGGCGCTGCTCCCTGGTTGTGGTCCGCGACGTCACCGAACGCAAGGCCGCCGAAGAACTTCTCCGCTCTAGCGAAGAGCGCTTCCGTTCCCTCGTTGAGCGCCTTCATGTCGGCATCGCCTCCTTCGATCCTCAGGCCCGCATGCAATTCGCCAATCAGGCCGCCCTCGATATGTTCGCACTCCAGCTCGACGACATCATGGGTAAGACCGCACAGGAAATGGGCCTGCAGCCTTTGCGGGAGGACGGTACTCCCATCCCAGACTCTGCCCGTCCTCTTCCGACCGTCATCGCTAGCGGCCAAGCCCTTCACAGCCAGGTCTTTGCCTGGCGCCGGTCCAACACCGATGAAATTCTCTGGACCCTGATGGACGCGATTCCTGAATTCGACGCCACACGGAATCTCACACGTGTCCTCGTTTCCCTTACGAATGTCACGGAGCAGCGCAATGCTCTCGATGCTCTCCGGGAAAGTGAAGAGCGTTTCCGCACTCTCGTTCGCGACCTCCACGTCGGCGTCGTTCTTCACGGTCCCGATGCCTCCGTCCAGTTCGCCAATCGGACCGCTCTTGACATGTTTGGTGTCCCAAACTTGGATGCGATTGGCGGTGACGTTTCAGCTATCGGCCTGATTGCCCTGGACGAACAAGGCCGGGAGATCCCCTTCGCGGATCGGCCAGTGGCTTCCGTGATTCGCACGAAGGAGGCTGTTCGCAATGGCACTATGGGATGGCGTCGCCCGGGCGTCCCGGAAATCCTTTGGATCTTCGGCAATGCCATTCCGCAATTTAATCCGGATGGCTCCATCCTCCGCGTCATTTCTTCCTTCACCGATATCACAGAGATGAAAAACGCCGAGCAGGCCATCCGTCAGCTCTCCATGCAGTTGCTCAAACTGCAGGACGAAGAGCGCCGCCGCATCGGCCGCGAACTCCACGATGGCATGGCGCAAACCGTTCTGGCCGTGAACTTGAGCCTCGCCCAGGTCCGCCAGTCGTCTCCCTCCCTCAGCGAACCCGCCGAACACGCCCTCGAAAAAGCCCGCGTCCTCCTCCAGCAGATGTCTCGCGAAATTCGCACCCTCTCCTACCTTCTCCATCCTCCGCTGCTCGATGAACTTGGCCTGGTTTCCGCTCTCAAGGAATATGTCCGCGGTTTCAGCGAGCGCAGCGGCATTGAAACCGAACTTGTCCTTCCCAAACACTTCAGCCGCTTGCCGCAATCCGTCGAAATCGCCCTCTTCCGCGTCGTTCAGGAAAGCCTCGCCAACATTCAACGCCATTCCGGCAGCGGCTCCGCCACCATCCGTCTCCGCGAAGATCCTCCCAAGGTCACCCTGGAGATCACCGATTACGGTCGCGGCATGAAGCTTGCCTCCAATGGCCCAGCCCAGCCCAATGTCGCGCGCCTCGGCGTGGGTATTCCCGGCATGCGCGAACGCATGGCCCAGCTCGGCGGCCGCCTCGCTATTGAATCCGGCCCTTCCGGCACCACCATTCGCGCTACTATCTCTACCTCTGAAGGTCTTTCCAAGGAGGCATCCGATGGCGCCCCTTCGCATCTTGATCGCGGATGATCACGCCGTCGTTCGTGCCGGCCTGCGCGCTCTCCTCGAATCGCGCGAGGGCTGGCAGGTTTGCGCCGAAGCCGTTGACGGCCGCGACGCCGTCGAAAAAGCCGCCAGGCTCAAGCCCGATGTCGCCATCCTCGATATTGGCATGCCCCTTTTGAATGGCGTGGACGCCACCCGTCGCATTCGCAAGGCCGCGCCTCACACCCAGGTCCTCATCCTCACCATGCACGAATCCGACGAGCTCGTTCGGCAAGTCGTCGAAGCCGGGGCCCGCGGCTACATCCTGAAAGATGACGCCGGCCGTGTTCTCCTCGCCGCCGTCGATGCCATCCGCCAGAACAAGCCCTACTTCTCCCTCCGTGTCGCCCCTGCCGTTACTGCCGGGGATCTCGCTGCCAATCCCGCCGATCCCACTAGGGCCCACCGTTCCCGCCTCACCCCTCGTGAACGCGAAATCCTCCAACTTCTCGCCGAAGGCAAAAGCAACAAGGAGGTCGCCAACCTCCTCGGCATCAGCGTCAACACCGCCGAAGCCCATCGCGCCAACATCATGCTCAAGCTCGATCTCCATTCCCTCCCCGAACTCGTCCTCTACGCCATCCGCAACAAAATCATCACCACCTGACCCCCTCTCCCCCATCGCACGCCTTTTACGCGATGAATCCCTCTCGCCTCTTCAGCGCCGTAGGCGCGAAACACACCCCACCGCGAATGGTCATTCCGACCGGAGCAACGGCGCGTTTCGCCGCATCGGTCATCTCCCGACGTTCACCGCCTTTGTCTCCTAGTCCTAGTACATTTTCCCTAGGCAATCGCTCCGATTCTCTTTCCCTCCGTTTTCCCCCATTATTAACGAACGCTAATCAAGCCCAATTCCGTGACATGATGCACGCAACGAAGAAAATTCGCGTTCTCATCGCTGACGATTCGCCCACCGCTCTGCGATCCATCTGTGACTACCTGGAATTTGCGGGCACTTTTGAGATCGTCGGAACGGCCAGTGACGGCCAGAATGCCGTGCAGCTCGCGGCACTCTACAAGCCCGATCTCGTCCTGCTCGATCTCAGCATGCCTCGGGTCAATGGCCTCGAAGCAGCCGAGCAGATCCGCCTCACCAGCCCGGACCTGCGCGTCATTATCTTCTCCGAACTGAACGGCCTTTCCCTGGCCGAAGAATGTTTGCGCCACGGTGCTCACAGCTTCATTCCCAAAAGTCTTCTGCCGGAAGGGCTCTTGATGGAGATTCAGCGGCTCTTTCCTCCGGGTGGCTGAAGAGGGCGTCTCGTAATTTCGTTTACGTGGAACAATTCACGTTGTGGCGAGCGGGGGTTCAACCATGAACATGCTCGTACCCATTTCCAAGGAGAAGCAAGAAAGTCCTATGTACGACCCTATTTTCCAGATCCTGTTCCTGGGCGAAAATCCGTCCTGGTTAAGAGTTTCGCATGCGCTTGCGGAAGCCCCCGGCGCTCCTCTGCGCGTACATCGTTCCCAGTCCCCGAGTGAGCTCCTTCGTCTGCTCGCCGCCGGACGCTGGGATGCCCTGGCCATCGATCTTCATGCCTGGAGCTACCAGGGCCTGCGTATCGTTCAAAAGATTCGCGCCGAATATCCGGCCATCCCGGTCTTCGCTCTGCTCTATCCCTCCGTAAAGGATCTGGACAAAAAGGCCCATCAGGCTGGCGCCTCTCATTGCCTCTCTCTCAATCAATTGACCGCCGACATGCTTCACACCGCGCTCCTCGCCTCCCACTCCGAAAACAAAACTCAGGCTCATCTCGGAAAGGGCTCTCTAATGGATCTCGCTCGCGATGACCCCCGCCACGATAAACGCTTTCCCGCCAATCGCATCGAAGCCATTTCCCACACCCTCAACAATCTTCTCTGTGTGATCAGCGCCAACGCCGACCTCCTCGCCGATCGCCTGACTGGCTCCGATCCCGCCGCCCACAGTGTCGCCGAAATCAAAAAGGCCGCCAAGTCCGCCGCCGACCTCATGCGCAGCCTCGAGTAACTCTTCGGCATTCATGCCTGCCTTGTGGCTCAGGCCTTCAGGCTTGAGGCATTCCCAAACCATACTCACGCCTCAATCTCCCAGGCTTTTTCTCCTGTTTGGAGTGCGGCGGCTCGCCGCCGCTTTTTCAACTGCAGCCCCGCACCAAACACAAATTTTCTCTCCGCCCAGCATCCCCACGCAACTCTCTCTCGCCTGCGTCAAGTCTCCCTTCTAAGCTCCCATTCCGATCCAACCCCGCTCCGTCCATTGAATCCCTCTTCTCTCTTCTCTGTGAACTCTGCTCCCTCTGTGTCCTCTGCGTAATTCTTCGTCTGCCTCTCTGTTCGCTGTGCTGAGATCTCCTCCTATCCCATTTGCCTTCTCCCCTTCCCCTCCACTACTGTTCTCTCGGAGGCTCCCATGCCCAGCACCATCCGTCAGTGGAAACTCGTCGCCCGCCCCACCGGCCTCATTTCTCCTACCGATCTCCAACTCTCCGAATCTCCCTTCCCCACCCTCCAGGACGGCCAGGCCCTCGCCCGCGTCAAATATCTCTCTATCGACCCCACCATGCGCGTTTGGATGGCCGACATTACCCCAGTACATGCCGCCCGTCGCTCTCGGTGACGTCATGCGCTCCTTTGGCCTCGCCGAAATCGTCGAATCCCGCCATCCCGACTTCATAAAGGGTGACAAGGTTTCCGGCCTCACCGGCCTTCAGGACTACGTCCTCATCGACGGCAAGGAAGCCCGCTCCTTCCAAAAACTTCCCTCCATTCCCTTCCTCTCCGACACCAACTTCCTTGGCCTTCTCGGCATCAACGGCCTCACCGCCTATTTCGGCCTCCTCGAAATCGGCAAGCCGCAATCCGGCGAAACCCTGGTCGTCTCCGCCGCCGCTGGCGCCACCGGCAGCATCGTCGGCCAGATCGGCAAGATTCATGGTTGCCGCGTCGTTGGTATCGCCGGCAGCGACGACAAATGCCAATGGATCAAGGACGAGCTCGGCTTCGACGCCGCCATCAACTACAAACGCCACGACTGGAAGCAGCACCTTGCTGCCGCCACTCCCAACGGCATCGACATCGATTTTGAAAATGTCGGTGGGGAAATCATGCAAGCCGTGCTCGACCGCATGAACCTTCATGGCCGCGTCGTTCTCTGCGGCCTCATCTCCGGCTACACCAGGGAAGATCCCGCCATGGCCAGCTTCGGCCAGGTCCTCATGAAGCGCCTCCACGTCGAGGGCTTCATCATTCTCGATTATGTCTCGCGCTTTATGGACGCCGGCAAACAACTCGGCATGTGGAAGATGGTGGGCAAGCTCAAGGACCGTCAGACCATCGTCAAAGGCCTGGAAAAAGCCCCCGAAGCCATCAACATGCTCTTCGAGGGCAAAAACATCGGCAAACTCATCGTCGAACTCTAATCCCAGTATTCCCTGGGTAACGCGCCCCGTAGCTCACGCCTTCAGGGGTGAGGCCTTCCGCAACCATCCGCGAATTGTCATCCGGCCTGCCCCTCGCAAGAGGGACCGGCCCGGCCCAATTTTTTTTTCGCGCCGCATTCTGGCGCGTCGGGACGCGCCGTGGAGGGATCTGCTTCTCCCCCTCTTCTCTGCGAACTCTGTGCTTTCTGCGTAAGCTTTTCTCTTCTCCGCGTACGGCGTAACGCCGCCCCTCTTATCTTTACTTAAAACTAAAAACTTAAGACTTAAGACTGAGTACTTAACACTGAATACTGATCACTTTCCCTGCTGACTCTTCCTCTCCTCATCCATCCGGCGCACAAGCTCTTCAAACTTCGGCTTCTGCTCCGCCGTCAAAAACTCCCGCATTTGCGCCCGCGCCTTCTGTCGCACCCCATCCACGTCCGCCTCAGCCTTGTCATGAATGGTCTTCATCTCCTCGTGCGCCGCCGCGATGACCGCATCTATCTTCTGGCTTTGCTCCGCCGTCAACCCAATCTCTTTGGTCATCTCCGCCACGCGCTGGGCCCGCCGCTCCGGCTCGCTCATTGTCTGCGCGTTCGGATTGTTCGCCGCAACACTCCGGTGCGCAAAACTATACCCAAACACCCCGCCGATCGCCGCCCCCAGCACGAACAACAGCGCCAGCCACTCCCACGCCTTCCTCCGAGTCTCTCCGTTCATGGACGTTCTCCCTGCCCAACCACCAGCACGTCATCATTCAGCGGCGCCGGCACCGATTCAAACACCGATTCCGCCGACCCCAACGTCGCCCGCCGCGTTAAATCCTCGCGCCTCAATTGGACCGCCCACGTTGTTCCCACCAGCAGCACCACCGTGCACAGCGCCACCAGCCGCGGCGCCAGCCGCCGCACCCCCAGCCACACGCCGTTGCTCCGCTCTTCCTGTTCGTTTTCCTTGCCTCGAATCGCCGCCATCACCCGCGCCGCGAACCACGGACCCGCCTCCGCCACCGGAGTGCTCATTGGCAGTAGCGCCCTGCGCGACTCCGCCAGATCTTCCACCGCCCCGCTGCATTCCGCGCACACTGCGGCGTGCCCGCGCGCCTCGTTCGACATCTGCGCCACCAGGACCGTCTGCGGCTTCACTTCCCCTGCACCGCCCGCTGACACCCCTTCCAGTTCTTCCAGGAAGCGCCGGCATTCGCCGTTCTTCATCTCCAGTTCGTTAGACATCCCGGGTCCCCTCTCTGTTGCCTATATTCTTGTCGGCCACCGCATTCCTCACTTCCGCGGCTTCAACCGTCGCCGCACACTCTCCGCAATCCTTTGTCTCGCACGGAACAGCCTCACCTTCACGGTGTTGGCATTAATTTTCAGGACCTCCGCGATCTCTTCCACCGAAAATCCTTGCACTTCCTTCAGCACCAGCATCGACCGGTCGCGTTCCTCCAGGCACTCCAGCAGTTGCTCCACCCGTTCCCGCGCCGCCAGCCGCTCGCTCGCGTCCGGGCGCCCGTCGGCAATCTCTTCCGCCGCCTGATACTGCCGCGCCTGTTCCTCGCTCAGGTCCACCTCCAGCACCAGCGGCCGCACCTTTCTCTTCCTTAGAAGGTCCCAACATTCGTTCAACGTGATCTTGTACAACCACGTACTGAAGGCGGCCCGTTGATCGAACCGTTTCAGCGAAAAGTACGCCTTCACGAAGACCTGCTGGGCTATATCTTCCACGTCCTCCCGGTTCCGCAGTATCCCTCCGGCCACTGCGAACACCCGGCTTTGGTGCTGCCGGACCAGGGACTCGAAGGCTTCCTTGTCCCCGTCCTTGGCTCGCCGGACGAGTTCCCGGTCATCGCCGCTCCTCCGCGACTCCCCCACAGGCTTCACCGTATCCGCCAGCCCGGGGAGCGCCATGGCCTCTGATTTTGGGACGTGTGCCATCGCTATTTGGTTACGCTATTCTTAGGAATCTGTCCAGCCTGGCCACAATTGTTTCAACAGCCCGTCGTTGTTTCTACTTGCTACCTCTAACTACTTGTGGAATACTTAAATCATGATTATCGGTGACCGTCTTCGCGCTTTGCGCGAGGAAAAGAAACTCTCCCAGGGTGATATCGAGAAGCGTACCGGTCTATTGCGTTGTTACATTTCCCGCGTCGAAAATGGCCACACTGTCCCAGCCATTGAAACGCTGGAAAAACTGGCGCGCGCTCTCGAATGCCCACTTTATCAACTCTTCTACGACGGCGAGGAGCCGCCCCAGTTGCCCAACCTCCCCAAGCGCAGGTCGTCTGACGACATCGCCTGGGGCAGCGCCGGCAAAGAGGCGCGCTATCTCAACAAACTTCGCCGCTTGTTGAGCAAGTCGGATGAGGATGATCGCAAGTTGCTGCTGTATATGGCCCAGAAGATGGCCCATCGGTAGCACGGCAATCCTTCTCGTCTTTCTTGTCCAAAACTGAATGTCGAAAAGAGCCGCTCCTGCGCGCCTGGGGCGGCTTTTCTCTGCTTGCCGGGCTAGGCCCCTCCCTGCCTTGGCCCTCCCCGCCCGGTTGGTCCTGAGAGTTCTGCCCCTCCTCACTCCCACTCGATGGTGCTCGGCGGCTTACTGCTTACGTCATATACCACCCGCGTTACCCCCGGCACTTCGTTCACAATCCTAGTAGAAATTCGTTCTAGCACTTCGCCCGGTAGCCTCACCCAGTCTGCCGTCATCGCGTCGTCAGACTGCACCACCCGCACCGCCACCGTCAACCCGTACGTCCGCCCATCCCCCATCACCCCCACGCTCCGCACCGGCAATAGCACGGCAAATGCCTGCCACACCTTCTCATAGAGCCCAGCTCGGCGGATCTCCTCGGTCACAATCGCGTCCGATTCCCTCAGTTTTACCAAACTTTCAACCGTAATTTCGCCCAGGAGCCGCACCGCCAATCCCGGCCCCGGAAACGGATGTTTCACCAATATCTCTTGCGGTAACCCCAAGTCTTTTCCAATCCTCCGCACCTCGTCCTTAAACAGGTCTCGCAGCGGTTCCACCAGCGCAAAGGGCATCTTTTCCGGCAACCCCCCCACGTTGTGGTGCGATTTGATTGTCGCCGAAGGTCCCTTAACGGACACCGATTCAATCACATCCGGATAAAGTGTCCCCTGCACCAGGAACTTGATGTCCCCGTGCCCCTCGTCCTTCTGCAGCTTCTCCGCCTCTTCGGCAAACGCCGCGATGAACTCCCTTCCAATAATCTTCCGCTTTTGTTCCGGGTCCGCCACTCCCTTCAGCTTCGTCAGGAAGCGCTCCGAGGCATCCACCCCGATCACGCGCAGCCCCAGCCGCTCCCCGTACATCTCCAGCGTGTGCTCAAACTCGTTCTTCCGCAGCAATCCCGTATTCACGAAGATGTTCGTCAGCCGGTCGCCCATTGCCCGGTGCACCAGCACCGCCGCCACCGTCGAATCCACCCCGCCGCTTAGCCCGCAGATCGCCCGGTGCGCTCCCACCTTCTGCCGTATCGCCTCCACGGACTCCTCAATGAACGCCGCTCCGCTCCATTTCGGCTCCGCCTTGCACACCTGAAACAGGAAATTCCGCAGGATTTCCGTCCCCCGCTCCGTGTGATTTACCTCCGGGTGGAACTGCACCGCGTAGATCTTCCGCTTCGGATTTTCCATTGCCGCGAACGCATTAGCTGTCTTTCCCGTCAAATGAAAACCCGGCGGCAATGCCAGCACGTTATCCCCGTGGCTATTCCATATTTTCAGCGATCGCGGAAAATTCGCCAGGATGTCGCTCTCCGCCGGCTCCACATCCAGCCGCGCGGGTCCGTACTCCCGTCGCTCCGCTGGCTCCACTTTTCCGCCCAGGTTCTTCGCGATCCACTGCATCCCGTAACAGATCCCCAGCACCGGGATCCCCATTGTCAGCACCGCCGGATCGCATTTCGGCGCGTCCTTGTCGTACACCGAACTCGGCCCGCCCGACAGAATTATCCCCGCTGGTTCCAGCTTGCGGATCTCCTCCAGCGCCGTCGTGCACGGCAATATCGCGCTGAACACCTGCTGCTCGCGCACCCGCCGCGCAATCAATTGCGTGTACTGCCCCCCAAAATCCAGCACCACCACCCCGCCCTGCTCCGTCTTCAACGTCCTCTGTTCCCTCTCCACCTTCATCCCCGTGCCCCCATCCATCGGCTACACCTCGTGATCTTGAGGGTGCCCCATCCTTCGCGCACTATGCGAAGGGTGGGCTCTTGCGATCCAGCAACCCAAACTCTCTTCTCTTGATTCTTGAACCGTATCCCCAATCTCTCCGCTACCTTTGCGGTAAAGCCCTTTTCTTCTCTGCAAACTCTGTGTCCTCTGTGGTGAATATCTTTTTCACCCCACCACAATATTCAGCAGCTTATCCGGAACATATATCACCTTTACAATCTTCTTCCCTTCAAGATGCGCGCTCACGGTCGATTTCCCTTCAATAAGTGCACTCATGCTCGTTTTTCCTTCAACGTGCACGCTCACGCTTGCTTTCCCTCCGATTTGCGCGCTTATGTTCCCTTCCCCCTGCGCCAACTTCAACACCTCGTCTTGCGAAGCACCAGCCGCAACTTTCACCTTGCCTCGCACCTTGCCATTCACCTGCACCACGATTTCCACTTCCACGTTCTTCGCAAGCTGCGCTTGCTCTTCTACAAAGCCCGGCCAACTTGCATTCCACAACCCATCCACGTGCCCTAACATTTCCCACAGCTCCTCCGCCAGATGGGGGGTCATCGGGGCCAATAATAGTGTCAAGATTTGCAGCACTTCCCGTCGTATTTCAGGGCGAACATTTTGCTCCAGTAGTTCACAGGCATAAATCTCGTTAGTCAATTCCATGATCTGTGCAATCGCCGAATTAAAGTGCCATCGTGTCTCAAAGTCCTGTGTGACTCTTTGCATAGTCTGGTATGTAAAACGGATCAACTCTCTTTCCGTTTCTGACATGCCATTTGGATTGAAATCCCAATTCTTGACGCCTTGCAGCGACGCCGCATGCTTCTCTACCAACCGGTACACCCGATTCAAAAATCGCCACGCCCCCTCAATGCTCTCCTCACTCCACTCCAAGTCCTTCTCCGGCGGCGCCGCAAACAATGTGTACAGCCTTCCCGTATCCGCCCCAAACTTCTCCGCCATGTCAATCGCGCCCACCACGTTTCCCTTCGACTTGGACATGGCCTCTCCGCCCTTCAACACCATGCCCTGCGTGAATAGCCGCGCCGCCGGCTCGTCATGCGTAATCAATCCCAGATCGCGCATCACCTTGCACCAGAACCGCGAGTACAGCAGGTGCAAAATCGCGTGCGTGATCCCGCCGATGTACTGGTCAATCGGAAACCAGTAGCCCACTTTCGCCGAATCGTACGGCGCCTGATCATTTCTCGGATCGCAATACCGGTAGAAGTACCACGACGAATCCACGAACGTATCCATCGTGTCCGTCTCCCGTCGAGCCGCCCTGCCGCACTTCGGACATTTCGTATTCAGGAACTCCGGATCGGTCGCCAGCGGCGATTGCCCTTCTCCCGTCAGCTTCGGATGCGCCGGCAACAGCACCGGCAAATCCTGGTCCGGCACCGCCACCATCCCATCCTTCTCGCAGTACACCACGGGAATCGGCGTGCCCCAATACCTTTGCCGCGAAATCCCCCAATCCCTCAGCCGGTAAATCGTCTCCTTCTTTCCAAATCCGCCTGCCTCCGCGTCCCCCGCCATCTTCTCAATCGCCGCCACTGTTTCCAGCCCCGTGTACGCCCCCGAATTCACGCTAACCCCATACTCCGTAAACGCCTCTTGTGGCACAGTCACTCCTGACTGTGCTCTTGGGTTCTCCCCCTCTTGCTTTCTCTTCTCTTCCTCTGCGATCCTCTGCGTTCTCTGCGCCTCTGCGTTATCTTTACTCTTCTCTTCGCCTTTACCTTCAACTTTCAACTTTGAACTTTCAACGGCCTTCCTCACCACCACCGGTATCGGCAACCCAAATTTCCTCGCAAACTCATAATCCCTCTCATCATGCGCCGGCACCGCCATAATCGCGCCCGTTCCATATTCCAGCAGCACGAAGTTCCCCACCCAAATCGGAATCTTTTCCCCATTGAACGGATTCACCGCATGCCGCCCGGTAAAAAATCCGTCCTTCTCCGCCGTCGCGATATCCTCCATCTTCACCGACGACTGCTTCATCTCCGCCAGTTTCGCTTCCTGCCCCGGCTGATTCTCCGCGCCCGCAATCAACTTCCCCACCAGCGGATGCGTCGGCGCCAAAATAATCGCGCTAGCCCCATAAATCGTGTCAATCCGCGTAGTAAATATCTCAATCTTTCCGGCGCCCGTCACATCCGCCACATCAAACCAAACCTTAGCTCCAAGCGACTTCCCGATCCAGTTCCTCTGCATGGTGATGACCCGTTCCGGCCATCCACCCTCCAACTCCCTCAAATCCTCCAGCAGTTGTTCCGCATACGCCGTCGTCCTCAGAAACCACTGCTCGATGTCCCGCGCCTCCACGCGCGTATCCTCGTGCCGCCAGCAGAACCCGCCGTTCACCACCTGCTCGTTCGCCAGCACCGTGCAACACTTCGGACACCAGTTCACCCGGCTCTTTTTCTTGTACGCAATCCCCCGTTCCAGCATCCGCAGGAAAAACCACTGGTTCCAACGGTAATACTCCGGCTCGCACGTGGAAATCTCCCGCCGCCAGTCGTAGCTGAACCCAAACCGCCGCAGCACTCTCTGAAATTCCGCAATGTTCTTATTCGTCCACTCCCGCGGGTGCGTATGGTTCTTGATCGCGGCGTTCTCGGCGGGCAAGCCAAACGCATCCCACCCCATCGGATGGAGCACGTTGAATCCCCGCATCCTCTTCACACGCGCCACCACATCCCCAATCGTGTAGTTGCGCATGTGTCCCATGTGCAGCGTCCCGCTGGGGTACGGCAGCATTTCCAGCACATAGTATTTCGGCTTCTTCTGTCTCTCTTGGGTTTTTCCGCTGGGTGCCCCAGGTGCCGATTTTGCACCTGGGTCTTGGGTTTTCCTATCTTGGGTTGTGGGTGCCCCACCCTTGCTTTCTAAGGGTGGGTCTTGGGTTACTCCGCTGGGTGCTGCACCCTGTCCAGACCCCGTCATTCCGAGCGGAGTCTGCGTAGTGAGGAATCCCTCTGGCCTTTTCTTCTCTGGGTCTTCAGTCTCTGTCAGTTCCGCTTCACTCTCAAAGACGCGATTCTCTTCCCAACGTTTCTGCCACTTCTTCTCTATCGCCTGCGGGTTATAGTCCGCCACGGGTCCCTTTTCCCTCCGCCTCTTTAGGAGGTGGGGGCTTCAGTTTACCCTGAGCTGCGAAGGGCCCCCACGTAACTCATGCAAAGTCATTTGGGCTTTAGCCCCTGAAGTATCCGTTCCCGCCTTTTCCACCGCATCCCGCGGGTGCCCCACCCCGCCCGCGCTTCGTCATTCCGAGCGGAGTCTTCGAAGCGAGGAATCCCTCTTCCTCTTAGTCTTCTCTTCTCTGTGAACTCTGCGTTAATTCTTAGCCTTTCTCTTCGCCTTTTTACTCTTCGCCGCGCTCTTCTTCCCCTTCTTCTCCATGCCTTTCCGAATCTTCTTCAATGCCGCCGTCAGCATGCTAAATCCCTTCTCCGCCGCCGGCCCTTCAACTCCCGCCAACTCCCAAATCTTCGCCACATTCCGGCGGTCATCTCCAAGATCATCAATCGGCGTCTCCAGCAAAAACGCCCGCCCCGCCAAGCCCTCCGGCTCCGCCGCCCCAAATCGCGGGTGCCGCAAAATCCTCGCAAACGCCGCCTCGCCGATCTTTCCTTTGCCGATATGCTCGTGCCGGTCCACGCGCCCGCCCAGCGGTATCTTCGAGTCGTTCACATGGAATACCGGCACATTCTCCAGCCCGATCGTCCGGTCAATCTGCCCGATGGTGTTCGCCAATCCTTCTTCGCTGCGAATGTCGTACCCCGCCGCGAACAGGTGCGCCGTATCCAGGCACGCCCCGCCATCCAAATCGCGCAGCCCGCGCACAATCTGCGCCACTTCTTCCAGCCGCGACCCCACCGCCGTGCCCATCCCCGCCGTGTTCTCAATCAATATCCGCAAATACCGCAGCGGCACCTGCCGTGCCGCCTGTTTCACACTCTCCACAATCGCCGCAATCGCCTGCTCCATCGACGATTCCCCGCGCGCCCCCGGGTGCACCACCAGAAAATCCGCGCCCAGCACCACCCCGCGCACCAACTCCTCATGAAACGCCTGGATCGATCGTGTCCGCAGCATCGGCTGCGTCGCCGCCAGGTTCACCAGGTAATTCGCATGAATCACCAGCGGCCCCAACCCCAACTCTTCACGCCGCGCGCGAAACGCCTTCGCATCCGACTCCGGAATGCGCGCTACCGCGCCCTGCCACATCCGCGGGCTCGCTGAAAAAATCTGTAGCGCGTTGCACCCCAGCTTCCTGGCCGATTCCAACGCGTTCAGGTAACTCCCCGCAATGGACGTGTGGATGCCAATCCGCAGGCTCCCGTCCGTCCACGCCGGTGGCGGCGGCTCGGGCTCCGGTTCCGGGCGGTACTCGTCATCCGGCTCAAATTGTGTGTTTTCGATGAGTGGAAATTCCGCCATTCCGCTACTTTCCCATTAAATTAATCCTTCATTCTACCACACCGCCCCTCTCGCTTTTGTAGCGGCCGCCTTCTGAGGTGGGCGCCTTCTCTTGGGTAGTCTTGGCTCCTCCGCTATTTCTTGGAGTGCGGCGGCTTGCCGCCGCTTTTACAACTGCATGCCCCGCCGACAAACTGTAATTCATCTCCCACCCACCGTCCCCTCCTCATGTCGCGCAGGGCGAGTCCGCGCTCTTTTCAGCCCGCCGCCTGCTGGCGGGAGCCCTGCCGCCTTTCTCTTCTGCTCGCCCCTGTGGCTCAGGCCTGAGGCCTTTTCTTGGGTTATCTGCCTCGTGCAGGCCCCGCCGGCCCCTGCCCCACCCCGTCGGGTTGTTCTCTGCGTAAGAGCCCTTCTCCTCGCCTTTTCCGAAAACTTAAAACTGATAACCGAAAACTTATTACTCTCCTCCCCCCCCCATTGCTACTTCGCTACAAGGTACCTTCGTACAGTAGTAGGAGACTCCCTCCCCGTGCTAGAAAGGTCAAAAGGATTAAAAAGGGGCATCTCGATGAAGAGACTACTTCTACTCCTAACCTGCGCCATCGTTCTGAGCACTGCGGCGCCTCTAGCCGCCTCATGCTTATCCGGTTGTTTCAGCAAGCCCCAATTAGTAGTATATGGGCATGCCGCGCCCAGCGTTTGCGAAAACCTTACGCGAGTTCCAGTCGATGTTCTCTACCGAAGAAGCTTGCCAGAAGTA
>Ga0208038_1000273_pt1 | contig 48490 bp, 37 predicted proteins | sample June2015DPH_16_1_FD_184714 | JGI IMG/M metagenome (GOLD analysis project Ga0208038, IMG submission 184714) | Peatland microbial communities from SPRUCE experiment site at the Marcell Experimental Forest, Minnesota, USA - June2015DPH_16_100... | ecosystem: Environmental > Terrestrial > Soil >...
GCGCTTTCCACATTCCCACCGCCCCGGCTGCGGCTGCTAGACTTTCTCAGAATCCAATCCAGAAAGGAGCTTTCCTCCGCCACCGTCCAGGCTCCCCTTTAGGCTCATCCTTCGATTGGAAAAGACTCTGGCGACCGAGAAATACGATAAAGAAGAATTCATCCCGGTGAAGTGCAATGTCGATCCCTGGATGCACCGCTATTTCGCAGTGCTCAAGACGTCGCACTACGACGTAAGCAAGGGCGGAGGGGACTTTAGGCTGCCGAACCTGCCTCCCGGCAGGTACACCATCACGGCCTGGCATGAGGACTACGGCACTCAGACTAAAGACGTCACCATCACCGGCAACGAAACCAAAGACGTCAGCTTCACCTTTAAGGCGAAGGCTTGCTGATTCACCGGCGGCGGAGAGGAACATCTCCGCCGCGCGGGCATCTGCATCCGCTAGGGTGATCATGTTCTACAAAAAGTGCAGCCAGGCCGGCGAGCAAAGTAACTCCGAGCGCAAGGCCGACCGTGGGCCCGACAGGGGCTGGTAACGGCTTTCACCGGCACCTAGTCCCGTGTCCTCTCATTTGGAGCGGTCCGTTTTGTAAGACGCGACTACAGCCTGAAAACCTTGCCCAGAGCGGGATTTCATTCACAAATGGGAATGTTGCGCCAGTTAACGAGCCTGTCCCGCAGGAACGGACTTGATGTCAAACTTACAGGTGATAGAATCGCTTCATGGCAAATACACTAATTGAGTCCGTAGTTAAACAACTCAAGCAGGAACGCGCGCGGCTTGAGAATGAACTCCACCGCGTAACAACCGCCCTGACTACCTTCGGGAAAGTCTACATGCACGGGAACAAACCTGGACGTGTTGCAACTCCCAAGAAGCGAACGATCTCGGCCGCAGGACGCAAGAGAATCGCAGCCGCGCAGAGGGCGCGATGGGCAAGGGTTAGGGCAGCCAAGAAATAAGTACGCCGATTTTCCGCCCACGAGGCGGAAAATCGGATCCACCCGCTTAGACGCGCCCAGCGTGGGGCGCGTCAGTTGGGGAGATCCCTCACCACTGCGGCCACAAACTCGGTAAACTCCTGGACGTCGTCGGCGGTCGTGTCGAACGAGCACATCCACCGCACCACCGACTCTTCTTCGCTCCACACATAGAAGAAGTACCGCTCCTGTATCTTCTTAACCGCTTCCCGCGGAATTTGCGCAAACACGCCGTTTGCCTCCACGGGATACACAATTTTGACTCGCGGAATCTTCTTCACTTCCTGTTCCAGCAGTTGCGCCATACAGTTCGCGTGTTCCGCATTCCGCCGCCAGAGATCGTTTGTCAGCAGCGCCTCCATCTGCGCCGACATGTAGCGCATCTTCGACGCCAGCTGCATTCCCTGCTTGCGCACAAACGAAAAATCCTCCGCCAATACCGGACGAAAGAACACCACCGCCTCCACGCCCATCAACCCGTTCTTCGTCCCGCCAAAGGAAAGCACATCCACTCCCAAATCGCGCGTCGCCTGACGCAGGGTCAGCCGCTGCGCCGCCGCGGCGTTTGAAATCCGCGCCCCATCCATGTGCAAAAACATTTTGCGCTCGTGGGCAAACCGCGCCAGCGCTTCGATTTCCGCCGGCTTGTACACTGTTCCCATTTCGGTCGATTGCGTAATCGAAATCACCCGCGGCTGCACGTGATGCTGGTCTCCAATTCCGTGATACGCTCGCGCCACCGTTTCCACCGTCAACTTCCCGTCCGGCGCTCCGAGAGGCACCAGTTTGCAGCCCGCAAATTTTTCCGGCGCGCCACATTCGTCCGTATAAATATGAGAAAGCTCCGGACACAGCACCGCATGGAACGGCCGCGTCAGCGCCTGCAAACTCAGCACATTCGCCGCCGTCCCATTGAAAACAAAAAAGACCGCCACGTCGGCTCCAAACTGCGTGCGGAATTTTTCCACCGCCGATTCCGTGTGCGGATCGTCCCCATACCCCACCACATGCCCCTCGTTAGCGCGCCGTATCGCCTCCAGCACCTCGGGGTGCACTACCGCATTGTTGTCGCTCGCAAAACTTCGGCTCGGGTTCATGACAAAACAATTTAACAGAAGCGAAAATTCTTCGGAGCCTCCCTTTCCTATCCGCGAATCTATATTTATGATCTAGTGTTGTGCTGTAATCGGCCGGTCGCGACCAAGGCGCGAGGAATCAGGCTCACAGTAACCTGGTCTGGTGCCCGGCAAGTTCGCAGTATGAATCAACACTGTCATCCTGAGCGAAGCGAAGGACCTATGTATTTGAATTCGCTATGCACGAGATCCTTCGCTTCGCTCGGGATGACAACCCAAACTTATGCCGCGTATTTTCGGGACAGGACAATGGGGGCAGCCCCAGAGGTACTTGTTTTTTTTTTCGCAGGCCGAGGAATATCGTTAAGAGCGCTCATATGTCTCGATTCTTTGCAAAGACGCCATCTTTAATCCTGTCGGGGATTCTGCCCGGCGCTCTTCTGGCCGCGCTCCTTCTCACGACCGCCTGCAGCAACAGCAAAGCGGCCAGGGATGCGGCCCCGCAGGCCATGCCGGTCAAAGTCCAAACGGCGAAGGCGCAAAGAGTCGATGACACCACCGACTACGTCGCCACCTTGAAATCCCGCGACTCCGCTGTGGTCATGCCGCAGGTCGAAGGCATCATTACGCAGATTTTCGTCCACTCCGGCGAACTTGTTGCATCCGGGGCTCCCATGATGCAGATCGATCCGGCCAAGCAGCAGGCGACGGTCAAAAGTCAGGATGACGCCCGCGCCGCCCAAGTCGCGCAGGTCAAATGGGCGCAACAGAATTACGAGCGCGTCAGCGGCCTTGCCAGTGCCGGCGTAGTCAGTAAGCAGGATCTCGACCAGGCGCGCGCAACCATCGACGCTGCCCAAGCGCAACTGCACTCCCTTGAGGCTCAGGTTAGCGAGCAGCAGGTCCAGTTGCACTACTACCAGGTAGTCGCCCCGCGTGCCGGAATCGTCGGTGATGTTCCCGTCCGCGTTGGCGACCGCGTCGTCACCACCACCACGCTCACCACCGTCGACCGTCCCGGCAGCCTCGAAGCTTACATCTATATTCCCATCGAGAAATCTGCCCAGCTGAAGATGAATCTTCCCGTCCAGATTGTCGACGCTTCAGGAAACTCGCTTGCCGCCAGCCGCGTTACGTTCATCTCGCCGCAGGTGGACACCGCGACGCAAACCGTGCTCGTCAAAGCCCAGATCGCAAACTCGAGCGACAGCCTGCGCACCGCCCAGTTCATCCGCGCTCGCGTGGTCTGGGGCAGCCAGGAAAAGCCCGTTGTTCCGGTCGTAGCCGTGTCGCGAATCGGCGGCCTCTATTTCGCTTTTGTTGCTGAGCCTGATGGGAAGGGTGGATACGTGGTCCACCAGAAGCCGCTCCAGATCGGCCAAATCGTCGGCAACGACTATGTCGTCCTCGGCGGCGTAAAACCGGGAGACAAAGTCGTTGTCTCCGGCACCCAGTTTCTAATCGATGGCGTACCCGTAGTCCCGCAGGAAAGCAGCAGCTAGGCACCGGGTGATCGGATGATCGAACTTCCGATCACCCGATGACCCGATCAACCGATGACATCGGCTCTGCTCAGGGTCAGGATGAGAACGAACACTTATGGTCGACTTTTTTATTCATCGCCCGGTATTCTCCACCGTCTGCGCCCTGCTCATAATTCTCGCCGGCGCCGTCTGCATTCCTACCCTGCCCATCGCGCAATTCCCAAACCTCGCGCCGCCGCAGGTTGGTGTCGTCGCCGTCTATACCGGAGCCAGCGCCCAGACCGTCGAGTCGGCCGTCACCACGCCGCTCGAGCAGCAGATCAACGGCGCCGAGGGCATGAAGTACATCACCTCCTTGAGCGACAACAACGGCGTCAGCCAGATCACCGCGACCTTCGATCTCAACCGCGATCCCGACCTCGCCGCCGTTGACATGGAGAACCGCGTCAACACAGCTTCTGGACGGCTTCCCGCCGCGGTCAAGCAGGTCGGAGTTAGCGTCGCCAAGACTTCGGAGAACTTCGTCTTCGCCGCCGCTGTCTTTTCGCCCGACAATCGTTACTCCACGCTCTTCATGAGCAATTACCTCGATGTCTACGTCCGCGACAGCCTGAAGCGCGTGCCCGGCGTGGCCGACGTCATGATCTTCGGCGAGCGCAAATATTCCATGCGCCTGTGGCTCGATCCCGTGCGCATGGCAAGCCGCTCCCTTACCGCCGACGACGTGGTCAACGCTCTCGGAGAACAAAACGTCGAAGTCGCCGCCGGACAAGTCGGCTCCCAGCCCTCCATGCCCGGCCAGCAGTTTCAGATCAGCGTGCGCGCCGTCGGCCGCCTTTCCGAAGCCGCTCAGTTCGATAACATCATTCTCAAGAGCAACTCCGATGGCACTCTTGTCCGCCTGCGCGACGTCGGTCACTCCGAACTCGGCGCCGAAGATTACAGTTCCATCCTGGAGTACAACGGGCGCGAATCCGTTGGTATCGCCATCACCCAGCTCTCCACTGCCAACGCCCTCGATGTGGACCGCCGCTGCATCGCCGAACTCAACCGCCTCGCCAAGCGTTTCCCGCCCGGCATGAAGTATGAGCTTGCCTTCGATACCACCGATGCGGTCGGCGAATCCATTCGCGACGTGGTCACGACCCTCGGCCAGGCCATCTTCCTCGTCATCCTTGTCATCTTCATTTTCCTCGAAGAATGGCGCTCCACCATCATCCCGGCAGTGACGATCCCGGTCTCGCTCATCGGAACTTTCGCCTTCGTCAAGCTGCTCGGCTTCTCCATCAACACACTCACGCTCTTCGGCATTACGCTCGCCACCGGCCTTGTGGTCGACGACGCCATCGTCGTCATTGAAAACATCGAGCGCCACCTCCAGGAAGGCGAGACCAATCCGGTCAAAGCCGCGTCCGACGCCATGAGGGAAGTCACCGGCGCGGTCATCGCCACTTCGCTGGTGCTGGTGGCTGTCTTCGTGCCGGTCGCGTTTTTCCCCGGCACGACCGGCATTCTGTTCCGCCAATTCGCGCTGACCATCGCCTTCTCGATTTCGATCTCCGCCTTCAACGCGCTGACTCTTACGCCCTCGCTCTCCGCGCTCCTGCTCGGCCGCGAGCACGGCGAAAAGAGTTGGTTATTCAAGCGCGTCGACCGCTTCCTGGCCGCGCTTACCAAGGGCTATGTTCGCGCCCTCCGCGCTTTTCTGCGTTTCGAAGCCGTTGCCTTGGTCCTGTTTGTCGCCGGTCTCGGCCTCGCTTACTTCGTCTTCCGGCACGTGCCTCAAGCCTTTGTCCCCACCGAAGATCAGGGATATCTCTTCGTCGTTATCCAGGCTCCCACCGGAGCTTCGCTGGAATATACGCGCAACATCACCGAGCAAGTGGGCGCCGTCGCCAGAAGTTTCCCTGAAATCGACCGCACCTTCTCGGTTGCCGGCTTCAGCTTCGGAGGCAGCGCGCCCAACGTCGGCATGGTCTTCCTGAACCTCCGGCCGTACGCGCAGCGTAAGGGCCCCGAGCACACCGCCTCCGCAGTCGTCAATCGGCTTCGCGGCCCGTTCTTCGGAATTTCCGGCGCCATCGTCGTCCCCTTCGAAGCGCCCGCCGTGCAAGGGCTCGGAACGTTTGGCGGATTCCAGTACGAACTCCTCGATCAAGGCGCTCACACGCTTCAGGATCTGGACAAAACCACCCACGATCTCACTCGCGCCGGCGCCGAGCGCAAGGAAAAAGACATCACCGGACTTTTCACCACTTACACCGCCAGCGATCCGCAGTATGTCATCACCATCGATCGCGAAAAGGCCAAGAGCCTGCACATTCCGCTCAGCCAGATCACCGACACGCTCAGCGTTTACGTGGGTTCAGCCTACATCAACGATTTCGATTTCAATAACCGCTCTTACCGTGTCTATGTACAGGCCGACAAGCAATTCCGCTCGCATCCGCAGGACATCGGGCAGTACTACGTCCGCTCCGATTCCGGCGCCATGGTGCCGCTGGAGAATTTAGTTAGCATCAGCCAGACCGCTGCGCCCCAGGTCATCAGCCACTACAATCTTTTCCGCTCGGCGGAAATCACCGGCTCCGCTGCGCCCGGCTTCAGCTCCGGACAGGCCATTGACGCCATGCAGCAGCTCTCCGCGAAAGTCCTGCCGCAGGGCTACACCTACGAATGGTCGGGAATTTCGCTCGAAGAGCTGGCATCGGGATCGACTACGCTCATCCTCTTCGGCTTGGGAACGCTGGTCGTCTATTTGACGCTTTCGGCGCAGTATGAGAGCTTCGTGCTGCCCTTCATTATTCTGCTCGCCGTGCCCATGGCGTTGCTCGGCGCGCTTTCCGCGCAATGGATCCGCAGCCAGCAGAATGATGTTTACTGCCAGGTGGGGCTTGTCATGCTCGTCGGCCTGGCTTCGAAAAACGCCATCCTGATCGTGGAATTCGCCGAGCAGTTGCGCGCCCGCGGCATGACCGTTCTCGAAGCTGCCGTCCAAGCCGCCCGCATCCGGCTGCGCCCGATTCTCATGACGTCATTTGCCTTTATCCTCGGCGTTGTCCCCTTGGTGACTGCCCACGGCGCCGGAGAGAACGGGCGCCACTCCGTAGGCACCACCGTATTCGGCGGCATGATCATGAGCACGATCCTCAATTTGTTCTTTATCCCCGTGCTTTACCTCTTGATCGAAGGCTTCCGAGAGCGCCGTCGCAAACCCAAAGCCGCCTAAGCAAGTGTCAGCTCAGGGTGCCCCACGTCTCGCGGTTTTCGAGACGCGGGCCGCCAGAAAAAGCATCCGCTCGGCTCTTTCCAGCGTCTTAATAGTGTCAGAAATCTCACTATGTTGTAAGAAGTCTTGCGTGAGGTTAAACAAATGAAGAAATCACTGCTCGCAGTCCTCGCTCTCCCACTGATTTTCTCGATGGCGGCCCTCGCCAGTCCCGCCATCCAGGACAACCAACCAACTGGCGCGCTCAGTCAGAGGAGCATCGATCGCATCATCAAGGAAGTCCGTCATGAACTCGTGATGCTTCCTTACTACGGCGTCTTCGACAACCTCTCCTACAAGGTCGACGCCGACGGCACCGTGACCCTGCTCGGCCAGGTCTCGCGTCCCACGCTCAAGTCCGACGCCGAAAACGTGGTCAAGCGCATTGAAGGTGTCGAGAAGGTCGTCAACAACATCGAGGTCTTGCCCACTTCCTTCAGCGACGACCGCATCCGCCGCGCGGCCTATCGTGCCATCTACGGCAACAGCGCTCTAAGCGAGTACCAGGTGCGCGCCGTTCCGCCTATTCACATCATCGTCAAGAACGGAAACATCACGCTCGAAGGCGTAGTGGCCCGCCAGATGGACAAGCAAATCGCCGGCATGCAGGCGAACAGCGTCCACGGCGCATTCTCAGTGACCAACAACCTTGTAGTCGAAGAACCAGAAAAGAAAGACGACAAGAAAAAATAATTCCGTGAGTGGCGCCTTTCACGATTTGCCATCCTGAGCGAACCGGGGCCCTAGCGCGCCCGCTTTTGGCGCGATGGGGTGGGGGAGCGAAGGACCTATGGATTTGAATCCGCTCGGCACGAGATCCTTCGCTTCGCTCAGGATGACATCCCAAACTTATGTCGCGAATTTGCGGGACACGATACTGGCTTTGCTTCTTTAACTTCTCGCCTCGCCCGGCACTCGCACCCGAATCGTCTGCGGGACGGCGCGCAGTTTCCCGAGCAACTGTTCATCGCAAGCCCGATTGATGTCGTAAATCGCATAGCCAAGCGGCCCGCGAGTATCCAGCACTTGCCGGTCAATATTGATCCCGCGATCCGCCAGAATATCGTTAATCGCCCGCAAGATTCCCGGCACATTGTGGTGGATGTGCATCAGCCTGTGCGATCCCGGCTCATAATCCAGATGACAATGCGGCAGGTTCACGCTCAGCAGCGAATCCCCGCTCTTGAAATAATCGATCATCCGCGCCGAAACAAACTGGCCGATATTCTGCTGCGCTTCCTCCGTGCTGCCGCCGACATGGGGAGTCAAAATCACATTGGCCAGCCCTCTTAGCGGGCTTGAAAACGCGCCGCCACTCTCCGGTTCCTGCGGAAACACATCCACCGCCGCCCCACCGAGCTTTCCGTTCTTCAAATGCCGGGCCAGCGCCTCATGATCCACCACAAACCCGCGGCTCAAATTAATCAGGCACGCTCCATCTTTCATTCCGCGGAGCTCGTCTTCCCCAAACAAATTCTGGTTCTGCGCCTTCCCATCCACATGCAAAGTGATCACGTCGGAAGTTTCCAGCAATTCGCGAAAGCTCACCGGGCGGGCATTCCCGCGCGCCAGCACATGCGCCACATCGTGAAATACCACCCGCATGCCCATCGCCTCGGCCAGATCCGATACCTGCGACCCAATCTTGCCGTAGCCCACAATCCCCAGCGTCAGCCCGCGTACTTCGTGCGATCCCGCCGACGATTTATTCCACACCCCGCCGTGCAATTGCGTGCTCGCCTCAAACGTCCGCCGCAGCAGCAGGATGATCTCTCCCATCGCCAACTCGGCCACCGAACGGCTGTTCGAATGCGGATCGTTAAACACCCCAATCCCCCGATCGCTCGAAGCCGCGCGATCGATCTTGTCCACGCCAATGCAGAACGCACCCACCGACACCAGTTCCGGAGCCGCATCCAAGACCGCCGCTGTGATGTGGCTCTTCGAACGGACGCCTAAAATCGAGGTTCCGCGCACCTTCTCGATCAGCTCGCGCTCGTCAAGCGCTCCCTTCAGCGACTCGACGGTGAACCCCGCCTCTTCAAACTGCGAAGCCGCCACCCCACTGATGTTCTCCAGCAATAGAACCTTCAAAGACCCTCCCGGACTCGTGAAGAGTTAGCTTGAATTATAAAGACAATCAGTGCGGCGCGGACATTTCTGCTCGATGGCCCTGATTCCGAAGAATTCCCCTGTGTCCTCGGAGCCTGCCCTGAGCGAAGCCGAAGGGTCCCCTGCGGTTCAGGTTTTCGCCGGCTGCAACCCGCACTCTCTCCAGTGCGTTCCCCCGTGTCCCGCCAAAGTGATCGCACTTGGGCATTGAATCTTTCCGCTTTGCCCGGTCATCCAAAAGACTCTGGAGGAAATGAAAAAATGCCGCATGAACTGCCCCCGCTGCCGTACGATTACACGGCGCTTGAACCCACCATCGACGAAAAGACGATGCACCTGCATCACGACATGCACCACGCCGCTTACGTCAAGAACCTGAACGCGGCACTCGACAAGCATCCTGAGCTCCACAAGAAAAGTGCGGAAGATCTCATCCGCGACCTGAGCGCTGTCCCCGAAGACATCCGCGGCGCCGTCCGCAACAATGGCGGCGGCCACGTCAACCACACCATGTTCTGGAACATCATGAAGCCCCACGGCGGAGGCGATCCCACCGGCCCCATCGCCGACGTGATCAAGAAAACTTTTGGCGACTTCAAAACCTTCCAGGAAAAATTCAACGCCGCCGGTGTAGGCCAGTTCGGCAGCGGATGGGTGTGGCTGGCCGGAGACTCAAAAGGCGAAGTGAAAATCCTCTCCACGCCCAACCAGGACAGCCCGCTCTCCCAAGGCCTCCATCCCATCTTCGGTAACGACGTCTGGGAGCACGCCTACTATCTCAAGTACAACAATCGCCGCCCCGAATACTTGCAAGCCTGGTGGAACGTAGTCAACTGGGAAGAAATCAACAAGCGCTACCAATCTTCACTGAAGAAGTAAGAAGTGATCGTGTGGCGCGGACACTCCTGTCCGCGCCGCTTGCCTCACAGCGTAAGATAAATTGCAGATCGCTCGCAGTCTCGCTGTTTGGAGGTCGCCATGCGCAAGCCCGCGCTAGCTCTTACCCTGTTCCTCCTTGTTTCATTCCTTTCCTCGGCGCAAGAAACCAAGCCAGCTCCCAGGACGACCTACAGCCCCGTTCCCGTGAATGCCGCCCGAGAGCCCAACCCGGTGAAGTCCACTCCCGAGTCCATCGCTGAAGGCAAGAAGATCTACGGTTACGATTGCGCTCAGTGTCATGGCGACACCGGCCAGAGCAAAACCGATGTTGCCAAGAAGTTGGAGATCCCCGACCTCACCAATCCCGCGCTTCTCAAAAACCGCACCGACGGCGAACTCTTCTATATCCTCAAGAATGGCCACGGCGGCATGCCTTCCGAAGGCGATCGCGTCAAGCCCGAGCAACTCTGGGATCTGGTCAACTACGTCCGATCATTGGCCAGGAAGCAACCCACCGCCGCGCACTAAATACACCGCCAGATCCTTCGCCGACACCCGCCATCCCTGTCTTGACACCCGCTCCCGCCCCGGTTTCACGACCGGGGCTTTTTTCCCTTCGCGTGACGCTGCGTGTCCTTGCTGGATTCTTGGTCGCGTTCCCTCCGTGGTGAAAACAGTCCTTCGCTTCTGCAATCGTTCCGAACCCACTGGCAACTGGGTACCGCCAACTGTTCTTAACCTGTGCACCCCTTGTGCAAATTCCGGTCGCCGGGCGCGGCAGCGTCCCACGCAATTTTCTGCGCACCGCTCAAACCCCGCCGCTCGTATGCCAACCGCAGTTACCCTCGACGCATGCTTGATGCGCATTCATTCCATCCAATCCGCGCCCGAAAATTCCACCGTTGCACAATTCTTATGGTATTGACCCGCTCTCTTTGTGCGCGTACAGTCACTCCACTTTGAAAACAAGTATCCGCCGAGCGGCGACCGTGCTCGGCCAAAGCGTCAAAGCTAGAAACGAACATCAGCCCTGCCGAAGGGTGAAAGAAAGCACTTATGAATCTGGAAAGCCAATGGACCGTTTACCGCACCCGTTTCCTGGTGCGTGCTCGTCAACTCACCGAACCACTCGTCTTTACCGACGCTCTCGGCCGCGAACAATCCGGCCAGCCCGGCGACTATCTTGTCGAGTCCTCGGATGGCATAAGACGGATCACCACCCAAACGCTCTTCGAAGACATCTACGTGCCTCTCGCACCCACGCCTTTTCGTTCAACGGCCCGAAGAGTTCAAACCGGAGTTTCAAGCGACGGAGCGCGAGTCGTCCTCGCCCGGCCCCTGGCTCGCGCCTCACCGGAACATCGCACCCGTGCCACCGCCTGAACAGATCGAAGAATAGTACCCAGTGGCCAGGGTGCCCCACGTCTCGCGGTTTTCGAGACGTGGGCCGCGGGGCAACCAGCCAATCTCCAACTCAGTGCCCTTACCACTTTCGGGCTACAAGATATGGTGTTTCCCCCTTGACAGGCACTATATACGGGAGTACGTTAATCATCCCAAGCACTTTTTGCAGATCCCCTCTACAAGGGGGGCTACGAGCGTAGACAAAAGGGGCGAGACTCAAAGTTGAGGTGACTTCGCGCCTTCCCCTTCACGGGAAACCATCCCTCCGGAGTGGATGGAAATCAGCGGTGACTTCCCCCGGTCTGGTCCTGCTAGGCATCCTCTCCGGGGGGATTCATAAATGGTTCTGGGTAGGTTTTTGCGAAGCGTCGGTTTCAACTCTGAAACCATGAAACTTTGAAACCTGTTACTTATGCTTTTTGCCATCATCTAATTAGGAGAAGGAAATGCCCGAAGTGCGCGATCAAATCAAAACTCAAGCCGCTGCCAGCAATAATAAGAAGAAGGTCCCCGGCCTCACCTTCCGCCGTTTTTTCACCAAGTCCGGCGTCTCCCCATACTCCGAAGTCGAGTGGGAACTCCGCGACGCTCAGATCACCGATTCCCAAGGAGGCATGATCTTCGAGCAGAAAAATGTCGAGGTCCCCAAAGATTGGTCCATGACCGCGACCAACATTGTCGCCTCGAAATATCTCCACGGACAGATCGGCACCGATGAGCGCGAAACCGGCGTGCGTCAACTGGTCGCCCGCGTCGCCGAAACCATTCGCGACTGGGGCATGAATGACGGATACTTCCGCTCCTCCGAAGACGCCGCCACCTTCCACGACGAGCTCGTGCACCTGCTCATCCGCCAGTACGCGGCCTTCAACTCGCCCGTCTGGTTCAACGTCGGCTGCGAGCGCGTCGAACCGAAATCCGACGCCACAAACTGGCATTGGAACTTCACCACGCAGCAAGTGGAATTCGGCGTCACCGGATACTCGCGCCCGCAGTGCTCGGCCTGCTTCATCAACTCCGTGCACGACTCGCTCGATTCCATTCTCACCCTGGCTAAGACCGAAGGCATGCTCTTCAAGTGGGGATCCGGCACGGGCACCAATCTCTCTCCGCTCCGTTCCTCCACCGAAGTTCTAAGTGGCGGCGGCACCGCCAGCGGCCCACTCAGCTTCATGAAAGGTTTCGACGCCTTCGCCGGCGTCATCAAGTCCGGAGGCAAGACTCGCCGCGCCGCCAAGATGGTCATCCTCAACATCGACCATCCCGACATCGTCGAATTCATCGACTGCAAATCCAAAGAAGAAGCCAAAGCCCACGCGCTCGTATTGCAGGGTTACGACGGATCGCATCCCGACTCCGACGCCTACAGCTCCATCTTCTTCCAGAACGCCAACAACTCCGTCCGAGTAACTGACGATTTCATGGTAGCCGTAATGCGCGATACCGATTTTTCCACCCGCGCCATCGTTGACGGCCGCATCGTCAACACCTACAAAGCCAAAGACCTGCTCCAGAAAATTTCCGAAGCCACATGGCAATGCGGAGATCCCGGCATGCAGTACGACACCACCGTTAACCGCTGGCATACTTCGAAAAACACGGCGCGCATCAACGCGAGCAATCCCTGCAGCGAGTACATGTTCCTCGATGACTCTGCCTGCAACCTAGCCAGCCTGAACCTGCTCAAGTTCGCGCCCAACGGCACTTTTGACCTGGAAGCCTATCGTCATGCCGTGGACGTGGTAATCACCGCCCAGGAAATCTTAGTGGACAACGCCGGATATCCAACCGAACTTATCGCCAAGAACTCGCACGACTATCGCCCGCTCGGTCTGGGTTATGCGAACTTAGGCGCCCTCTTAATGGCCGCCGGACTTCCTTACGACTCCGATGCGGGACGCGACTACGCCGCCTGCGTGACCGCCATCATGTGCGGCGAAGCGTATCTCCAGTCCTCGCGCATAGCCGAACTCTGCGAGCCGCTCGGTCCCATCACCGGCACGGTCCAAACTCGCCTCGGAGTAACCACCGCAGAAAACATGCCCGGAGCCGCCTGCCCCGGCTGGTACATCAATCGCGAGCCGTTCTTAGACGTCATAAGAATGCACCGCGCCAGCGTCAATAACATTGGCACTAACAACGGCCACGGAGGGACGGCCGCCCCCGGCCGTCCAGCGGAGCGCAGCTCGGCTGCCGCCCAACTGCCCGAGCTGATCGAAGCCTCGAAGCATTGCTGGGACGAAGCTCTTTCCCACGGCGAAAAGCATGGCTACCGCAACTCCCAAGTAACAGTTCTAGCTCCAACCGGCACGATCGGCTTCATGATGGACTGCGATACGACTGGCATCGAACCGGACTTGGCGCTCATCAAGTACAAGAAACTTGTCGGCGGCGGCATGATCAAGATTGTGAACAACACCGTCCCCAGCGCGCTCTTCAAGCTCGGCTACACCCATGAGCAGACTGACGCGATTGTTTCTTACGTCGATGCTACCGGGACGATCGAAGGCGCGCCGCATGTTAAAGATGAGCATCTCGCGGTGTTTGATTGCTCGTTCAAGCCGGCTAAGGGCACGCGTTCCATTCACTACATGGGACATCTTAAGATGATGGCCGCTGCCCAGCCTTTCATTTCGGGAGCTATCTCTAAGACTGTTAACTTGCCGAACGCCGCTTCGGTTGACGATATTTCGGAGGCTTACATTCAGGCCTGGAAATTGGGGCTGAAGGCTGTCGCTATTTATCGCGATGGATGCAAGCAGTCGCAGCCGCTTTCTGCGGCGGGAACGAAAACCGCGAACTCTACCAAGGACGACGCGGCTCGGAACGCAGCGGCCACGGCGGCTGCCGAAGAAGACAACCTCGACGCTCCGCCGCGCGCCGTCCGCCACAAGCTCAAAGAAGAGCGCATGTCGGTTACGCACAAGTTCAACATCGGAGGCCACGAAGGCTACATCATCGTCGGCCTGTATCCCGACGGCGAACCCGGCGAGATCTTCATCAAGATGGCGAAAGAAGGCTCGACCGTGTCGGGGCTCATGGACAGCTTTGCGCTGGCCGTCTCGATCGCGCTGCAGCACGGAGTGCCGCTGAAGCTCTTCTGCGAAAAATTCGCGCACACTCGCTTTGAGCCCAGCGGCTGGTCGAGCCATCCTGAGATCGGCTATGCCAAGTCGATCATGGACTACATCTTCCGCTGGCTGCACCTGCGCTTCCTGAGTGGACAGCAGCAGATGCTGTTCGACAACCTGCGCCCGCGCGCGCTGGGCACGCCCGCTCCGGAAGGTGTCGGCGATCTGAACGGCTCCATTGGTTCCGGCCCAGTGAGTTCGCTGACACCTGAGACCCGTCCCGGCTCTGTTCATGCGGCCGACGCGCTCGCCGGCATGATCGACATGGGCGACGCTCCCAGTTGCTCGTTCTGCGGATCGATCATGGTCCGCAACGGCAGTTGCTACAAGTGCATGAGCTGCGGCAGCACGAGCGGATGTAGCTGAACGTGTGGCGCGGGCGCCCTCGCCCGCGAGCCTTTGCTCAGGGTGAGGGGCGGGCGTCTCGCCCGTCCAAGCGGAGCGAAGCTCCGCAGAGAACTTTTCGGCACGGAAGGTCGTATCAGTCGGCCATGAACGGGGAGCGGCGACGATATTGCAAGGTATTAGTGCAGACTTGGAGCACAGAAAAAAGCCATGAGCACTTTAATTGAGAGTCTGCACGAACCGACCGGCTGCGATTGGGCTGACAATGAACCCGGCGCGATCAAAGAGCTGCAAGAATTGAACGAGTCTTACCGGCGCAGCCGCTGGCCCGCGGAGTACTCGAACACAACCCACACATTGCGTTGTGGCGACGCTCGCGACCTGTCGTTTATTCCAAATGAAAGCATTCACCTTGTAGTTACCTCTCCACCGTACTGGACGCTAAAAGAATATCCGCCACACGAACACCAACTTGGAGCCATCGAAGACTACGAGAGCTTCCTAGCTGAGCTCGACAAGGCTTGGAAGGAATGTGCCAGGGTCCTAGCGCCTGGTGGGCGGATCTGCTGCGTCGTCGGTGACGTTTGCATTTCCCGAAAGAAGGCAGGACGGCACTACGTAATGCCGCTGCATGCCGACTTAATGGTCCGAGTTCGAAACTTCGGCCTGGACTCGCTGACGCCTATCCTCTGGTTCAAGATCGCAAACGGTGTGACGGAAGTCGAAGGGAACGGTGCCGGGTTCTACGGCAAACCTTACCAGCCAGGGGCTATCGTTAAGAATGATTTTGAGTATCTGCTCTTCTTCCGCAAAGGCAGCTCATACAGATCGCCGTCCCTGATTCAGAAGGCCCTCTCGATGCTCTCAAAGGATGAAATGAAGTCGTGGCTTCGTACCGCATGGACGGACATTAAGGGGCACTCGACTAAGAAAGGACACCCTGCCCCCTATCCGGTTGAGCTCGCAGAGCGCCTCATTCGCTTGTTCTCGTTTGCTGGGGACACAGTTCTAGATCCGTTCGTTGGCACCGGCACGACCTGCGTAGCCGCCATGAACACGGGCCGCAGCAGCATCGGGGTCGAAATTGACAGTGAATTCGTCCGGTTAGCGCGAGAAAGACTACGGAAAGCGGCACTTTCCAGAAGAGAACCCCATTTGTTTGATGTGAAAGTGAATGTACAATCGCGATAGATGATCGCCGAGAAATACGGTCTCCTAAAAGCGTTCCGTAGTCTCTTTGAGGGCGCCCAATACCTTCACAGAGATTCCAGCTTAGGGGACTGGGTCGCGAGTTATTTGTACGAGGACCTATACAAGCTTCGCAAGTCCAGCAGGTTGTACAAACGCATCGCCGCTGGCGTCAGAGTACTCAACACACAAAACCGGACTGTAGGCATCGCCCGCAGACGGGGAGACGGCACTTTCGGAGAGTTGGTTCCGGCCGGGACTGCGATTCGAGAGGAAGGACTGGCCGTGGCTCGGGGGCCCGTAGCCACGATCGAGATTGGAGTCGAGACAAAGATCCTCGCCAAGGCGATGATCAAGCAGATCGACAGGGTCGTCGGCGACCTGGTGAGGCAAACTGAGGAGTTCAAGAGACGAGGCGGTAACCCCATCTGCATCGGGATTGTGGGCGTTAATTTCTCGGAAGTCTACACGTCATACGAAGGGGAACGGGCGTTTTTGACCGACGGCCGAAGATACAAGCATCCGATTCAAGAAGCTCGTGAGGCCATTTCTCGTCTCGAACAGCGTGCACGGCCCAGCTTCGACGAGTCCCTGATCCTGAAATTTGTTGCAACCAATACGCCTCCGCATCCATTCTCGTGGGTTGACGAGCAGAAGGTAGTACTCGAGTATTCTGCATTACTGACGCGCGTCTCTAGGGAATACGACCGCCGTTTTGCATAGCCGGACATCCAATCCTCTCGAGCCTTTCGAAAGGCGGGATTGCACGTGCCTGTTCCGGCTGGGATCTTTGCGAACTCTTAGCTGGCGGGTGGATTGGCACGCGGGCGGGGGTGCCGCGCCACACGTCGCAAACCCGTGGAAGTTTCGGCACAGCTCGAATGACGCGACAGTGGAATCCCGCTCATCGCAAAGTGCGCGATGAGTGGGGCGTCAAATTCTGCAATCCGACTTCTGACCTCTGCCATCACTCCCATCCGTGTCCCGCATCACAGACTTCCATTTCGCCCCTTGCGATAATATTTTCCTGATTGGGGCAGTGAAGAGGTATGTCCGTCGCCAAGGCGGCTCCCGAAACTGCCCCAAAACCATTTTCAGCGCTCTTTGATAAGCTAAGTCCTTATTCCGGAATACTTTCCATATAAGTCCTTTTCGCTCTAGACTTTGGAAGATTTCAACAGCCTAACCCTATGATTCCAAAAGACCCCGGGGGGAGGGGGGTACCCACCCTACTAACTGGTTATTACATTCAGAGTTAATAGACAGGAATCACAGAGATAAAACGGCTTGCGGTATAGTGACTGCGGAAATGAGCGCCCTTCAACGATCCCTTCTCGTGCTGACCCTGTTGCTCGCGGCGAGTCTCGCGCACGCTGGTTCCTACCAATACTTTCGCATCGGAAGCAAGAACGACGTCCAGACCAAGCCCGTTGCCGGCATTGCCATGATGGGGGGCGGCGGCGATCTTGACGAAGCGTTTCGCTGGCTTTGCCAGAAGGGCAACGGGGGTGACTTCCTGATCCTGCGCGCGACCGGGAGCGACGATTACAACTCCTACGTCAACGGATTGTGCAAGCTGAACTCGGTGGCAACGCTCATTATTCCCGATCGCCAGGCCGCACAGGATCCAGCGGTGGCGGAGATTATTCGCCAGGCGGAAGTGGTATTCATTGCTGGCGGCGATCAGGCCAACTACATCCGCGGCTGGAAAGGTACTCCGGTGCAGGAAGCGATCAATGCGAATGTCGCCACCGGCAAGCCAATCGGCGGAACCAGCGCCGGCCTCGCCGTGCTGGGTGAATTTGTTTACGGCGATCTTGAAGACAAGCCCGACGACAACGCCCTCGCTTCCACCGATGTTCTGCCCAATCCTTACTTCGAGCGGGTAACGCTGATTCGAGGATTTCTAAAGATTCCACACCTGGAGAACCTGCTGACCGATTCGCACTTCGCGAAGCGTGACCGCATGGGCCGCACTCTGGGTTTTCTCGCCCGCATCATGCAAGATGGATGGTCCAAAACTCCACGTGAAGCTGCGATTGACGAGAAATCGGCGGTGTTGGTCGAGCCGGATGGAAAAGGAACCGTAGTGGGAAACGGGCAAGGCGCATACTTTCTCCGGCCCACGCGTCGGCCCGATGTTTGCAAGAATGGGCAGCCTCTCACATTCCGGAAAATCAGCGTCTATCGAGTTCCCGCGGGCGGACACTTCGATCTCGCGTCGTGGACCGGCGATGGCGGAATGGCCTACTCTCTCTCGGTGGAGAAGGGAAAGATCGAGAGCACGCGAGCGGACAAGGCGGTTTATTGAAGGTGAAAGATAGTCATGGCCTTGCAATCCTGCACCAAAGACCGCCAGACGGTGTTGACTTCCAACCTTGTCTCTGCCAAACTTTCGCCGCCTGAAGAATTAGGGTTGAGCACGCTATGTGCCAGCACTGCGATTGTCGCTTTCGAACTCAGCCACTTCAGCGGCGTCCCTTCCTCGTCGATGCGGGTAAGCTGGAAGCTGGCCTGTGATTTCATTTGAGTCCTGCCTCCGCCCCCTGCGCCAAGATTTGAAGATCTTGGCGCGAAATCGGAAACCAGCTCGGAAAGACCAAGGAGGCCCCATGAAAACGATTCGTCTGCTCGCGTTCACCGTCGTTACATTGCTGGCCGTCGAAGCCTCACTGTCAGCGCAAACTTCGCAAGGGCGAATCCTTGGGACGGTTGTTGACATGTCCGGCGCCCTGGTGACGGGGGCCGAAGTCACCATTACCAACACGGCCACCAATGTGGGCCGGACCCTGATCACCACCTCCGCTGGTGACTATACGGCGCCGAACCTCGATCCCGGCACTTACATAGTTTCCGCCGAGGCGAAAGGATTCAAGAGGACCGTGAGCACGCCGATCCTGCTGGAGGTGTCGCGCGAGGTGCGCGTCGATTTGAAATTGCAACCGGGCGTGGTAACCGAAACGATGGTGATCACGGCGGAAGGGGCGTTAGTCGACACCACCAACACGACTCTCAACGGCGTGCTTTCGAATGAGGCCATCTCCGAATTGCCGGTGCAGGGCCGCGACTTTCAGAATCTGCTGGAACTCCACCCCGGAGTGCAACGCACACCCGGTGGCGGCTTTCACTCGGTGATCTCGAACGGAAACCGTCCCGACGACAACAATTTCTTCATTGACGGCGCCGATGACAACGATGCGTATTACGGTGAAACTGTGGTCAATGACGCTGGCATCCAGGGTACGCCGGCCAGTTTTCTGCCGCTCGATGCGATCCAGGAATTCAATACCCAGGAAAGCCCTACGGCGGATTATGGCGTCAAGCCTGGCGTGGTCATGAACATCGGCATCAAATCCGGCACCAATGATCTCCACGGCACGGCGTACTACTTTCACCGCAATTCCGCCTTCGACGCGCGCAACTATTTCGATCCGGCTCCCTCCCCGGTAGCGGCGCTCCTGATGCACGAGTTCGGCGCGTCGCTCGGCGGACCGATCAAGAAAGACAAATGGTTTTACTTTGTTAATTATGAAGGGATTCGTGACAAGGTTGGGAACCCTGGACTGACCGACAGCCCGGCGACGGTATCGCTTGCCAGTCAGTTGGGCGGGATCGCGAACTCCGACGGGAGCCCAAACTCAGCGCTCTATAGCGTTCCAGACGCTATCGCCTATTACAATGATCCCAACAACGTTGCCTATTGTCTGGCGAATACCTACGGGACCTGCACGGTGAACCCACTCAGCGTTCAGTTGGCGAAATTGTTTCTGCCGAACCCGGGATTTACCTTGACGCAGTCCGACCCCGCTGGGATCAATTTTGACTTCATCAACAAGAACCGCGGCGACAACCTGGTCGCCAAAACCGACTACACTCTAACGGCGCATCACATTCTGAGCGCACGCTTCATCTACGCGAATACCGATCAAACCGAGGAAGACACGATTCCGTTGCGGCCGGAGTGGCTTTCGACCACCAGCCCGACTACTCAAGTGTTCGGCGTAAGTCTGGCTTCAACGTTCGGCTCCGCGTGGTCGAACGAAGTTCGCTTCAGCTATAACCGGTTCAATGAAGCCATCTTTCCAGTTGACCACAGCGTCAATCCACTGACCTACGGCCTCAATACCGGCGTCACCGATCCGCGGTTGTTCGGGTTCCCGCGCATCAACCCAGGAACGGACGCATTTAACTACATGGGCGGCAATTCGAGCTGGCCCTTAGAGACCACCCCCAGCAAGACGGATAGTTTTTCCGACACTGCCACTTACACCCACGGCAAGCATTCCATCCGCTTCGGCGGATCATTCCGCTACGGCGATGTGAATTACTATCGCGCCGGTGAGGGAAGAGGCCGCGTCGATTTCCGCGACCTTACAGACTTCATCGATGGCAACGTGCACCGATGGGAGTTACTTTACGGCAACCCCGCGCGTAACGTCAGCCAGAAGTCTTTCGGCTTTTTCGCTCAGGACGATTTCCGGGTTCGCCCGCGCGTAACTCTGAACCTGGGCGTGCGCTACGACCTCACCGACCCGATCAAAGACTCGCGCAACCTGCTGGCTAACTATGTCCCAACATCACAGTCGGGCCTCGTCCAGGTAGGCCAGGGCATCAGTTCTCCCTATCCAACCAACTATAACAATCTGTCTCCGCGCGTCGGCATCGCTTGGGACGTTTTCGGTAAAGGCAAGACAGTGTTTCGTTCGGGGTTCGGCATCATCTTCGAGCAACCGTCGATTCGAACTTTCATGTTCAACGGTGGTGGCCTCAACCTGAATCCGAGCGGAGTTCCGTACGTCAATGCCAGCGGAAATCTGGTTCAGCCGGAAGGCACGATTACTGCTTTTCTGAGGGAATCCAGTGATGGGACCCTGATTAACTGGAGTTCCGCGGGTCCCATTTTCCCTTCAGCGGCGGGAAACCAGTGCAGCCTGTTTGACGCTGACGGAAACCCCAACCAGTGCAATGTCTTCGCGGTGGATCAGCACCTGAAGACTCCGTATGTGATGAACTGGAATTTCAATGTGCAGCAGGAGTTGACGAAATCGGCGCTCTTGCAGATCGCTTACGTCTCCAATCATGGCGTCAAGCTGTACAGCATCACGGATATCAATCAGGTGAACTATGCCAACGACCAGATAGTGAACCCTGCTAACCTTTACCCTGGAGGCGAGGCCTACGGGCGGCCGCTTAATACAAACTGCCCGGTAAGCGAAGGTGGTCTAGCAACGGGCGGCCCTTGCTTTCCTTACATTGGTTTCCTGGATTATCTGAGCAACTATTCGGACTCGAATTACAACTCGCTACAAGTTACGCTGACCAAGCGCTATTCCCACGGACTCTATCTGCTCGCGGGCTACACCTGGGCGCATGCGATCGATACGGCGACCAGCAATCTTGCGGGTGTGCCGCCAGACAGCACCAATTACAACGAAGAGCGCGGCAATGGCGACTACGACATTCGCCATCGCTTCACCCTGTCCGTGACTTACGATCTGCCATCCGTCAAGACGAAGTGGCAGATGCTGGAAGGCTGGCAGGCGACCAGCATCGTCAACTTGCAAGCGGGCGAACCCTACACGCTCGGCGATTATGGCGACGACATCAGTGGCACCGGCGAATATAACGACCGCTGGAACATGACTGGGCCGCCGAGCAATATTCACTGGTCTCCCTCGATGACCATACCTTACATTGATCCAAACGGGACTCCAACTAATCCAACTCCTCCGTTCAATACCAACGGTAACGGCGACGTGACGAGTGGCGTCACTCCTGCCGCGCAGTTGTGCGTGAACCAGGCTTTTGCGACCGGCGGCCAAGCGGCAGCCGATCAGCTTGGCGGACCGAATGGATATGACTTAGGCTGTTACGTTTCCGGGAACACTGTAATTACGCCTCCCGCACTGGGATCACAGGGCGATATGCACCGCAATATTTTCCGTGGGCCTGCGTTCGCGAACTGGGATTTCTCCCTCTCAAAAATCTGGAAGCTGAATGAGCGGGTGAAATTGCAGTTCCGCGGTGAAGTCTTCAACATTCTGAATCACACTAACTTCGACGTCTTCAGCATGAACACGGACTTGTCCAGCCCATCCTCAGTTGGCTTGGTTATTTTCACGCCCGATGTTGCTTCGTCGAACCCCGTCATCGGTTCCGGTGGCTCGCGGCACATTCAGTTGGGAGCAAAAATTATCTGGTAAGAACTCGGGGGCAGGAATCATACCGTTTTCATAGTTGGTGGAAACCTCGCCATCGGCAATCCCTAGGGGCTAAAGCCCGCATTTCTGGCGGTCGTCAGCGGCACGGCTGAATCCGCGCCCTACCCAGAACCTACTCATGGCCATTTATGAGGCCAGTTCTATCCTATTTCGCTGGTCAGGATAAATAGCGGCTTCATTTCGAAGCTTTTGTATTGGGGCCGGAGGCGGTCGACGTTGTACTGCTCTTTTACGTTAACAAGTTTTTTCGAGGCAGTAACGGTGTCGATGGGCAGGTTGCCGTAACGGCCATTCCTGAGGACGACCAGTCGTCCGTGAGTCTTGCCCAGGAGCAAGTCCAGGGCGAGGTTGCCATAGGCCATAGGGACGATGGAGTCGATGGCATCGGGATCGCCGCACCGGACCAGATAGCCGAGTTTCTGGTTAATGATGTCGATCGTTTTACCGTTGTTGTACTTGGGCGAAAGCTCCTTCAGCTTCTCGGACACCATGTCCCCGATCCCGCCGAGTTTCTTGTGGCCGAAGGCGTCAGTGGCCTCAGCCTCGAAGACCATTTCTCCGCCTTGGAACACCGCTCCCTCCGAAACCAGGACAATGGAGTAGCGGTTGGGGTTCTTCTGGCGGTCGGAGACCAATAACTCGGCGAGCCGCTCGATGTCGAATTTGTGCTCCGGGATCACGCAGCGGTTCGCGGCTCCGGCCATGGTGGGCAGCATGGCAGTGAACCCGGCATAACGGCCGAAGACCTCGAGGACCATGAAGCGTTCGTGGGAGCCAGCGCTGGTGCGCAGGCTGTTCGTCATGGAAATGGTGCGCGTCACACAGGTGCTGAAGCCGATACAGTAGTCGGTGCCCGGAACATCATTGTCCATGGTCTTGGGAATGGCGACTACCTTCACGCCTTCCTGATGAAGCCGTACGCCGTAGCTCAGCGTGTCATCTCCACCAATGGGGATGAGATAGTCGATGCCGAGCCAATCCAGGTTCTTCAGAACTTCTGCGGTCAGGTCGTTCTTCTCGGCGTTATAAGCAGGCTGCAGGTGAGCGGGAACGCTGGACTTCTTCACCTTGCTGGGGTTGGTGCGCGAGGTGTGCAGGAACGTACCGCCGGTGCGGCCGGTGCGGTTGACCATATCCTCCGACAGCGTCTGGAAGTTCTCGCTATTGTCGTAGCCTTTTTCGCGGACGATGTCGATCAGTCCGGCCCATCCCCGACGGATGCCAATCACTTGGCAGCCCTCGCGCAGCGCGCGGATGGTTACGGCGCGGATGGCGGGGTTAAGGCCGGGCACGTCGCCCCCACCGGTGAGGATTCCGATCACACCCTTTTTTGTTTTCACGTTTGCCGCCTTGTGTTCGCAGTTGTCGGCTCATCGCCATTTACATCCTATCGTCTCCCTGCCGCTGGCAGCAATGCCGTTGATGCGAGTGACGAACCGCACCAGTGGATCTTGGGTGCAACCTCTTGCCTGGGAGTAGAATCTGATTAGGTAGGAGCGCGCCGTCCTTAGTACATGGGCTCCTCGCTCGAAACTGCACTCCCAGGTTCGAAGGGAGGTACGGATTATGAGTAGATTCGGTCTTCTTCGATCCCTCCTCGCATTTGCTGCTTTCATCGGTCTTGCTCTCACGCCAAATCAAGCATTCGCGCAGCGCGGCGGCGGTCACGGCGGTGGTGGCGGTGGCGGTTTCCATGGCGGCGGAGGCGGTGGTGGCTCTCATGATGGTGGCGGCGGATCTTATGGCGGCGCCCGGTCTTCTGGCGGAGGAAGTGACCACCGAGGCGGCGGCGTTCGTGGTGGATCAAGGGCGGGTTCTTACGGAACGGGCAGCCGTTCGTACGGCGGGTCTGAAGCTCGCCGGAATTCCGGCTCGTTCGGAAATCATTCGTCGAGTTATCGTCCCGCAATTGCCGATGGCCAGTGGCATTCTTTCGGCAACTCCGGTAGTTCCGCGCGTTTGAGTGAAGGACGCAATTCCGGAGGCGTGGCGAACTCAAGCCTGTCCGCTCGTAACGCCGGAGGTTCCGACGGCAGCTGGCACTCTTTTGGCCCGGCAAGAGGTGTTTCGGCAAGAGGCGCGTCCGGGTCCGTCGGCGGAGCCTCCCGCGCGGCGCCGGGCTTCGGTTGGCGTGGCGGTGGTTGGAGAGGCGGTTGGCCCGGCTACGGTTGGGGTCGTGGCTTTGGTTGGGGTTGGGGAGGTTGGGGCTTCGGCCTCGGATGGCCGTACTGGGGATTTGGCTGGGGGCTCGGCTGGGATCCTTGGTGGTACGACCCTTATTGGTATGCCCCATGGCCGGCGTACACTTACTACCCGGATTACGACTACGACTGGTCCGACAATCCGCCGCCGTACCGTCCGGATTCGTCGCCGGACTCCGACTCCCCGGGAAGCTACCTGAGCACGCCAAGCTCTAACTACAGCTCGAATTGAGTTGTGCGGCCGTTCCCGGGGTCCGTGACCTGTCCGTACGAATTTGAGCGGGGCTCGCTGAGCGATCCGCCCGATAGCGATTCCTTGAACCGGGCCGCAAAATGCGCCGGGTTTTGAGCCGCTCCAGTATTTACCGCCCCTGCGCCACAGCCTTCTCCAGATCGTCCGCGGCTTTGCCAATCGCGGCCGCGACATTTTCCAGCACTTGGCCCACTATGGGAACCTGGGCCTCCGCTTCCTTCCATTTTTCCTGGTCCATGTATTCACGGACCGCCGCAATCGGCTTGGCCCCGTAACCGGTGTATGCGCCGGGAGCATAGACCTGATGCTTGAACCACGGGCGCTCCGGCAAGCCTTTCTCGGTTAGAAACGTTCTCTGAACCTGCATTAGCTCTGCATTCAAAGCTGCGGCGGTCAGGGCCGGCAAATTGGTTTCGCCAGTCTGCCATTTGGCAAACGCCGACTGGTAACGTTCCGCGCTCTTCTTGATCGCCTCAACTCCGTTCTGGAGCGGAGCAAAGTTCATGAACGGTGGCACCACCTTCGCGGGAGGAGGAACATAGGTTTTGCGCGGGTCGGCGGTTGCCGTGAACACGCCTTCCTTCAGCTCCAGATTGCGCTCGGCGATTTCGTCCTGCTTGTCTTTGAGCAACTTCTCCAGGTCTTTCACATAATGTCCAATAGTCTCCGCTTCTGCGTTGTACTCGTAGGGAATCACGTCAGCATCCGCCAGCCGCATGACCGCAGTTCCCCCAGTCTGTGCTAGCGCTCGGCCGAACGAGAAATCAGTATCCATAAATTTGGTGTACCAGTAGAAGTCGTCGTAGATGGAATGATAGGCGTCCCCATCGTCATAGACGGAATGATAAGCGCCGCCATCGTCCTCACCGCCGAAACCGACGTTGAGACCGGGAATGCCGGCATGGTCTATAAATGCGGTGTAGTCCGAACCGTCTCCCAGCGCGCGGATCTGCACATCGTCGCTTTTTCTGATCTCGGCCCGCTCCTCGGCATTGTGTGCGTTGACAAGTCGCCACAGGCGCGCTCGTTGCTGGACGGAGATGTGTTTCTCCGGATCTTGAATGTCGCGAGTTACATCGTTAATAAGGTGTTGTAAGTCGTGCGTGCCTCCGGCGCGGAAAAAGCCCCGGTCATTGCTGTCGGAATTGATGTAAGCGACGGCGTGCTTTTGAAGTTCGTCGCGATGGGTTTCGACCCACTCGGTCGAGCCCAGGAGGCCGGGCTCTTCGCCGTCCCAGGCGCAGAGGATGATCGTCCGCTTCGGATTCCATCCTTGTTTATGCAGCTCGCCCAGCACGCGAGCTTCTTCCAAGACCGTTACCATCCCCGAGATTGGGTCCTCGGCGCCATTGACCCAGGCATCGTAGTGATTGCCGCGGATTACCCACTCGTCGGGCGCATCCGATCCGCGCAGGGTGGCAATCACGTCGTTGACCGGCTTCAAGTCCCAGTTCGAAGCGACTTTCAGATGAACTTTCGCGGGGCCCGGGCCCACGTGATAGGTGATCGGCAGGGCTCCACGCCATGCCTCCGGCGCGACTGGTCCCTGCAAGGCGGAAAGCAGCGGCAGCGCATCGCCCCAAGAAATCGGCAGCACAGGAATTTTGGTGATGGTTTTCGCGTCTTTGATGTCGAGCCGCTTGGCGCCGGCAGTGGCGCCAACTCCGGGGGTTAGAGGATCGCCGGGATAGTCCGTGTCCATGACGCTGCCGCGCTGCACCCCGTCGCGCGGCCGCCACCCGCCCTTGGGATAGTCGTCGCCGTTGAAGAAGCCATCGTCCTTGGGATCGGAATAAATGATGCAACCGATCGCCTCATGCTCGGCGGCAACTTTGGGCTTGATGCCGCGCCAGCCTTCGCCGTAGCGCGCGATTACGATTGCCCCCTTGACGGAAATCCCCAGACGGTCGAGTTGCTCGTAATCTTCACGGTTGCCGTAGTTCACGTACACCAGCGGGGCGGTCACGTCTCCGTCGATGGAATACGCGTTATAGGTCGGCAACTGCTCGGCGATTTGATTGGAGGTCGGATCGCCAGGGACGGCCGGTTCCTGCAGCTTGGCTCGGAACTTCGTCGGCTCGATCATTTCGACGATGCGCTCTTTGGGCGTCGGGAAAAGCACCTGGAAGGTTTCGATGCGGGCGTCAAATCCCCATTCTTTGAACTTGGAGAGGATCCAGTCCCCATTCTCCTTGTCGTAGGGAGAACCCACGTGGTGCGGACGCGCACTCAAACGCTGCATGTTCTGACGCAAGTTCTCCGGGAGGATGCCGGCCTGAAGTTTCTTCTCCCAGTCGCGCTCTGTCTTGGAAGATTGCGACGTGTAGCCGGCTAGACGGGAAGTCTCGGGCGTCGGGGCCTGCGCCGATTGCGCGAAAGTGAGATGAGCGAGGCCGATCATGATCATTGCGAAATATGCGACAAGAGAGCGCAGTAAAGTCAAAAGAACCTCCTCAGGCAGCCACTTTCTTGCCTGGATTGATAACGGCGAATTATTGGAGTAGAGCTGGTTAACCAGCTCTAAAATGTAACATCGGCGTTAGATTCCTGCTTGTTGCTCGCCACGCGAAGGCTGCGGCTAGCGCGGCCGCATCGGGCTAAACCGGATGACAGTCATCCAGGAAAAACGTCCAAGAGAATGCGAAGCTCAGCGTTCTTGACGTGTGCCGATTATCGCATTCTCGACTTCAGCTTGATCATCTCGCCATCCACAGCGAACCTGCCGTATCCGTGATGGTGGACGGTCTTCGGATGCTTTTGCGCCGGATCGATCCAGGCCTTGAGCACTTCCAGGACGAAAAGATTGTACTGGTTGACGAAACGGGTATCGGCCACCTTGCATTCGAGATTGGCGAAACACTCGGCCACTAGAGGCGGCGCCACGCGCTCGGCTGGCGCCGGCGTCAGACCGAATCTTTCGAACTTCTCCACGTCCCGGCCCGAGCAGTTGCCGACTTCCACGACTTTGGGCGCCAGATTCAGCGCCGGAACGGCGATCACGCACTCTTTCGTCGCCCGCAATGCGGCAAAACTGTGATTGGCGCTGCTGACGACACAGGCCACCAGCGGCGGCTCAAACTCGACCATCATATGCCAGGACATCGTCATGACGTTGGCGCGGCCCTTGCGGGCGGTCGTTAGCAAGACCACCGGCCCTGGTTCGAGCAACTGGTAAACTTTCGACAGAGGCAGATTTTTCATAACGGTTGCGGCTCCTGGACCCAGTTTGTAATGATACTCAAGCATAATCATTGTAGCTTCGCTGGTTGCCGCACCTTTTTCCCTCTCGGTTTGTCAACGGGAGCCGGTATGGGCACTCCGCGGTGGTTGTCCGCCTCGCAGTCGATGCCTCCGAAGGAGCAAAATGAAAGGTTGGGAATTGCGGCCGTCCGGTCCGTAGCCTGGATGGCGGGCAAAAGGGAGGTTTATTCATGTACGAAACTCAGACGAAGGTTGTCGCGTTCAACGGTAGCGCCAGAAAAGGCGGAAACACGGCTATCCTGCTTCGATATGTTCTTAAGGAACTTGAAAAGGAAGGGATCGAAACTGAACTCGTCGAACTGAGCGGCGCCAAGATTCACGGTTGCCTGGCTTGCCGCAAGTGCTCAGTCAACAAGGACCGCCGGTGTTCGCAAACCGGCGATATGGGAAACGTCTATATCGAAAAGATGGAGAAGGCGGACGGCATCCTTCTCGGCTCGCCCACCTATGTCGCGGACATCTCTCCGGAAATCAAGGCCTTGATGGATCGCGCCTGTCTGGTTTCCAAGGCAAACGGCGGCATGTTCCGCCGCAAGGTTGGCGCTGCCGTCGTGGCGGTACGCAGAGCGGGAGCGATCCATGCCTTCGATGCCTTGAACCATTTCTTTCTGATCGGCGAAATGATCGTGCCCGGTTCGTCGTATTGGAACATCGGCATCGGCCTCGAGATTGGCGATGTCGAGAAGGATGAGGAAGCCATTCAAACGATGAAAACCCTGGGACAAAACATGGCGTGGCTGCTGAAGAAGCTCAAGAACTAGCCGGGACAATGTTACGGGTCGATTCAAGTAGCGAACCCGTTGATCGATCCCGTAGCCTCGTGGTAGACATCCACGATACAGAGTCTTGTCTAGGCGAGGACTCCGCTTTCCAAAAGAGGGTGGTTGATGAGTGCTGCCCTCAAGCCCAATTCCTAAAGAAAAGCGCCTGCTTTGCAATTGGCTCGGTGCGCCCGGTGAGGCCTGCCATTTGGGCTTCGCTGAGCGGCGTGAAGTCGCGGGCGAGTTGCACGTTTTCTTCGAGCTGGGCAACGGAATCGCATCCGATGATGACCGTGCTCACCGGCAGGCTGAGGGTGAAATAAAGCGCTTCCCTCATAGCCAGAACGCCGGGTTTGGGAGCGGGCTGGTTCCAGCCCGAGTCGTGGCTCTTCTCGGGCTGCCAGGAGTTGAGAATGCGGCCACGGGCGGGAATCTTCATGCCGATGATGCCCATCTGTTTGTCCACGGCCATGGGCAGCAGTCGCTCCATGAAGCTGCGGTGGTGCCGGTCGGCAGCATTGAGGGCCATCAGGATCTGATCGAAGTCGAAGCGATGGAGGCACTCCATCAGAACGTCGGGATCGGAGTGACCGGTGACGCCGAGGTAGCGGACCATTTTCTGCGCGCGGGCCTGGATGAGGGCCTCGAGAGCGCCGCCTTTGCCGAAAATTTGCTCGACCTCTTCTTTTCGGTCAACGTGGTGAAGCTGCCAGGCGTCGAGGTGGTCGGTGTTGAGCAGTTTGAGCGATTCTTCGAGCAGTCGGAGCGAACCGTCGCGGGTGCGATCGTGCGTCTTGCTGGCAAGGTACACCTGGCTGCGGCGATGTTTCATCACCTGGCCGAAATAGCGCTGGCTCCAGCGCTCCTGGCCTCCATACATTGCGGCGGTATCCATGTAGTTGATGCCGAGATCAAGAGCGCGCTCGATGATGGACACGGCTACGGCTTCGTTGTTGGGCTGCTCGATGGCAGCTTGCCCGCCGAGGCTAAAGATGCCGGCGCGGTGGCCGGTGCGCCCCAGGTTGCGAGTCGGCATGGCGCTTGCGGTGGCGGGATTAAACGGGGCATTAGCATTGACTGGAGCAGCCGCCGATGCCGCCGCAGTTTCGGGGAGCAGACTTTCAGCCAGCGCTCCAGCGGTCACGGCGCCGGTGGTTTTGAGAAAATTGCGGCGGGAACCCGCGGTGTTCCGCTGATCGAGACGATGTTCGCTCATGGCCCTCTCCTGTGGCGTCATCTTAGCTCCGGCTCATGCTGGATGCAATCGCTGAACAATGCGCGCTTGTTGGCTCGTACGGCATCGGGCTCGTTCCGGACGCATTGGCGGCAACACAGCAGTGATGGCGCGATCGAGCCTCCTGGAATCACTCCCGGTTTGCCCGTGACTCGCCCGCAATCGCCAATGTTTGAGGAATGAACGCTCGGTCGTCTGATGATGCAACCGTTAGGTTGCTTTTTGGTGTCGCCTAAGCTAATATGCAACCCGGAGGTTGCTTAATATGAATAACCATATTGAGAAGCGCATTGAGCTCAAGGCGCCAGTTTCGCGGGTCTGGCGTGCACTGACGGATTACCGTGAGTTTGGCGAGTGGTTTCGTGTGAAGCTGAACGGCCCATTCGTAGCGGGTCAGGTCTCGCGTGGCCAGGTTACCTATCCTGGCTACGAGCACGTCCAATGGGAGGCCGTCGTGCAGAAAATGGAGCCCGAACGGCTCTTTTCCTTCACCTGGCATCCTTTCTCCGTCGATCCCAAAATAGATTACTCGAAGGAGACGCCTACACTCGTCGAATTTAGGCTGGAAAAGACTGCAAGCGGTACACTGCTTCTGCTCACGGAGTCCGGCTTCGATAAGATCCCCATCGGCCGCCGCCTCGAAGCGTTTCGCATGAATGACGGCGGCTGGACAGAGCAGATGAAGAACATCGAGAACTATGTCACGCAAACGTCGTAGCAGCATGCCCGCCAAACGGCGGGCTCGTGCACCAGTATTCGCCGCGCTGGGCGACGAGACGCGGCTGTCGCTGGTTGCGAAGCTCTGTGGTCGGCGGCCTTATTCGATCTCTCAGCTAACGCAAGGTTCCAAGCTGACCCGGCAGGCGATCACCAAGCATCTTCGAGTGTTGGAGAGTGTAGGAATCGTGCATAGCGTCCGTACGGGCCGCGAGAGCCTATTCGAATTCGATCCGCAGCCAATTGAAGGAGTTAAGCAATACCTCGATTTCGTCTCCGAGCAGTGGGATCAGGCATTATCCAGGCTAAAATCCTTCGTAGAAGACTGAACGCCTGGAGTGTGATTAAGGTGCTTGGGGCACAATCGAAGCTAAGGAAGGAATTTCTCGTTTAAGACCACTGTCTGGCTGGCGAGTCGTCGGCCACACGGAAATAATCCCTGAGCCCTGGGCTCAAAGGGCAGCAGATCGTCTCGGAGCCTCGAAACCGGCTTCGCGGAAATCAAGGAACGCCACCCCATCCAGCCGTCCTTCTGAGGCAGAGAGTCTGTCTGAGTTGTTCGTCCCGTTTAGGTTCCTGAAGCCATCGATCAGCGGAATCCACCTCACAATCCACATCACAACGAATTCAGGGTGCAGTGAGGAATGGTTGTAAGTGATGGAAAGAATGGAGCCGACGATCAGACTTGAACTGATGACCTGCCGATTACGAATCGGCTGCTCTACCAACTGAGCTACGTCGGCCTTGCTCTGATTCTAAATACCCGTCTGCGATTCCTGCAAACCATGCCCTCGCCCGACCGTAACGCGCCGCTCGCGCTGAAGCGTTTTATTCTCTTGGCGTTTTATTTCTGCGGCTCTTGAGCGACGGGAGTTTTGGCCAGCGCAGCAGGAGAACAGTGTCGACGAGAAGCATCGCGCGCGGACAAATGCGCGCTTGCTACGCGGCCTGCGTCAACGCTTTGTACTCGTCATCGGATTGCGAGGGCAGCAGCACCCAGAGCGTGTAGATGCCGAGCGCGGTACCGATCGGGACGTTTAGCAGAGCGACGAAGCCCACCACCAAGGCAACGATTCGCGCCCACTCCTGCCGCTGCAGCAATCCCCAACCGGCGATGAAGGCCGCCGCGGCTTTCGCCAGGATCAGCCATCCGAAGAAGGTGAGAAGAGGCCGCAGCCAGACGGAGACTTCGGGCGGCGGGCCGTTGGGAATATGGATCACGCGGCCGAAGATCGTTTGCGCGACAACGATCAGGACCAGACCCGCAACCACGTGCAGCGCCGAGTACGCCATCCAGAAAATGCCGACCAGCCGTATATGTTCGCGAACCCGGTTGCGCCGAAGTTCGACGAGTCCAAGAACGGTTTTGCCGCAACGTCCGCAGCGTTGCTCTCCGGATTGCAACTGCGCACCACATTGATCGCAAAACATCGTCTCTCCTCCCGAGCTGCACAAATTCTGCCCTGTGGGTGATACGGATGCAAGCACGCAACAGTTCCCAATTGCCGGTTTCCAGTTCTCAGTCGGCCAACGACGAATCAGGTATTCACTGGCGACTGACAACTGGCAACCGGCAACTGCTTCAAAAAACGAAAAGGCCGCCCGGCAACTTGGGCGGCCTTTTCTTTTCAAGGGAGAATAGTTCCAACGGAGGTTTTATCCATCAGAACTTTCTGCCGAAATCTTATGAGTCTTAAAAGCACAGTGTCAAGCAAAATTTGCGACTTAAATACTCTTATTTTCAACAACTTACAGGATACGTCCACAAGTCAGCAAACCGGGCCAAAATGAAGCAAAATTTCTCCTTTTCGATGCTAATGGCATTCGATTGAGTGACTTACCGCTCCCGAGGCACCGTCCGGGGGGGCGTCTTCCAGGTGCAGCGAGATGATTTCCATCGCTTCCCGGCGATCGAACACGGAGTCCGGAAAAAATCGCTTCACGACCACCCGCAAGCCGCCAAACGCGATCCCCGCAACCAGCGCCAAGCCGATCACAATTCCGCAGAGAACAATCGCGTTGAACAAAAAGTTCGCCAGGTTATCTTTCTTGCTCGCGTACGTATTTTCGTTCCACGTGACATCGGCTTCGTAGCTGATCGACGACATCAGCGATCTCGCTTCGCTTTTTGAAAGCGGGCCTGCCGCAATCACAATGATCGGGCCGGTGCGCGTGTCGAAGAACGGGCCCACGTCAACCATGGACGCAACCCCCGGCGGCTGCTCGGTGACTTGGTGCGTCGCGTCAATCTGCCGCAATCGTTCCCCGGCAATCTGCGGCGTCGGATATTCGATGAGCATCAGCGTGGCATCGCCCACGGTCGCCGCATACTTGCCAATCACCACTTCCGCGCCCGCCTTGAAATCCACTAACGAAGCCGGCAGAGGCGATCCGACCCGATCGAGCGCGACCGGACCCAAAACGTACTTCGTCGTGTTCTTCTCGAGATTTTTCTCAAACGACCGCTTCGGAAGACGCGTTGGCAGCAATGGCAGCTTGTCCTTGTTGTCCCCAGCCTGCGGCAACAGCCCGGCCAGTTCCCGCAGTTGCGCCGCCGACATCACGCTCATTTTGTCGAACACCGCATCCACCAGCACATTCCCCTGATAGAACAGCACGCGGTTATTCAGAAAAGCCGCCTGCCCGCCAATTTTTTCCTCCCCCATCTGGTCAGAATAGTAGTAGGTGAAGGCGCCGTATGCGCCGCTGGCATCTGCAAACACGGCAGCTTTAATCGCCAAACTGCGGCCGTCGTCGCGAGTGTAAGCCGCCTTCTCCAAACGCACGAAGCCGTATTCCTTCAGGACCGGCGCATTGGCTTCGTCAGCGGCGGCGGGATCGGCACTGCGCGCAACATCGCCTTTCATCTGCCAACCGGCAAACTCAGGGGGAAGAACCGAGGCCGGAGATACCCGAGTCGTAGAGGCTGCGACCGGCGCAGGCGGCTCAGCAGCGAGAGCCGCAACGCAAAAAAGGCCGCAAAAAAGAAAAGAGACGAAAACAACGGAGACCTGTCGCAAGAATTTCATTCGGAAAAAAGGCGCACCTGTCCTATCGAATTAGACTACCGGTAGGCCGAGAAAGTTTCCACCCGGGCACGGTGGAACATGTTAAAGGGTAATTGCGTATCTTGAGTAGATGGGAACCAAATGGTTCCTAAGACTTATCGTCGTCGGCCTTCTGGGGTTTCTGGCAATCTCAGCCATAGCCGGAGCGTTCTTGGCCGAACTGACGCTGCATCCCAGCCGACACCCTCTGTCTTCCGGCGATGAGATGGAAGCGCGTGAAATGGCGTGCCTCCACGACTCCGAATTGACCAACGTCGCTATTGCTGCGCGGGACGGAGCAACGCTCCATGCCTGGAGCATTCGTCCACGCAACAGCAACGGGAACGTTGTGATTCTGCTGCACGGTCTCGCCGATAACCGTTTCGGGATGACCGGCTATGCGGAGCTGCTTCTGAGCCGCGGCTTCAGTGTCCTCATGCCGGACGCGCGGGCGCACGGAACCAGCGGCGGCAGCCTGGCTACTTTTGGGCTGCTGGAATCGGATGACGTCCATCGGTGGTTAGATTGGCTGGAACAGAACGACCATCCCGAGTGCATTTTCGGTCTGGGCGAGTCCATGGGCGCGGCGCTTTTGTTGCAGTCGTTGCGATCTGAATCTTGCTTCTGCGCCGTCGCCGCTGAATCGTCCTTTGCAAGCTTCCGCGAGATCGCCTATGACCGCGTTGGCCAGTTCTTCCACACTGGCCCCTGGCTCGGACGCACGGTGCTGCGACCGATTGTCGAGTTTGCATTTGTTTACGCTAGATGGAAGTACAAGCTGGACTTCGAACAGGTCTCGCCTGAAAACGCGGTGGCCGCGACCAAGGTTCCCGTCTTTCTGATTCATGGGCAAAGCGATAGTAACATCCCCGTGCGTCATTCCCGGTTGATCGCCGCCCGCAATTCAGATGTTCCCCTGTGGGAGGTTCCCAACGCGGATCACTGCGGCGCAATCGGCACCAATTCTGGCGAGTTTAGTGAGAAGCTGATTCGCTGGTTTGATAGCCATGCGAGCGCATCGAGCCATCTTGCGGTCCGAGTGGCTCCCTGATCGCCTCAGGTGAGCGCCGCTTCACTGCCCTTCGTGTTTCTCGATCTTACTAGCCACTTTCACGCCGCTTAGGCCGCTGGCGTATTTGGAGACCCCACGATAGAGCGACTCGGCGATGCGCTGGCGGTGCTCTGAGGTTTCGAGTTTGCGCTCGTCGGCCGGATTCGACACGAACGAAATCTCGGCCAGGATCGAAGGCATATTCGCGCCGATCAGCACAATGAACGGCGCCTTCTTGATCCCGCGATTGCGGATGCCCGCGTTGTTCAGCGCCAGCCCTCCGTAGAGCGATTCCTGCACGTCGCCGGCAAACTCGCGCGATTCGTCGATTTTGTCTTTCAGCGCGATTTTCTTCACCAGGTCCTGCAGTTCGTGGATCGACTTCTCTGACACCGCGTTTTCGCGGGCGGCAACCTCCAGCGCTTCCGGCGATGAGGTGAAATTCAAATAGTAAGTTTCGATGCCGCGTGCATCGGGATCGCGGCTCGAGTTGGCGTGGATCGAGATGAACAAATCCGCCCGCTCCCGGTTCGCGATCGCGGTACGGGTTTCGAGTGGAATGAAGGTGTCGTCCTGGCGCGTGTAAATAACTTCGGCGCCGAGCCGGGATTCGAGCAAACGGCCGAGGCGCTTGGCCACGTCGAGCACCACGTCCTTCTCCATCAGGCCATTGGGACCAATCGTGCCGGTGTCATGGCCCCCGTGGCCCGCGTCAATCACGATCTTGCCAATCTTCAGGCCCAGCGCGCGAGTCAAAGACCGGTCGCCGGAGGCGGTCGGACGCGCCTCACGGGCCGCTTCACGAGATTCAACACGAAGATCCGCGGTGTCGGGAGCGGCTGCGGATGAACGAGACTTTTTCCGGCGCAAAGAAGACGAAGATGACGATGACGATGACAAAGATGATGACGAATCCGATTTCGCCGGCTTTGCTTCGTCGGCGCCCGAGATATCGGCCACGTCGCCCGGCGCCACTTCGGGACGCAGTTTTTCGCGCTCAAGCGATGCGACCGTCGACGCAGCGCTATCGTCCGCCTCGACGATCGTCTTCGGAATCCTGCGGTTCGACCCTTTGACCGCGACCGTGGTTTTGATCACTCCAGTGCCGCTCGTTGCCTTCGCCGAGTCGGACGGTTTGGAGTCCGCGCTGGCATCTTCGGCGGGTAAGTCCTTTTCGACGAGTCCCGGCTTCGACGAGCCCCTTGCGTCTTTGTTGGATTCCTGCTGTGCTTTCCGCTCCGCAGATTTCGAGTCTTCGCTTGACGACGCGGCCGGCTCGCTGGAGTCATCGTCCGATTCCGGGGAAGCCGTTGTGGCCGTGTCCGCCTTAGAAAAGACCGCCGTCCGGTTCTGCTTCCCGTGCACATCCTTCCCGTGAACATCAATGATGAGCCGGTACGGGTCCGGCAGCAGGAAAGCGTCGTAGCTCGCGAGGTCGTCCACCTCAAGCACAATCCGTGTGCGCCCAGGCTGAAATTCGGCTACGCGAATTTTCTTCAGGAAGCCATCGTCGACGTCGAAGGTCTTGCCGACCAGGGTCGAAGCCAGTTTGGTGTCGCGCAGGTCGAAGAAAATGCGGTCTGGATGCGCGATGCGCTGGGAATCGAACTTCACTTCCTGCTCGACGTCAATGGCGACACGGGTGTAGTCGGGCGTGGACCAGTGGCGAACACCAGTGACGCGCGGCAACGCGCTGCGGCGAACGCTCGCGGCATTCGCGGATTCGGCCGCGTCGTCGGCGTTGGCGCTGGCGGTGCCGCTGGCGCCACTGACATTAGAAGACTTCTGCTTGCCCGCCGCCTTTTGCGCCGTACGTTCCATTTCGTCGGCTTCGGCGTCGATTTCCTTCACCGCGGCGCGGGCATCACCGGCCAGCCGGTTGCGCGGATAGCGATGCAGAAAGTCTTCGAACGTCGTGCGCGCCTCCTCGGGATCGTTGAGATCGTCCTTGTAGATCTCGCCGATCGTGAAGAGCGCGTCGAAGCGGTATTTGCTGCCGGGATATTCCTTGCGCAGGAAGCGGTACTCGTCGACAGCGCCGCGCAGGATCTTGTTGTCGTCAAAGCGCCGCCCCATCTCGACCATAAGTTCGGCGGTCGCCACCACGCTCGGGTCCGCCTTCGATGAGGCGGGAGAGCCAAAGTAAACGCGGCGGTACGAGTCGATCACGCGCTGGTATTCGCGGCGAGTGCGCTCTCCCACGGGACGGCCGTTGAGAGCCTCCCGCATGCGATCCGCCTTGGCGAATTGCTGACGGGCCCAGGCATCGTTGTGGTATACGCGAGCCGATGCGGAAACCAGCGGTAGCAGCGCCAGCAACAACGCTGCGCCGATGCGAAAGGCGCGGCCGCCTCGAGTTAGGGTCGTAGAAGCCTGGGTCTTCACTAGGTTCCTGCTTGAATCATTGACCCAATGATCAAATGACTCAATGCCGCTTATTCCGTATTGCTGATGTACAGCACGCCCCGAGCATCCCGCTGCACGTGGACCGGCTCGTGCGCCGGGTTGCCGAAAATCGTTTCGCTGCCTCCGTTGTACAGGTTCGTGATCCGGCGAACGTAGTTCTGTGTTTCCCTGAAGTGCGGAACGCCCGCGCTCCGCGCCACCGCTCCCGATCCAGCGTTATATGCTGCCAGACTGAGGCGGACGTTGCCGCCGTAACTATCCAATAGTTTCCTTAGATGCCGAACCCCGGCGTCCACGTTCTCGGCTGGGTCAAAAGGATTGGAAACATTGAGCGACCGCGCCGTCGAAGGCATCAACTGCATCAGCCCCATGGCGCCCTTGCGCGACACCGCATTGGGATTGAAATTCGACTCCACCTGCACCACCGAGCGCACCAGGCTCGGATCCACGTGGTGCCGCGCCGCCGCATCGTCAATCGCCGCGTCGATATCCTGTTGAGTAAAGGCACGGTTAAGAGTCTGGTGAGTCCGCGCTCTGCCGTCGAGGTAGGTGTTGACTTCCGAAGCCGCCGAGCGCGCCGCGCGCATCACAGCACCGCTGGTCGGAACCGGTTTGAAGCGATGCTCGGTCGAACTCCAATAAACCAGCGGAGACCGGGTAGGCGCAGAAGCCTCCGCCCTCGAAGCAGCGGAAGGCCCATCCCCGTTAACGTAGATCTTACGGCCAGATTCGTCGGTAGTGGCAGTAATAGTTCCCAACTGGGCCCGCGCCGGCGTCGCCGAAAACAGCGTGGAAAGAAAGGAGGTCGCGGTTAAGCTGGCCATCAACGCGATTTGCAGGCGTTTACGCATACGGGTATCACATCGGCCAAGAGACACACACTTCCTCTACGGCCTACCCTACCCGAGAACCTGCCAGAGAATCCAGGACCAGAGTATTGCGATTATAGGGTGCGCCGAAGTCCAGGGCAATCTATCCGAAGGGTGTTGAACCACTGGAGTAATCTACGTAAGTTACTGAAAGCACTTGATCTTTCTAGGAGCTAGACGCTTTCCCCCAGTGCTCCCCGGAGCCTGCCCTGATTTGCCGAAGCCCCGAGCGAAGCCGAGGGGGAAGCCGAAGGACCTCCTGTGGTTAATCCCGCGCCGCTCGACCCCGCACGGGCCCCCAGCAATCTACAATGAAGTCTGCATCTATGAACTCCGAAGCCCTTCGCAAGCTCTTCGACCAGGTTCGAAAAAAGCGCCTCTCACCCGACGATGCCGTCGAGCGCCTGCGCCACCTGCCCTTTGAGGATCTAGGTTTCGCCAAGCTCGACCACCATCGCGCCCTGCGCCATGGCATGCCCGAGGTGATCCTCGCTCAGGGCAAAACGCCCAGCCAAGTCGCCGAAATCTTCCGCCGCCTCGCAGCCCACGGCGGCAACGTGCTGGCGACGCGAGCCACCGAGGAACAATACGCCGCCGTCGCCGCCGGCCTTCCACTCGCGGAGTATCGTCCGCTCGCTCGCGCCATCGTGCTCAAGCGCGACCGCAAAAAGCGCGGCAAGGGCGTGATCGTGGTCGTGTCCGCCGGAACCAGCGACATCCCAGTCGCCGAAGAAGCAGTCGTCACCGCGGAATTGATGGGCAACAACGTCCAGCATATCTATGACGTCGGAGTCGCCGGCATTCACCGCCTGCTGGCCCATCGCGGAGCGCTCGCGAAAGCAAGAGTCATCATAGTCTGCGCCGGAATGGAAGGCGCGCTGCCCAGCGTTGTCGGCGGCTTGGTAGGAGTCCCGGTGATAGCCGTCCCAACCAGCGTAGGTTATGGCGCAGCCTTCGAGGGCCTGGCCGCTCTGCTGGGAATGATGAACTCCTGCGCCTCGAACGTCAGCGTAGTAAACATCGATAACGGATTCGGCGCCGGCTACGTAGCCTCCCTCATCAACCGCCGCTGATTCTGCGACAAAACCTGACGCCAAGCGGAGCGAAGCGCGTGCGCGCGCACGCAATGGCCAGCGGCGCGACCAACCGAGCGGTCGCGGTCCCGCCGTCTTCTGCTGCTACAATCTTCCGGTTCGCCATCGTGCCCCGGACGCGGCAATCCGCGCCTCGGCAATCGTCTCTACAATGAGGTGTCTCCATGCCGGAAACTCTGCAGCTCGCGAATCCCGCGCCGCTCACCACCCTTACCGAAGACGAGATTCTGTTCCGCGACAGCGTCCGCCAGTTTGCCGACGACAAGATTCGTCCGCTGGCGAAAGAGATGGACGAGAAGGCGGCGTTCGATCACGGCCTGATCGACCAGTTTTTTCAGCTCGGACTGATGGGGATCGAAATTCCCGAGCAGTACGGCGGCGCGGGCGGTAAGTTTTTTGAGGCGATCCTGGCCGTGGAAGAACTTTCGCGGGCCGACGCCTCCGCCGGCGTAATTGTGGACGTGCAGAACACGCTGGTCGCGAATGCGATTCTGCGCTGGGCCAGCGAAGACCAGAAAAAGCGTTACTTGCCGAAGATGGCGGCGGACACGGTTGGCGCATACGCGTTGAGCGAAGCGGGATCGGGATCGGACGCATTTGCGCTGCAAACCAAGGCTGAGCTCAAAGGCAATGACTTCATTCTCAACGGGCGCAAGCTCTGGATCACGAATGGCAAAGAGGCTGGCTTGTTCATTCTGTTTGCTACCGTGGATGCGTCGAAAGGATACAAGGGGATCACGGCGTTTCTGATCGAGAAGGACTTCACCGGATTCACCGTCGGGAAGAAAGAAGACAAGCTGGGAATTCGAGCTTCGTCAACTTGCGAACTGATTCTCGAAGATTGCCTCGTGCCCAAGGAAAACGTGCTCGGCGAGGTTGGCAAAGGATACAAAATCGCGATTGAGACGCTGAACGAAGGCCGCATCGGAATTGGCGCGCAGATGCTGGGCGTAGCGCGTGGCGCGTGGGAATGCGCGGCCAAATACGCGCAGGAGCGCACGCAATTCGGCAAGCCGATTGCGGAATTTCAGGGGATCCAGTTCCAGATCGCGCAGATGTCAACCGAGATCGAGGCGGCGCGGCTGATGGTTTATAACGCCGCCCGCATGAAAGACGCGGGCGTAAACTTTGTGAAAGAAGCCGCCATGACCAAGCTCTTCACGTCGCAAGTGGCCGAGCGTGTGACGTCGCTCGCCATCGAAGTCTACGGCGGATACGGTTTTACAAAAGATTATCCAGTCGAGAAATATTGGCGCGATGCAAAAATCGGAAAAATCTACGAAGGCACGTCGAACATGCAGCTGGCGACGATCGCAAAGCTAGTGATGTCCAAGTAACAACTTTAACCACGACGCATGGCCACCTTTTCCCCAGACGCGCTCACCGCGACCGCAACTGAGTTGGCGAACAACGGCGCCGAGCTGATCTCTCGCGAAGCCGCTTGTCTGCTGCTGCGCGCGAACGACGACATGCTGCCTTCCCTGCTCTCGGCGGCGCAACTTGCCCGCGCGAGATTCAACCCGGGAGTCGTCACCTATTCGCGCAAGGTATTTCTTCCCCTGACGAATCTTTGCCGCGACTACTGCGGCTACTGCACATTCCGGCGCGATCCCGGCGATCCCGGCGCGCACACCATGACGCCCGACGAGGTGATGGAAGTCGTGCGCGCGGGAGAACGCATGCGATGCACCGAGGCGTTGTTCAGCTTGGGAGACAAGCCGGAGTTGCTTTTTCCCCAGATGCGCGACACGCTGCGGCGCTTCGGATACAAATCCACGCTGCATTATCTGGAAGCGATGTGCGAGAAGGTGCTTCGCGAATCGAGTCTGCTTCCGCATCCTAATCCCGGGCTGATGAGCGCGGAATGGCTGGAACGCCTGTCCCGCGTGGCTCCGAGCATCGGGCTCATGCTTGAAACGGCCAGTACGCGGCTGCTCGCCAAAGATGCCGCGCACGACAATGCTCCCGACAAAGACCCGGCAAAGCGCCTGCGGGTAATTGAGGATGCAGGGCGGCGGAAGATTCCTTTTACTACGGGAATTCTGATTGGAATTGGCGAGACTCTGGAAGAGCGCGTGGATGCGCTGATCGCGATCCGCGATTTGCATGAGAGGTATGGGCACATTCAGGAAGTGATCGTACAAAACTTCTGTGCCAAGAGTGGAACGCCGATGGCACACTGGCCCGAACCGGACCGCGGGGAAATGCTGCGCACGCTGGCCGTGGCGCGCCTGCTGATGCCGAAGATGAATATTCAAGCGCCGCCGAATCTCTCCGATCCGCACTACGCCGACCTGCTCGAGGGCGGCATCAATGACTGGGGCGGAGTTTCGCCGTTGACGCCGGATTTCATCAATCCGGAAAAACCGTGGCCGCACCTGGAAGATTTGCGGCAGCGCACCGAGTCGAAAGGATTCGAGTTGCGGCAGAGGTTGCCGGTATATCCTGAGTTTCGAGAACAAGCAGCGGCCCGTAGCGATTTGCTGGCCGAGCGCCTGAGCGCAGCGGCAGACGCTGAGGGCTACGCTCGGAGGGCGGCATGATTACGGTACTGACCGGCGGCACGGGCGGCGCGAAGTTCGTGGATGGACTCCGGCAAATCGTTCGTCCGGAAGAATTGACGATCGTCGTGAATACCGGTGACGACTTGCTGTGGTGGGGATTGTACGTTTCGCCCGATCTGGATTCCATCACTTACCTGCTGGCTGGGAAACTGAGCCAGGAGCGCGGCTGGGGCGTGAAGGGCGACACTTTTTTTTGCCTGAATACCATGGGGCAACTGGGACAACCGACGTGGTTCCACGCCGGCGATCGCGATCTGGCCACACACATTTTTCGCTCGAAGCTGCTGGCCGACGGCAAGACGCTTAGTGAAGCCACGTCCGAGATAGCCAGCAGGCTTGGAATCAAGACGCGCATCCTGCCGATGAGCAATTCGCGCGTGGAGACGCGGGTTTTGACACCGGTGGGAGACTTGAGCTTCGAAGAATATTTCGTCCAGCGCTGGTACCAGGATCCCGTGGAATCGGTGCGGTTCGCCGGCGCGTCGGATGCGGAGCCGGCGCCGGGAGTGATCGAGGCGATCCGCTCGGCAGATCTCGTGCTGCTCGCGCCGAGTAATCCGGTGACCAGCATCGGGCCGATTCTCGCCGTGCCGGGAATTCGCGAAGCGTTGCGCGAAAGTCGCGCCCGCATTGCGGCCGTGAGCCCGATTGTGGGAGGAGCCGCGGTCACCGGGCCCGCGGGAACACTAATGGCGGCGCAAGGCTTCGCAGTTTCGATTGCCGGCGTTGCCGACTTCTATCACGATTTCCTTGATCTGCTGGTGGTCGATTCCGAGGACGCGCCGACTGCCGAAGAGTTGCGCAAAACGGGCATGCGTGTGCATTGCACCCCGACCATCATGCGCAAGAATGAAGATAGAATCGCGCTGGCAAAGAGCGTGCTGGATGTGGCGATGCCACGGTCATCCGTGCCGGCCCCGGTGGAGCAGGCATGATTCTGGTTCCGGTTAAGAACCTCGTCGACGCCAAGCAGCGGCTCTCTCCTATTCTGAGTCCGGAAGAACGTTTCGCGCTGGCGCAAGCAATGTGCGAGGACGTGCTGCAAGCGCTGGCGAGCTGGCAAAACCGGCCTCCCGTTGCGGTGGTGACGAGCGATTCGTTTGCGCGCGACTTGGCCGCGCGTTTCAACTTCGAGGTCGTTGCCGACGATAACTCCGGAGAGACCAGCGCCATCGAGATGGCAACGGCGGTTTGCAGAGGGCGCGGAGCGAGCAGCACCTTGGTGGTTCCGGCAGATATTCCTTTGATCGACAGTTCGGAACTGCAGAAGATCGTGGATTGCGCTCCTCCCGGTGGCGCGGTGCTGGTGCCGGACGCGGCGGGACGCGGCACGAATGCCGCCTGGCGATCTCCGGGTGATTTGTTCCCGCTTCGCTTCGGGAACGACAGCTTCCTGCCGCACCTGGCCGCCGCGAAGGCAACGGGCCTGCCTTGTGTTGTACTCGAACTGCCGGGGATTGCGCGGGATGTCGATCGTCCCGAAGATCTCCGCGAACTCGCCGGCGCCAGCGGAGAGCGACGATCGCAGAAGCTGGTGCGAAGCTGGAACCTCAGCAGCCGGAATCAGGCTTAAGATGGTCAGGTCTAACGTGGGGTCGAGCACCGGCAAGCGCGCGGCTGGGGAAGTTCGCATTCTTCCCGTCGCCGTCAGCGGAGAAATTCGCGCCGGAGAATCGCTCGGCGCGACTTTGTTGGCGGCGGCGCGAAGCCTGGGGCTGCGCTTTCAGGATGGCGACATCCTGGTGGTAAAGCACAAAGTTGTTTCGAAGGCGGAAGGCGCGCTGGTCGCGCTTGATGAGATCCGGCCCTCGCCGGCTTCGCAGGCTTGGGCTCGACGTTATGGGCTCGACGCGCGCGTCCGTGAATTGGCGGTGCGTGAGAGCCGGCGAATCGTGCGGCGAAAGCGCCGTGTGCTGATCACCGAGACGAAACACGGATTTATTTGCGCGAACAGCGGAGTGGATGTTTCGAACGTGGATGGTGGGCGGCACGCGGTGTTGCTGCCGGCGGATCCGGATCGTTCCGCGGCGAGGTTGCGGCGGGAGTTGAAGAAACAGCTTGGGATCGAGATCGCGGTCATCGTCAGCGATAGCTTTGGGCGTCCATGGCGCGAAGGCTTGACGGAAGTGGCGATTGGCGTCGCCGGGATGCGGCCTCTGGTCGACTACCGCGGACGTCGCGATCCGCATGGCTACTCGCTGCACGCGACGGTGGACGCAGTGGCGGACGAACTAGCTTGTGCGGCGGGACTGGTCTGCGGCAAGCTGACACGCACTCCCGCATGCATCATTCGAGGCTATAAGTATGACCGCGAAGGCCACCGAGGAGACGGTGGGGCGCGGGAACTGATTCGGCCCGCAAAGAACGATCTTTTTCGGTAGAAGTTTTTCGATAGGAGAATGTTATGGCCTGGCAGGCTTCAGAACTCGAACAATTCCCCGCGCCAACCTGGGACGAGATCGCACCGCAAGCTTCCGCGCCGATTCGCAGCGCCTTGGAGCGAGTGCTGGAAAAGCAAGAAGGAGCACGTCTGACGGAGGAGGAGCGCTACGGCTTGGCAAACTGTAATGGCGCGGACTTATTCGCGCTGCTCGTTGCCGCAGATACCCTTCGGCGCGACCTGGTCGGCAACATTGTCAGCTACGTGGTAAACCGCAATATCAATTTCACGAACATCTGTTTCGTGGGCTGCAAGTTTTGCGCGTTCAGCCGCGGGCCGCGCGAGGCCGACTCTTATTTTCATTCGCTGGAAGACATGGGCCGCAAAGCGAAAGAAGCGTGGGAAGTGGGAGCGACCGAAGTCTGCATTCAAGGCGGTCTGCCGCACGGTCTGCCGCCGTTTTACTACCGCGACATTCTGCGCGCCGTGAAGAATGCGGTGCCGGCTATGCACATCCACGCGTTCTCTCCGATGGAAATTGTGTACGGCGTGGAACTGACCGGCATGACGCTCGGCGACTATCTCACGATGCTGCGCGATAACGGACTGGACACGCTGCCGGGCACGGCGGCTGAAATTTTAGATGACGAAGTGCGTCATGTGCTCTCGCGCAACAAGCTTTCGTCGGCACAATGGCAAGAGGTGATCCGCACGGCGCACGCGTGTGGAATCCCGAGCACTTCGACGCTGATGTACGGGCACAGGGAAACACCTGACCACTGGGTGCGGCAGTTGTCTTTATTCCGGCAGATTCAAACAGAGACCGGCGGCTTCACCGAGTTCGTGCCGCTTGGCTTTGTGCACCAGAACACACTCTTATTCCAGCAGGGTCTGGCGCGCACGGGGCCGACGCTCGCCGAACATCTCAAGATTCATGCGCTGGCCAGAATCCTGCTCGCCGGCTCGATTCATAACATCCAGGTCTCGTGGGTGAAGCTCAACCGCAAACTTTCGCAGCTTTGCTTACAAGCCGGCGCCAACGACTATGGCGGAACGCTGATGGAAGAAAATATCTCGCGTGAGGCCGGAGCGACCGCGGGCGAGTACACCAGTCCGGAGGATTTCCAAGCGTTGATTCTGGAGATCGGGCGCATTCCGGCGGAGCGCAACACAAAATATTCACGCATGAAGATCAAGCTGCCTCAAGTGGAGGGACGGGCGTCCTCGCCCGTCCAAGCTCACGTAGGGGCAGGTGCCCTCACCTGCCCAGCCGGGCGCAGCTCGGCCGACGCCGGCGGCCACAACAGCTCTGGAGCCGTTATAGAACGCGCGCAGATTGCAGAGTTCGCATGAAAGCCCGCATGAGCCGCGCCATCACCGTCATCGGCGGCACCGGCCCGGCCGGTACGGGGCTCGCGCTGCGTTGGGCGCGCGCGGGAGAGACCGTCATCATCGGCTCGCGCGATGCCGCTCGCGCACAGCAGACGGCAGAGACAATCCGCAAGCGGGCGGGCGCAAGCGCTCAAGTTATCGGGATGCAAAATTCGGCAGCTTGCGCCGCCAGCGATCTGCTGGTGCTCACCGTGCCGTTCGCGGGGCAGGCCGAGCTGCTGAAGCAGTTGAAGCCTGCGATTCGTCCGGGCAGCATTCTGATTGATGCCACCGTTCCGCTCGCCGCAAGCGTGGGCGGACGCGCCAGCCGCACCCTTGGGGTGTGGCAAGGCTCGGCGGCGCAGCAGACGGCGGAGCTGGTCCCGAAGGGCGTTTCCGTCGTGGCGGCATTCCAGAACGTTTCGGCGGACGTGCTCAATAGCGACGCAGACGACGACGTGGATTGCGATGTCATCGTCTGCAGCGACGATCCCCATGCCACGCAAGTCGCGATGGAACTCGCCGCGAAGATCGCCGGGGTGCGGGCGATTGACGGCGGCAAGCTTGAGAACGCGCGCATCGTCGAGCAGATCACCGCGCTGCTGATCGGGCTCAACATCCGCCACAAAGGCCACGGTGGAATACGGATCACAAGGTTGCCAGACGCCGCGTACAAGCTGGGGCCCATTACCCGATAGCGCAACACGGTCGGATTGTGTTTAACTTTTCAGTCGTCCACACAGTTCATTTCAAGACGAGGGACTTCATGCACAGGAAACTGTTCTCGTTCTTATTCTGCTTTCTGCTGGTAACTATTTCCAGCGCTGCCGCCAAGCGCCCCTTCACCATCGAAGACTTTTATCGCATTCGCGGAATAGAAGACTTGCACGTATCTCCCGACGGCAAGATCGTCCTGTTCATCCTGCACACCAATGACCTTCCAAAGGCAAAGAGCGTTAGCCACATCTGGTTGATGGACGCCGACGGCAAGAACGCCCGCCAGTTTACCTTTGGCGAAAAGGGAGAATCGTCGCCCACATTCTCACCCGACGGCAAGTGGATCGCCTTCATCAGCGCGCGCGATGGCAAGGACAACGACAACGAAAATCTTTACCTCATCTCCGCCACCGGTGGCGAAGCCCGGCAACTCACCAACATTTCCACCGGGGTTTCCGGCCCGCTCTGGTCACCGGACGGAAAAGCGATCGCGTTTTCGAGCGACGTCTATCCGGAATGCAGCGCCGACGATGCTTGCAACAAGAAGATCGAACAGCGCTGGAGCAAGGGCCCGCTCCACGCCCACATGGCCGATGCGTTGCTCTACCGCCACTGGACCGAATGGAAAGACGGCAAGCGTACACACATCCTGCTGGCCGACGTTTCCAGCGGCCCCGTGCGCGATCTGACGCCGGGTGACTTCGATTCGCCTCCCTTCCAACTCGGCGGCTCCTTGCAATACGATTTCTCGCCCGATAGCACGGAACTCGCCTTCGACTCCAATCATGACCGCGACCTCGCGTCGTCCACCAACAGTGATGTGTGGATCGTCTCGCTCTCTGGCAATCAGCCGCCGCGCAACATCACCGCTTCGAATCCAGCCTTCGACGGCCATCCGAAATATTCGCCCGACGGAAAGTACATCGCCTATCAAATGCAAAAGCAGCCCGGCTATGAATCCGACCTCTTTCGCCTGGCCATCTATGATCGCTCCACCGGAGCGTCGCACGTGCTTACCGAGTCCTTCCGCAACTGGGTCGACGCCTTCCAATGGGCCTCGGATTCGAAATCTCTCTACTTCAGCGCTCCGGTCGAAGGCGACACTCCGATCTTTCGCGTGACGCTCGACTCCGGCTCGATTCAGCAAGTGCTGGTGGACCGCGCCATTGATTCGTTCCAACTTTCTCCTGACAACCGCCGCATCGTCTACACCCGGCGTTCCGTCGCCGATCCCATCGAATTTTTTGCCGCGGATTTGGCTGACGGCAAGTCCTCGACGCCGCAGCGCCTTTCTCAATTCAACGACGCAGTCGCCAATGAAGTGGACATCCGTCCGGCCGAGCGCTTATGGGTCAAGGGAGCGAACGGAACGAAGATCGAAGTCTTTATCGTCAAACCCCACAACTTCGATCCGTCCAAGAAATATCCGCTCATCCTCAACGTACACGGTGGGCCGCAGTCGCAGTGGGAGGATTCTTTTCGCGGCGACTGGCAGGTTTATCCCGGCGCCGGCTACGTCGTCGCCTTCGCCAATCCCCATGGATCGACCGGCTACGGCCAGGATTTCACGGCGGAAATTTCCGGAGACTTTGGCGGCAAAGTTTTCGACGACCTGATGAAAGTCACCGACGAACTGGCCAAGCTCCCTTACGTCGATCCCAACCGCATGGGCGCCATGGGCTGGTCTTACGGTGGCTACATGATGGATTGGTTCGAGGGCCACACCACCCGCTTCAAGGCCATCGCCTCCATGATGGGTCTTTTCGACCTGCGTTCTTTTCACGGCGCAACCGAAGAGCTGTGGTTCCCCGAGTGGGACCTCAAAGGCCAGCCGTGGAATTCCGACCAATACGAAAAGTTCTCTCCGTCCAGCTTCGTGAAAAATTTCAAGACGCCCTGCCTCGTGATCTCCGGCGAGCGCGACTATCGCGTCCCCTACACGCAGTCGCTGCAGATGTTCACCGCGCTGCAAAAGATGAATGTTCCTTCCAAGCTGATCGTCTATTCCAACGCCGGCCACTGGCCCAGTTGGTATGAAATGGCTCTCTACTACACCGCGCACCTGGAGTGGTTCCATCAGTATCTCGGAGGAGACGCGCCACCTTGGACCTCAGAACAATTCCTGCGCAACGCCGTGTTTGACAAGGAAACGGGACAGCGGATCAAGTGATGCGTGGCTGCGGGACTTCCCCCGCCTACTCTTCCACCGGCTGCGCGTTCAGTTCCTCCTCGGGTTCGCCTGCGGCTAAGCCTTGGGCGACGATTAGAGCGGTTCCTTAGAAGGTATATCCGATTCCAGCCGGGGTTGATAAGCTGGGATCGGCGATTTCTCGGCGACGACAAACGGCGTGGCGCGAGCTTATTCCGACGATCTGCGCGGCAAGATTTTATGGGCGTATAAACGGGGTCAGCTGGGGCTGGAGGCACTGGCCGAGCAGTTTGGCGTCAGCTACGGCTACGCCAAAAAGATCC